>Ga0315543_1004057_pt1 | contig 12623 bp, 13 predicted proteins | sample SalMarSW160210MG_2_FD_203098 | JGI IMG/M metagenome (GOLD analysis project Ga0315543, IMG submission 203098) | Salt marsh sediment microbial communities from the Plum Island Ecosystem LTER, Massachusetts, United States - Salt Marsh Sediment SW1601-210 ...
TGAAGATGATAACCTTGCCAGCGGCCGGCAACGCCTGGTGGCACTTCGTCAGAATCGCTCGATTCTGTTGTTCGGACCAGATGGTGAAGAAGTGAGCGAAAAGTAGGCAGTCGGCGCCGCGGGGAAAATCATCTGTGAAGCAATTGCCGGCGACGGCATTCAAGCGATTGGCCAGTCCGGCCGCCCGGAAGTTTGCTTCGGCGATGCGGCAAACGGAAGGTGAATCGAAGACCGTGGCCTTCAGATGGGGATATCTCTGCGCCAGCCCGATCAGATTCGCACCGTTACCACCTCCCACATCGACGACATGCCCGACGTCCGAGAAATCGACGAACCGGGCAAGCATTGCGTTGGCCTGAATCGAGATTCCTTCCATGGCGTCCTGGAAGATCTTCTCGAGTTTCGGGCAGTGTGCTAGGCGCTCGTAGAGCGTCTGTTCCTCGCCTTCAAATTCATCCAAACCGACGTTCTTGTTTGCCCTGAGGGCATCGTAGAAGCGATGCATGGGCCGATAGTTGATGTGATGCTGCCACTCAATGATCGAAACAAGGTTGCCGGGGACCTCGCGCACCAGCAAGCGCCGGCTCAACCGGGTGTTGGCATACTTTGAGCGGGACTTTCGAAGCAGTCGGAGTGCCGTGCAACCCAGCAATAGAATACGGGCCGGCTTCTCGTCGATCCCTAGGTGTCGCGCTACCTGGGAAGACGTTAGTGGTCCGTGTTCCCCCAGAAGGGTGAACAGGTTGAGCCGGACGGCGGCGCTGAGGGTCTGAAAATAGATGTGCCCGCCCATGATTAGGTAAAACCTATCAATCTGCCGCTTCAGGAGAACTCTCTCGACCACGCGCGTCATCCAGAGGACGTGGATTCGACGCAGCCAGCCGACGACAAATCGACGCACGCGGCTGCTGGGAGGCGACCAGCTCTGCGCGGTCGCCAGCGATTTGGCCGGAAGTCGTGCGGCATTCTCCGGGTCTGGCGAAGTAGTAATACTCATGACGGTTTCTCCGGGATGGGCTGCCTTGCGGCGCGCCTCCGCAGATACCTGGTCAGCCACCAGCGCTTGAGTCGTTGCAGGGGGTGTTGATTTCCGCCCCACAGCCGGCCGCAGATGAACCGCCCGAGGAACGGATCAAACTGGTGGTAGTAGGGTGCCACCTTGACGCGACGTTTTCCCAAAAGGATCTTCACGGCCTCGCACCCCATCGCGCCTGCTGCAAGCTGACAGGCCATGGCAGTCGATGGTGCCGCTCGGGACTCGATGTCCAGAGCCTCGAGGTCCATATATGAGCGTTGTGTTGCTTTTGGCGCTACGCCGACGCCGAAAGCAACGATCTGCTCCAGATAACCCATGTCGTTAGACATATCAAAGTACTTGTCGAAGCTCATGCCGTCCGGGGCGAAGACGATCCAGATGGCGCTAAAGCCGACCGGTCCAGCGGTTATCGAATACGTTCCTTGGGAGGCAGCTAAACGAAAGAGTACACGACGAGCGTCGATCTGAAAGAAGTCAAGACCATCGATGAATAGGTCCGCATTCTCGAGAAAATGCCCTGCATTTGCAGGCCCAATCGGGTCTGTGAAGACATGGATTTCAGCCTCGGGGTTAATATCTCGCGCGATCTCGGCCATGACGTCGGCCTTCCGGCGGCCGAGGTTGGGTAGGGTCGCACCGTATTGGCGATTGAAGTTGACCGTTTCAAACACGTCCGGGTCGGCGATCGTGAACCGGCCGATGCCGAGTCGGGCGAGCGTGACCAGGTGAATTCCGCCGACGCCGCCCATGCCGACAATCGCCACCCGGCTGTTGCGCAGGCGCTGCTGCTCCTCCGGGCTGATCAGCCCGCGGTTGCGGAGAAACGCCTCTTCGTAAGACCAGGAGGGTCGATCGGCTTTGCCGGTGGGCGTTGATGCCGGGACGACCGGGACAGACGTCTCTCCGTAGGAGCGGGAAGACCAATCGGCTGGCTGGGTTTCTTGTGACATGGCGTCAAGTGTCGCGTGGGCTGTTTGCTTTGCGTTGCTTCACACACCCAACACGTCCTTTCTTGTCATTGACTGTCAGGAATGCTCGTCGGGTCAATGATTGGACAGTCGCGTCCGAGGGGCGGCACAATCGGCGTCTTCTCCGTGGGACTCGGTGCATTGGTCGCGGGAGCATCGACAAAGACTTCTTCCGCCGGGCGGCGCAGCGACCGGACGTCGGGACGACTGGCATGGCCCAGGCGAAAGACCATTGACAGCGTACGTTGTGCGATTGAGGGAACGATTTGACGAATCCGCTGGCCAAGTCGAGTGGCCAAGCGCCGGTGCGCAGCGGTGAGATTGGATCCTTGGAGCTGCTCCATCTGGCCCAAGAAGATGGCCAGGCTCCCAAGCGGCTGCAGGGCCAGGTTTTCCTTATCGGCCGCCAGCCAGATTCGTTGCAGCGACCGGCCTGCTTCTAGGAAGTAGGGGATGGCCGGCTCCGGTATCGACAGCACGCCCAGTGCCCCACTCTTCCAGACGGACAAGACCGACGGCAGCGTGAGCAGTCGCCCGAGTCCTAGTCTGTGAATCAATTCCATCCTTTTCCAGGGACGCAGCCGTCGCAGAATGAACCCGGCCCCCGGTGGCAATTCCAGCGTTTGAACGTCGAGGCCGTCCCGTGTCCGCTGGGCTTCTTGCGCCGAGAATCGCAACTGCCGGAAGATCTCTTTGTGGAACGGCTCGTATTCGAAGCGAAACCGGTCACTGACCGCCAAGAGTCGGGCGAAACTGCGGATCCGAGGCCGGTCAGTGATCCAATCCAACTGGACGTTCGTAAAACGCCGGGCCGCCTGCGCCAAATGGTCAAGGCAGTCTTCGCTCAGAGAGCGAGTCGAATAGAGCTTCCGACAAGTGCAACGAGTCGCCAAGTAGGGAAACAGTGGATCGGGCTTCCCTCCCGAGGCCAGCGTGACCGTTGCCGTGGGTTGGGAGATGTCCATCTCAGCCGAGCCAAGCGGCGCAGAGGCGTAATCTACGTGCGGTTCACAGCTTGCTTGGCGGGCCCTGACGCACACATTCTCAACGGCCGCCCCTAATCCCATGAGGTCATACATTCGGTTGACGTCGGACGGCAGGCTACGCTGTGGATCCAGATAGAGCAGCAGCCGGTCGCCCTGGGACACAAATCGCCAGGGCTGGTTGTTGTCGGGCGACGGCGCCAAGACGGCGGCCCGGACCAACCCCAAGGAGAGAGGCGTTTCCAGCGCCGGTGAGTCGTCAGTGTTCATCGTTTAGTTGACCCCAATATACCATAGCATAGGCCTTGCCACATTGTCCCAATAGAGTTGCACGACTCCAGGAGTACTCGGAACCGCCGCCACCGTTGGGGAGGCGGCTCCAAGCGGATGCAAACGTCCCGGAATCATGAAAACTCGTGTAGCGTGATACTCTCTGTCGTCGGGGATTCCGCGGTGACAGGTGTGGAAGATTTTGGATCAATGACGACATCCACGCGGAGGCCGAGGAGTAACGATTCCCCATTTTCCAGCTCGATCCAGATTTCTCGTGTTTTCGTGTCGTGGCGCTCGGTCGGGTAATTACTCCACAGTTCTTTGCGACCCATGCGGGGACTGAGGCGGATGACACGGCCTTTGAGTCCTGGTCCGGGCAGGCCGTCGGCGGTGATCGTAGCGGTCATGCCGAGCTTGACACGGGGAGCGTCCATTTCTTCGATGAAGGCCCTCACGTAGTACCGGGCGGTGTCGGCCATGACGACCGCCGGTTCTGCGGCGCCCGGGCCGGTCAATTCGCCCGCTCGGCAGTCGACCTTGAGGATCTGACCCCGGCAAGGGGCCCGGAGGATAGTCTGATCCTGTCGGACCTTGGCCAGCTCAACCTGAGCGTTGGCGGCTTGGACGCGCGCTTTTTCCATTTGGACTTCGTCGGCCCGTGCAGACGCCTCGAGTCGCCCCAGCCGCGCTCTGGCCGCCGCCACTTCGGCAGTCAAGGCGTCCAGCAAGGCCCTCTGATTGTCGGCTTCCTGCTGGGAGACGGCCCTGGCCTCACGCAGGTTCTTGATCCGCTGCCAGGAGAGGCGGGCCCGCTCCAATTCGGCCAACTTGGCGTGGTACAGGGCTCGGGCCTCAGTCCGCTGCTGGGGATGTGCACCGTTGAGCAGACGGTCCAGTCGCGCCTTGGCCAGCTTGAGTTCTGCGGCTCCCAAGGCTACTTCACAACGATATTGCCGGTCGTCGAGAGTCAGAAGGACATTGCCCGCTTCGACCAGCTGCCCCTCTTCGACATACACTCTCGTGATACGGCCGGCCAACTGGGGCCGCAACTCGATTTCCGGCGTGCTGCCCTCGATCCGGCCCTGAGCATAGATCATGTATTGCTGCGGCTGGGTTGGCGAACGCTTGACCGAGGTTCGTGACTGGGCGTCGATGATCAGCCCCAAAGTCACCACCGCCGTAATCCCGACAGCGATCATGGTGAATCTCATCATAGCGCTCTACTGCTCACTTTCTGGAAGCGCGGTCGACCTCGACTCTGGGGCTTCGGCAATGCGGCCGTTCTCCAGGTAGAACCGCTTGTCCGCAAAATGAAAGATGCGTTGGTCGTGCGTCACAATGATGGCTGTCCTTCCTTCCTGCGTCGTGAGCCGACGAAGCAACTGCATCACTTCTTGGCCATTGGTTGCATCAAGTGAGGCAGTCGGTTCATCGGCCAGTAGCAGGTCCGGATCACCACTGAGAGCCCGGGCCAAGGCCACGCGCTGACACTCTCCGGCGCTGAGATTGCGTGGATGCATCTTCGCTTTGTCTGCCAACCCCACGGTGTCGAGCAGAGCCATTCCGCGATCATGGGCCTTTAGGGGAGATGTCCCTCGCAGCGCGAGCGGCACGCAGACGTTGTCCAGGCTCGTCAATCCCCGTATCAGGTGAAACCGCTGAAAGACGAAGCCGAGACGCTCTCGCCGCAATGTAGTACGCGCTTCCTCGTCGAGTGCGAAGATGTCCTCGCCAAGAATCTGCGCGCGGCCCCGGTCGGCCGAGAGAATGCAGCCTAGAATCGACAGCAGCGTCGTCTTGCCACTGCCGGATGGCCCGGTCAAGAAGACACACTCTTCGCGCTGCGCAACGAGATCAACCCCCTCAAGAACGGGGGTAACGGTATTGCCACAACGATAGGATTTGCAGATGCCCTCGATGTTGACGGCGATGGGCTTGGAGCTCATCTCATACGGTTGGCTGTTGATAATCATGACTGCAGCACCGTTAGCGGATCAACTTTGCGAATCCTTAGATAGGGCAGCAGCGACGCAATGAGACAGATGGCCAATACGAGAACACAACTGCCCAAGGAAAGCCAGCCGGGAACGAGGATCGGTGCTCGTGGAGTGCTATAGAAATATACAATACCCGACACGGACACCAGACCGATGATTGAACCGACCAGAGCCATCGCCAGAGCCTGAATCAGCAGGATGGAGCAGACCTGACGTTCCGTGGCGCCGATGGCCTTGAGGGTTCCGAATTCTCCCAGCCGATCGAGGACCATGGCGTAGAGGGTCTGTGCCACGATCACCATCCCAACCAGGATACCCATCAGCGTGGCCGCGCCGAAACTGATGCCCAAACCGGTTCGGGTCATCCAGAAGTTGATCGAGATCCAGCCGAATTGCTCCCGCGGAAAGGCGTCGAGCTCGGGAACGCGCTGCCGTATCGCGGCGCAGACACGATCGGCGTCGGCGCCAGGTTCGAGTTGAACGAGGAAGTAGGAGCAGACATCTGGGTTCTTATGCAGGTAGCTGGCGGCTCGCTCGTACGTGGTGAAGACATAGGGCGCGACCAGAAATCCCATGATGCCGTGGCTCATGGCGACGATATTGGCACGACGGCCCCCGATCTCTCGTCGATCGCCAACCTTGGGAAACTCGAGCTTTTCGCCCTCACAGTCATCAATGATGATACCATCGCTTTGAAAGATTGCATCAGGGCTGCCTTGCGTGAGGTTCCACGCGTTGCCAAGCAGGCTGGCCCGATCAACACCGACAACCACCACTCCTTCGAATCCACCACTTGGAAGCGTCATGTCGCTGAAGCCGATCAGATAGGGTTCGGCCCGTTTTACGCCGGGTACCGTACGGATGCGATAGACCCACCGCTGGGGAATATCGCGTGGGAAGTCGACGTTGTGCATTTTCTTGTGTCCGACCCAGATGTCGGCCTGACCGTGCTCAACCAGGAGACTGGCTTTGCGAATCAGACCGATGAAGAACCCTCCCTGCACGTTCACCAACACAATGGAAAACACCACTCCGACCAGCGCCGTGAGCAGCTTTCCCCGATCGGCAACGAGCGTTTTCAGTGCAATGGACCACATCAATCAATAATAGATCACACGCGAAGGTTGCTCAGGCGGCATCTCGGTCCGATTCACCGTGTCCCCCAGACCCGTTGCCTCGGACAACCCCCGCAGGGACTATCTCCCTCCGACTGCAAAAATACAGATGGTCTGCCGGCCGGATTGCGGGCACCATATAGTGCGTCTCCGGAGGCACCTTGGCTTCATACTGCTGAAGGAGCTTCGGGTTGACCCGGCAGTCCAACTTGTGCAGATCGACGCGGTAGCAAACGGAGGGATTTCCGCCAACCGCCTTGTTTGGACGTAACGGACCCAGCCATTGCGCTCCAAAGCAATGTTGGTAGAACTTTTGATGACTCGGATGGATGGCCATCAGGAGGTCATCGTACCGACGCCAGCGGGTGTAGTGGAACATGAAGTGGGTGATGGCAAAAAGGACCGCTCGCGTGTGAGACTCGCGCGTTGGCCAAACGGCAAGGCACGTGATCTCGGCTACCTTCCTACCGCGGGACCGCAGTGATTGCACTTCGCACGGATAGGTTGTCTCCAGCTGCAATCCCAACGGGTTGTCACCCACCACCGTGAGTGTTCCGACAACGTCCTCGACGTCACTCGTTGCGATGATGGTACGACTAGTAGGAAGGCCGAAGGTGGCCTGGTAAACGATACGCCCCGGATGTGGTTGGATGTAGCCCTTGGCCAGGTAGCAGCGGTAAACCAATTCAAACGCACTGGTCCATTCGCGCCGGTTGGCGGCGATTCGCGCGTGCAACGCAGAACTCAAGATTGGGAAGCGTATGAGTTTCTTCATGATCCGTGAAGAATTGATGGTTCCTGCCCTTGCGGAACCTTGAATGCCTTACCACAACGCGCAACTCGATTGATTGCACCGAGGCGCATCATCGTGAAAGGGTAAGTGGTGATACCGCAGTTGCTGGCAGCGTGTTCCTGCGCGCCGACTTCGGTCGGGAAATAGCTTGCGGTTGACGACCTCGGTGAGTAGGCCATCCCGGGACGAGAATCCGCTGCGAAATCTGCTATTCTGAGGACAGGAGGATACCGAAATAGCCTTTGGCAGCCAAGGCCAGTTCCTGGCAGTCGGGAGATGGCGCTAAGTCCCAGCAATACCGGCAGTTGCGACTCCTTCCAATCGCCTGTATCCCTTGATTTGCCGCAGTCCGTCTGAGCAAGAAACTGGAATGCGTCAAGATGGCTTGACTGCACCACGTAAGCATTACGACTGTTCAGTCCAGCTCGACTTCCATCGTCAGGCCACAATGCCTGCCACCTCCATCGGGACGCTGTGGTCACAGTCGGCAGTACCTCCTAGTGGCGCAAGATTGAAGGCAGGATCCAGCATGCTCCCAAAGTAGTTGCACTGCTCTCTTGTGATCGGCTGCGGTTTGAGCTGGGCGGGTGGAATCAGTTGACCAAAGAACATTTCCCAGTTTCTCGGACGTTCCCGATCTACCTGCTCGAAGTTCAAACACAGGGCGACTGCTGGATGGTTTCGCGCTGAAGGATACGCCTTTTTGTTGCCAATCGGCATGAACGCCATGAAGCGCTGATAGAACCGCGAGTGCCGTGGATGAACGGCGACCACCAACTCGTGCAGGCCCCGGGTTCGCGCGTATTGGGCTACCAGGCGGCACAGCCTGACAAGCATGGGGAAGGACCGCTTGAAATCGCTGCGGCGGTCGGCCAGACACGAGAGTTCACCCATCCGAACGCCTTGCCGGCGACGCGCAGCGATTTCTCGCTCGTAGACCGACTCCATAGGAAGACCCAGCTCCCCGTCGAGCATCAGGCTTACTGTGGAAATGACTTCTCCTTCACAAACCGCCGCGAACATTTCCGTGGTCGGAAGCAGATGATACGGCGTGACCCGCATTCCGTGCCAGTTCGGTTCGGTCAAACCGGCTCGCAGGTAGGAACTGTAGACAAGTCGAAAAGCTGCAGCGCGTTCCTCCTGGGTAGCTACAATTCTGCATTCAACATCTGCAGTCGTCTTCTTGGATGGCTCTATGACCGCTCGAATGGTACACATCGTGCCTGCGCCCAGCCTCAGGTGTCGAATCAAGGTTGTAAATCAAATTGCATTGTCCTGTGACGGACTCAGGGCGGATCCCAAGGGCAGGCTCCACACGTCATGCATAGGCGCCCACATCCACCCGTTGAAGCACGACGTGCCCACACCTGTTCACGGCGAACCCAAGATGCCGGCATGCGACTTCGTCAGCTAGCTCGCACTTCGAATAGAGGAGGTCAGATTAGTATTTCACACTGTTGCGTTCTCGGTCCGTGACGGACACACGGCAAAAGCGTTGACAAAGCAAGACAAGATTCTATTGATGATCAGATTGGCAATGCCCACAGGCATTGCCGTTTGGGTCGAGGAATCCGGCCTCTCGTTGGTCGGCCTCACCGCATCGGCTCTGGGAAGAGAAATAGCGACAATAAAACTTAGGTCGCTTGGCGGCCATGTCAAACAGCGGGTTTGAAGAAAACCGGCCGAAACGCCCACCAGAAGGGGGACAATGGCATAGGGGGGATAGGCTTGCGGCGATTCTTTCTGTAAATATCAACAGTTCGGTGATGTAGGATGACCGACAAGGTGACGGTTTTGAGCGCTATAAAATCCCAGGTGACTCACAGGGGAAAAACGTCAAATCACCAGAACAACTCTCGCGACACTCAACAATACTTCATGCTTCCGATCACCGTTTCAATTCGCCGGTTGCATGCTTCAGGCGGAGCACTGCCAGAACTGCATCATATGTTGCGTTGCTGTGGTTTTTGTAGGTTTGGGTTCGTAGGGCCTCGGCATCAAGAACTTCGGTGCTGATTGCGGCCCCTGCAGCGTAGCGTTTTCTTGCTACGCGGAGATTCTCATCGGCCCGTCTGATCGCCTGGGACGTCACCTCCAGTCGTCGGCGTGTCTCATGGATGCCCAACCATGCCCGACGAACCTCCAACGCGATCATCGATTCCAGATCTCTCTTGATTCGTACGAGGCTTTCCGCCTGTTGCTGCAGCGCGCTTTTCTCATGACGATTCCTGCCGCCGTCGAACACGTTCCAACTTGCAACAACACCGACAAACGCCAGCCCCTCTGGCGAGCGGAAACGGTTCTCTTCGAAGTCGTATGCACCGTGAACGTTGAACTGCGGCCGATTCCTAGCCAGCACGCTGGTGGCTTGGTGCTGAAGAGCCTGTATCTGTGCTGTAAGACGTGCGAGTTCCGGGCGATTCCACAACGCACGAATGGTCAGGCTCTCGATGTCTCCCTGAACGGTTTCCACCGGTAGTTCGGCAATGCGAACTGGAAACGGTAGAGGTCGACCAAGTCGCCGGTTGTACGCGGCTCGACCGGCATCCAGCTGATTGGCAGCCTGTATCGCACGCTGCTCGGCGTCTGAAAGTGCGACTTGCGCCGCCAGCAGGTCGTTACGTGGGACTTGATCGTGCCTGAAGAGCATTTCTGCCTCACGTGCATGAGCCTGGAGACTCCACACATTGCTTTGGGAGACCTCCACATTGCGTTGCGCCCGCAGCACCGCCACGTAATCTTCGGCAACCCGCAGGCGGAGATCGTTGACGAGCTCCGTCAACTCCAGCCCGACCGAAGCTACCTCCGCCTCGGCGGCATCGATGCCGCGCCGAATCCGGCCGCTCGTGTAAAGGGGCATATCAACCCTCGCACGGAATGCCGCACTCTCCTTTTGCTCAAACCTGGCGAAGTTGCTCGGCAGCGGGATTCCCCCAAAGTCAAATATGAATGCCGGCTCCGCACTCCGCACCGTGTAGGATCCCTCAACGGCAAGCGACGGCCAACGTTGCGCGCGGGCTGACCCCAGCGATTGCTCCGCGGACGAGACTCTGCAACGTGTTGCCCCCAACTGGTTGCTTACTTCCAAGGCCACCTGCCAGGCCTGCTCCAGCGTCTCATGTCGGCCTGCGACACCGTTGAACCCCGGCAACGGAGATTCGCTAATCGCCATCGACGGAGGCCCGTGTTGGACCGGCGGGAGAAAGTGCCCAGTTGACCGGTCGTTCAGAAGTGGTGTGGCTCCAGACTGCTGCTGCAGAGTCGGAGGGAGGCCTTGCGACAATACGGGCTGCGGCAGGCTTCCCAGAACAAACAGCATCCCAGCAAAGATGTTCGCACGACCCGCCACTGGATTTCTGCTCCTTCCATGGCGCAGGATCGACGTCGGCTGGTCGACGACAAGAGCATTTCCCAGGGCACGACACAGCCTGGTGCCCCAGGGCTAGGAACGGGTCGTTAGGCTCACACCACCCGGCAAAGTGTCGTCATTGTAACAACAGCCTACCACGCGAGGCCGCTATACTACTAGTATGAACCGTTCGCGGCAAGGTCAACCGCCGGCGCAACAAATTGCATGTCTGAGCGTCACGATTGTGGGTGGAAAATGTGCAGTGGGCGCTCCCGGAACGATCCGGCTTCGTTAGTGCGATTTCCGGCCCCGAAGGGGCCCAAGTTCTCCCAGCCCAGGGCAACGCCCTTGTTGTTACCCACAAACTTGACGCTCACACAAATTGCATCAAGCGTTTTGTGTGTAACTGATTGTGAGGGCACGGGATAGAACCGTTCTGATGCAACATCAGTGGGTGGCCCAGGTTCTTGAACCTGGGTGCCGAAGGCACAAGAGGTGCCGGCTAACTTGACTCCAGAGACCTCTCGTCGCTTGCGCGACACCGATTCAGAGAATCGGTGCTACCCAGATGTAACTTCCCAGGGCAGTCCCACTTAGGTCATAACCGGTTCATGCAATTTGTTCCAGTGGCGGCTTGTCCGCCACTGTTGGGACAAGGGCAGACAAGCTGCCCATGGCACCCCGCAACGGACCGTTGGCTGCGGGGTAGGTAAGAGGCCCGGCGGTTCAGCTACTCGACGAGGGAGCGTTCGAGGTACGCTCCGCCAGGCGTGCCAGAAGGTCGGCCGCCGCACCGCTTTGGATTGCTTCGCTGGCCAGCGGCACACAGGCACCCACGGTCGGGCCGCGCCCGGCCAACCACAAAGCCGCCGCCGCGTTGGCGACCACGATATCCGTGGCCGGGCCCTCACGCCCTTGCAAGACCGTACGGATCCGCTGGGCGCTCTGTGCCGGTCCGTCCACCCGTAGCTCGTCCAATTTGATCGCTTCCATCCCGAAATCCTCGGGATTCCACTGCAAGCCACGGCGGTGATCCCCTTGGATCTCGATCACCTCGGTCGTGCCGGCCAGCGAGACCTCGTCGAGCCCACCGGACCCATGGACCACGAGTGCTCGTTTCGTCCCCAACAACGACAGGGATTCGGCCAGCAACGGCATCAACTCGGGGCTGGACACGCCCAATAGTTGCAGCGGAGCGCCGGCGGGGTTGGCCAACGGACCAAGAATGTTGAAAATCGTCGGTGTGCCCAGCTTCTTGCGGACGTGCGAGACGTGCTTCATCGCCTTGTGCAGTAGCGGGGCGAAGCAGAAGCAAATCCCCAATTCGTCCAGACAGGCCTCGACCACCGGGACGTCGGCCTCGATGTTGACCCCCAGCTCCGCCAAGACATCCGCCGACCCACTCCGGCTGGTCATGGCGCGATTGCCGTGTTTGGCCACGGGCACACCCGTGGCCGCGGTGACCAGCGCGGCGGCCGTACTGATGTTGAACGTCCGGGAAGCGTCACCGCCGGTGCCGACCACGTCGACGACGTCTTGGCGCGTGGTGTGGATCGGCGTCATGTGACGTCGCATGGCCAATGCGGCGCCGGCAATTTCCTCGACCGACTCGCCTTTTTTGTGAAGCCCAACCAACAGCCGAGAGATCTGGTCCTCGGTCGATTTCCCGTCCATGATGATGCCGATCGTCTCGGCCATCTGGTCCACCGACAGGTTCTGGCCTTGCTCGACGAGATCGACAGTGGGTCCGATCATGCTTCCAATGACCTCTTTGGGGTGTCATGACGAGCACCTTATTGTAGCACCTTGAGTCAGTTACGACACCCAGGCTCGCGAAAACCACTCCGTCGGAGGCGTTAATATGGGCCCATCGGGTTGTTCTTGCGGCTGTTTTCTGGACGAATGCCCGCGAACATGGTCTCTTTGGCTTGAGGTCGTCCCCTTTCTGGTGGCATGTTTCCTCTGCCTACATCGGGGAGACGCGCCACTGCTCTTGCCGCTGCAGGATGCGATCTCTACAATCGCCCGACGCGGGAAGGGGTCCGGCCAGCTTGTTTGAAGCCGTTTAAGGTGATCCAAAAGCTCATGGATCGCAATCTCGCGGTTGGC
>Ga0315543_1004058_pt1 | contig 12622 bp, 9 predicted proteins | sample SalMarSW160210MG_2_FD_203098 | JGI IMG/M metagenome (GOLD analysis project Ga0315543, IMG submission 203098) | Salt marsh sediment microbial communities from the Plum Island Ecosystem LTER, Massachusetts, United States - Salt Marsh Sediment SW1601-210 ...
CTTGTTCTATTAATTTATCTACTAAATGGGAACCAATAAAACCAGCTCCGCCAGTAACTAAAATTTTCATGATCATAGGATAATAAAAAAACTACCATTTATCGATAGTTCTTTTTGTTTTATCTTTAAAGCGGTAATATAATTTTTCGAACTTTGTTTCTTTCTGTGGAGAAACCAATCTCAAAAGCTCATTACCTAAAATCTTATACCTTCCACCAACTTTATTTGCATTAATAATTCCACCTTTAAGCCAACGCTTAATAGTACTATTGCTTACTTTTAAATAATCTTGAGCTTCTTCAGTAGTATAAACTTGACCTGGTTTTATTTCTTTATCCATACTTCATATTAAAACACCCAAGGAAGGGTGTCAATAGGTGTCAAATAGTATCAAATTTACCTTATAGCCATTCGCTGATTGCTCTATTATATTTTTCCCAAGTGCCTGTATCCATCCATTTTCCTTGAAATTGAAAACCTGCTAATTTATTTTCTTTGGTTAATTTTGGAAAAAGGTCAGTCTCTGTCATCAAGAATTTAGGACCTGGATGATAATTGAAAATTTCCGGAGAAAATAAATAAAGGCCAGAGTTGATATAATTTGAAGGAGGATTTTCCGGTTTTTCTAAAAATTCCTGAACTTTTCCATTTTGACAAACAACCACTCCATAGTGCTGAGGGTCAGAGACCTTTACCAAAGCTATGGTGGCGGGTGTTTTTGATTCTCGATGGAACTCTGCCATTTTTTTCAAATTAATTTTCTTTAATTCATCCCCGTTAGTCAAAAAGAAACTCTCCCCTGCCAGCCAGTCTCTTAAAAAATAAAGGCCTCCAAAAGTTCCAAGAGGTTTTGTTTCTTCCGCTAATTTGATATTATTTTTAGGGAAATATCTTTTTTGCCACCAATCAAAGTCATCTCTAAAATCCTTGCTAATTAAAACAGCAATATCTTTTATCCCTTGAGAATAAAATAAATCAACTAAATAATTAATAATTGGCTTCCTATTAATGGGAAGCAAGGGCTTAGGAATTTCTTTGGTTACGGGATAAAGCCGAGTCCCCTTACCGCCTGCGAGTATTACTGCTTTGTAATTAGACAATTCCATAAATTCAATATATCATAAAATAATATGGATGACAAATCCTATAAAATCTATCTAATTGCTTTTTTTGTGATTTTGGCTTTGCCTTTGCTTGCTGTTCCTCCTATGTTTCATCCAGCTGCTTGGGGGAAGACAATTATTTTTAGAATTATAATTTCTAGTTTGCTTTTCTTTTTTGTTTGGCAGATATTCAAAGGAACACTTAAAGGAACCAAGTTCCTTAAATTAAGGAACTTGGTTCCTTTAAAATGGCCTCTTGGACTTTTGATTGCTCTTTGGGGAATTTTTCTTTTAGCAACTATTTTTTCTCAAGATCCTTATTACAGTTTTTGGGAATCTCCATACAGAGCAGGCGGTTTTTTAAACTTTTCTCTTTATATAATTTTTGCTATCCTGGCTTTTTTAATTATTAGAAAAAAAGATTGGCAAAAAATTTGGGATTTTGTTTTGGTCATCGGAATTTTGGTCTCAATGATGGCCATCTTTCAATACTTTGAAGTTTTCAAAGAACATCTTATCCCATACACAGGAAGACCTCCAGCAAGTTTTGGAAATTCAACATTCTTAGCTATTTATCTTATGCTTCTGCTCTTTTTAGCTCTATCTTTTGGATTAAACCCCCACACCAAACGAGAACAAACCGCCTCTGGCGGCAAATTTGACGAAGTCAGTTCTCGTTATGGTGTGGGGGTAAAAGAAAAAAGACGTTTAAAGAAATTATTTTATTTTTCAATAATCCCGTTATTCATCTTTGTTATTTTAATCACAAAAGCTCGGGCAGTTTATCTTGGTTTAATAATTGGCTTTATTTATTTCTTTTTCTTTTACCCGGTTAAATCCAGCGAAGCTGGAATTTCGCCAAAGGTGAAATTATTTAACTGGGTGAACCCCATTAAAACCCGCTCAAAAAAATTACTTTTACTCAAAATTGTAACTATCATTGCCCTATTTTTGGTTGTTGGCAGTATTTATTTTGTGAATACACAAGACCAGCTTCCTGAATTTGTTGAAAATAACAGAACATTAAAAACAATTGCCCCTCGACTTTCATTTGGATTAGTGCTTGAAGAAGCGCGTTTCTCTACATGGAAAGTGAGTATTGAAGCAATTAAAGAAAGACCTATCTTAGGCTGGGGTTTAGAAAATTTTTCAATAGCTTTTGATAAACATTATGACCCTCATCTTCCAGGATTATCCAACATTTGGTGGGATAGAGCGCATAATTTTATACTTGATATTGCGGTTACAGCCGGCATCCCTGCTTTAATAATTTATCTTTCTCTTTTTGCCGCATTATTCTGGCAATTACAGAAATTAAAAAATCAGTATAAATCCGCTCAAATCAGTATAAATCCGTGTCTAATAGTTCATGGAATTCAAGCTGCTTTTATTGGTTATTTAACAGCTAATTTCTTTAGCTTTGATAGTTTCTCTACCTCTTTAATATTATTTCTTTTAATTGCCTATTCTCTTCATCTAATTTCCTCGAGTCAAATAGAAACTATCAGCATAAATCCGCAAAATCAGCATAAATCAGCGTCTGCTAATCCACTCTGGAAATCTGGGCTTGTGTTTGGACTATTTTGCATATTAATTATCTTTATCTGGTTAGCCGCTTTAAAACCCCTGAAGATTAATAAAGAATTAAATTGGGCCATTTATTATTCAGAAAATAAACAGTGCGAAAAAGCAGTGCAAAGAATGGATAATGTTTTTTCTTCGCATAGTAATATAGATAGCTATGTAAGATTACAATATCTTGATATTATTAAAAATTGTCTTGAAGAAAATATGGACAGAAAATATGTCTTAGCGCCAAAAGCAGTTGACATCTTAAGAGAATTAAAAGAAATAAGACCTGACTATACCAGAATATGGATTTCTCTTGGAAACTATTTGAATATTTTAATTACAAACAGCAAAGCTTTTAAAATAGAAAACGTTGAAGAACTAAAAAAAGAAGCTGATGCTTGCTTTCAAAAAGCTTATGAATTAAGCCCCAAGCGTGAAGAAGTATTTAAGGGTTGGATACAAGCTGACTTTCTTTCTGGAAAATACCAAGAAGGAAAAGAAAAAGCAGAAAAATGTATTAATTTAAATCCAAACTTAATTGATTGTTACTGGAAAAAAGCTCTTGCTCATATATATTTGGCTGAATTTGAACAAGCTGACAAAACTATAACAATAGCAGTTAAAAAAGGTCATAACCCTAATTCAAAAAAATCTCTTATTCAATTACAGAGAGCTTATATAAAAGCGCTTGAAACAATTGAAGATAAAGAACTTTATATAGAATGTTACAAGAGATTAGCTGATATTTATAAAGAATTAATAAGTATAGATAGCAAAAATTTCCAATATCATGCTTCTTTAGCATACGTTTATAGAGAATTAGGAGAGTATGATAAAGCCAGAAAAGAAGCATTGATTGTAATTGAATTGTCGCCTGATTTAAAAGAAGAAGTAAATAAGTTTTTAATATCTCTTCCTTAAATTTATGGATAATAAAAATTATAAATTTTTTATAATTGCCTTTTCCGTGATTTTAGTTCTACCTTTACTTACTACTCCTACTTGGTTTCATCCAGCTGCATGGGGGAAGACAATTGTTTTTAGAATTATAATTTCTAGCTTGCTTTTCTTTCTTATTTGGCAGATTATTTCTAAAAAAATTAAGATAAATCTTGGCGATTTGTTAGATAGGAAAAATAAAGTTTTCTGGCCTTTTTGGTTCTTAATTGCTCTTCTGGGAATTTTTCTCTTAGCAACCATTTTCTCCTTAAATCCTTATTTTAGTTTCTGGGGAAGCCCCTATCGCTCCGGCGGATTTTTAAACTTTTCTCTTTATATAATTTTTGCTATTCTGGCTTTTTTAATTATTAGAAAAAAAGATTGGCAGAAAATCTGGGATTTTACTTTAATTATTGGGGCTTTATCCTCAATTATGGCTATTTTGCAATACTTTGAAGTTTTCAGCAAACACCTTATTCCCTATGAAGGAAGACCTCCAGCAAGTTTTGGAAATCCAATATTCTTAGCTATTTATCTTATGCTTCTGCTCTTTTTAACTCTATCTTTTGGATTAAACCCCCACACCAAACGAGAACAAACCGCCTCTGGCGGCAAATTTGACGAAGTCAGTTCTCGTTATGGTGTGGGGGTAAAAGAAAAAAGACGTTTAAAGAAATTATTTTATTTTTCAATTATCTTATTATTTCTTCTCGTTATCTTAATTACTCAAACCAGAGCTGCTTATCTTGGTTTAATAATGGGTTTTATTTATTTTTTTCTTGCTTACCCCATAGAGAAATTTCGACTGCCTTCGGCATCTGAATTTTCTAGAAGAAAGTCTTTGTCGAAATTCTTCTACAGGGCTTGCCCTAAAAAAATACTTTTACTCAAAATTGCAACTGTCGCTGCCCTATTTTTAGTTGTTGGCAGTATTTACTTTGTGAATACTCAGGGACAACTTCCTGAATTTGTTGAAAATAATGCAAGATTAAAAATAATTGCATCACGACTTTCATTTGAATTAGTTTTTGAAGAAACACGTTTTCCTGCCTGGAAAATTGCTCTTGAAGCAATCAAAGAAAAGCCTATATTAGGCTGGGGTCCAGAAAATTTCTCAATTGCTTTTGACAAGCATTACGATCCCAGTTTTCCAAGCATATCTAGCACTTGGTGGGACAGAGCCCACAATTTCATGCTTGAAACTGCAGTTACAACCGGTATTCCAGCTTTAATAATTTATCTTTCTCTTTTCGGGGTTTTATTCTATCAATTACAAAAAGTAAAAAGAAAAAATACTAATAATTCCCTAGTCTGTCATGGAATTCAAGCTGCTTTTATTGGTTATATAACAGCTAATTTCTTTAGCTTTGACACTTTTTCTACTTATTTAATTTTCTTTCTATTAGTTGGTTATTCTTTGTTTCTTATTAGAAAAAATAATGAGCTGACGGAAATCGAACCTCCGCAGACTGAGAAAGATCAAACCTCTGATAATAGCTTATGGAAGTCTGGTGTTATATTAGGTTTATTATGTATATTAATCTTATTTATTTGGTTTGCCGCTTTAAAACCGTTAAAAATTAACAAAGAATTAAATTGGGCCGGGTATTATTCAACAAATGGAAAGTGCCAAAAAGCAATTGATAAAATGGAAAAAGTTTTACCTTCTCATAGCATTATTGACCATTATGTACTGTTAAAATATTCCGATGTTCTTAAAAATTGTCAAAAAACAAATCCAGAAAGAGAAAAAGAATTAATTCAAAAATCAATCCAGATTTTAGAGGAAGCAACAAATCTAAGACCGGCTTATACTAGAACATGGATATTGTTGGGAAATTATTATAATCTTTTTGTTGAAAATAATAATAAAATTACTCCTGAAACAAAAGAAAAATTACTACAAAAAATTGACTACTCATTTAATAGGGCCCATGAATTAAATCCAAAACGCCAGTCAACACTTGTCAGCTCCATAAATATTGACCTGTTATTAAAAAAATATAAACTAGCCAAAGAAAAATCTGAAAAGTGTATTAATTTAAACCCAGAGTTTGGCGATTGCTGGTGGGCCAAAAGTCTTTCTGATATTGTTTTGGGCGATATTAAAGAAGCGCAAGAAGATATAAAAACAGCTAATCAAAAAGGATTTAATATAAATTCCAAAAATGCTCTTTCTCAGTTACTTAAGGCTTATTCAATTTTAACCAAAGATTCTAAAAATATTGAATACTATCGTCCTCTAATTGATATTTATCAAAAACTAATTGTTTTTGAACCAAATAATTTCCAATATCATGCTTCTTTAGCATACGTTTATAGAGAATTAGGAGAGTATGATAAGGCCAAGGAGAAAGCTTTGATAGTTATAGAGTTATCTCCGGAATCAAAACAGAATGTAGAAGATTTCCTAAAGACACTTCCTTACTAAATCACAAAACCGCCCGGCCGTTAGGCTTGGGCGGTTTTGTTTTTCCTCGCTTCTTCTTCACAAGGAAAGAAAAGAGGATTCAATTTCAGAGATTACTAACTTGGGTTGACAAAGCTTCCAGCGTAAATATCATTACGGAATATCTTGTCGCCATCATAATATGTGGCGTCATTGTCGTTAATACTCCAGGTAATATCGGTGTTACTGGCGGTTGCATCATCTAACCAGACCTGAATAACATCACCGTCATCCTCATATTCACTAGTATCGGCATAGATAAAGAAGCTTTTTGTGTCACCAGCGGGAATAGTAAGTCCTGCGGTTGCAAAAATAAAGTCAGCTTCTGAAGCACTATCGGCAATTGTTATACTATCAAGAAGGGTGCCATCTTGGTCCTTTAACAGCCAAGTGTCAACACTACCATCGGTATCGGTCTGTACTCTTGAAACATTGACAGTCAGACTAGCGATGTCCTTTTGAAATGTAACATCTTCAGTATCACTGGCAGTTACATCAAATATAGCTACCAACATAGCAGTGGAAGGAATCAAAGTCCCAGAAAGTGAGTAACCACTCCTTGTAGTAACAGCAGTGAATGTTGGCTTGGTTACGTATAAGTTCATCTCATTAGCCGCAACATCAGTGTCGTCAGAATCAACTTCAGCTCCTGAAGCCAAACCAGTGCAATTTACAGCGTCCTCAGCATTAAGACCAGCTGTTATGGCGGTGTCGTTGGTGACATAATCCTTAATATTCATTTTACCCTTAAGGGTTAATCTTACATAATCATTAGCAGGAACAGTTACAGTTCCGTTAGCCAAGACAAACTTTGGAGTAGTGCCGCTTGAAGCTATACCAATTTGGTTAGTGCCGTTATATAGATAATACGTACTTACGCTAGTGCCACCTGTCACGGCAAAAGTAATATCATCAACATCCAAGCTTTCCACATTGGTAGCAGCTAATCGGAACACTCCCAAAGTAACAGTTTCTCCGGAAATTACTATGTCAGAAACCAGCGAATTTTCATCTTTAGTAAGGGTCAAAGCGCCGCTTGTTTCAATTTGCATTGCCTGACCTGTACCAGAAGCTGATTCACTAATATCCTCTCCGCTTGAAGCGCCAGTAGCTGTTACTGCGGAGAAGCTAAATGTGTGAGTACTTGTACCAACAGTTCCTACTGCACTGGCATTCAAATCAGCCACCAAAGCCACTTTCACGAAAGAACCAACTGGTACTGTTATTGTTTGACTCAAAGTGAAGGAAGTTGTTGTAGCAACGCCTGCAGTGTTTCCGCTTGGATTTTCAGTGTTGCTTACTTTGGTTTCGTAAATATCACCTCTTAAACTATTTGCACTAGTTAAATCAGCCCAAATCTCCATATTATCAATATCATCTGCGTCAGGATCAGTTGAATCGTCAGAAAGCGTATCTAATACCGAAATGGTTGTAATCAACACATCCTCGCCTGAATTACCAGCGCTTAATGAAGCTGTTGCCCAAATAAAGTCATTAACTCCTTTGGTAACGTCTCTTGCGGCTGGAGTAGTTAAAGTTGTAACAACCATATCACCCGCAGCAACGGTCAAAGTGTTTGCAGCAAGATCACCGGATGGTGTGGCTGTAATTGTATCGCCGCTAGTCATACCCTTAACAACGAGAACCGAAGTTGTGCCTGGTGTGTTGATATCAATAACTATTGTCTCACCGGTCTCAACAGCGTCAGCAATTTTTGCTTTAACAGTGTATTCGTGGACACCAACAGGAACAATAAATGTGTCTGTGAACGAGGCATAGCAATGAGTGGCATCAGTCGTAGCCATGTCTTTTGGACCTGCGACAATATTACCATCCTCATCATAAATCTTGACGAGAGTTATATCGGTATAAACCATACCCGAAATAACTGCCTCAATGGTTATGCCTGTAATCCTCATTTCTTCTCCTTTGGCGTCAAAATCAAATACGCCAAGCACAATATCAGAACCAGTTGAAATATTACCAGTAGCAGGAGTTGAAGATGATTTGGAAAGGTTTAAAGCGCCAGCATTAATTGTCTGGGGATATGCACCCTGACCAGAATAATCTCCTTCGGCAACAGTGAGATAGAAGCCATAGACATTGCCTTTGGCATCAATCAAAGTGTCAGTACCATCAACTATATCAGCGTTAACAGTCAGAGCTGTAGAAGCTACACCTCCAACTACATCAGCCATTATTTTTAAGCGAAGGGATTCTCCCTTGTCGATTATAAGGCCAAGATTGGACCAGGTAGCTTTTTCTTCTGAATCCCAGGAAGCTACTGTTCCTAAACTTACGTTGTGGGTAACATCATAAAGCTCAATATTAGTAGTGTCAGTCAAAGAAGCAGTTCCTACTTTTATCGCTGTTATTGATTCAACAGTAATAGCTTCAGGAGAACCAGCTGAAAGTTTGAACTGGTTAAGGGTAACATCAACGTCGCCAACATCTGGTGTAGTATCAATGGTTGTGCCATCTTCTTCAACACTTAAATCGCCAACCGTTAATTCAATTGCTGTCATCACGTTTCCAACAATAGGGACACCAGTAACTGCAGTAGCGTTTGAAACAATATCTGTTGCGGCAACAATGCCCAAAGATATTGTCTTGCCACTTGTAGTAGCTTCAGCGATACCAGCTCTTAAGAAGTAGGTTTTTGTTGTGCCAGCAGGAATTATTAAAGCAGGGGTGAAAGTAATCATTGAGCGGTTGTCCACGTTTAAACTACCAACACTGCCTCTGTAGGTTCCTGTATCAGCTTCAACAACTTTTATGTTTTCAACATCAGCATTAGCTGATAAACCAGCTCTGGTAACGTAAATTTTTGTAATACTTACGCTCCCCTCTGATCCAGCCGTTAATGTAAACTTGGTAAAGTTAGCATTAGTGGCATCAGCAACGCTTGTTGAGGTTGGTGTATCAGAAGCCAAAGAAACAGTTAAACCAGCGGCTGCTGGAGGAACTGGACAATCGGCAGGACAATTTGTGGATGTCTCGCCTGTCTCACAAGTTCCATTACCGCAAACCGCGCCTGCAGGAGGGACAACACCGCTATCTAACATTGTGTTTAACTTGGCTCTGGTTGTTGTGCCAACATAACCAGTTCCAGCAGTTAAACCATAACCAGCTAAAATATCAGCAGCGTATTTCTCCTGAAACTTGATAACAGCTGCTTTGGTTTTAGGACCAAAGTAAGATGTTTCTTGTCCTGGAGAACCTACGCCAGCTGAAAGCTGGGTGTCAGAAGCAGAGTTAAGAACAACCTGAAGACATTTAACATCGTCTCCACTCATTCCAACCTTAAGGTTTCTATCAAAAGAAGTAATCGTACAACCAGTAACAGTTCCTCCTGTCTCGCCTGTAAGGTCAGCTAATTGAGACTGCAAGTCAGCTAATGTAGCCATTAAGGCATCAATTTGCGCTTGAAGCTCTGCAGCTGTTACGGCTTGAGCAGAAGAAGGAACAATCATAGCAAGCATTGCTAATCCAGTTATACATAGAATTATTTTCTTTTTCATATTTTTTTAATCTGTATTTTTACCCGGTTAAATAAAATCTTCGATTTTAATTTGCGAAGCAAATTATTTAACTGGGTGAATTAATTAATAATTTATTTGTCGTTAGTCGACCTTTACCCTCACACCAAATTTTGGTAGTGATGGGTTTGAATCTTGGTCTTTTGGGTATACTTCAAAAAACTAAGATTAACGACTTTTTGGATATTAGAAGAGGACTGTCCTCTTCCATTTTTTTTTAATTGTTAATCAAAAGTAAAATCTTTTCTAAAGCGTCATAATAATTCCCTGCTTCATAATCCTGTTTCACTTCAGCTAAAATTTCTTGTTTCTCTTCAGATAAAGTTTTCCTTTCCAAGTCCTTAATCTCTGTTTCCACTATTTTAGCCAAAGCATTATCTAATTCCTCGCTTTTTCCTATTTCTATACCTAATGATTTTACATTTTCTTCTCCTTCCTCTAATTTTTTAATCTCTTCAACAATTTCTTTTACACTCTCCATTTCTGCCAAACTTTCAGCTGCCTTGAAAACACTTTCCTGATATTCATTAATTGCTGAAGCTAAATTCTTTACTTCGTTCTCTTGAGCAATTTTAGTTAAATCATCCAAGCGCTTGCCAGCCATTTCAAAATTATGCTTTGCCTGGTCTTTTTCAAAAACAAAAACTGCCTGACCTTTTTCAGTAATCTTTTTTATAGAGAAAAGCGTATCGCCAGGCACTGAATTTTGGGCAAAGCCAAAAACCCCGATTAGAATTAAAACGCTTAAGGCAAAAGCAAAAACTGGCTTGTGTCTGAAAACAAATCTTTCGCCCCTCTGAAGTTCTTTTAAAAAAGCAATAAAAGAAAAACCAACCGAGACCCGGGTCTCTGTTTCTGCGGCAAAAATGCGATTCTTAGTAAAAACAACCCAGTCATCGCTGGGCTTAATCTGCCTAAGTTCCTGAAGTTTGCTAATAAGCTGTTTTTCAGTGAATTTAGCCATACTATAATAAGACGAGAAAATAGGCCTTTTATTACAGTCCTGTCGGTATCGGATACCGACAGACATTCCCCCTATCGGTTATCCGTTTTCAACCTTATTTCTAAGGGATTTTAAAGCCCGGTGAAGCGTTACTCTAACTGTTCCTTCTGACTTATTAACCAGCTTGGATATTTCAGAAATTGATAAATCATCTATATAATGCCAAACAACTAATTCCTGATAATTATCTTTCAAATCAGTTAAAGCTAATTTAATTGTATCAAAATCTGATTTAGACAAAGATTGTTCTTCTAAATCTTGTCCAGGGTCAGTAACTGAAACATAATCTGCTGGGACAATCTGTGTCCTACCTTTTTCCCTATAATGGTCAATTACTAAATTACGGGCAATTTGATATAAAAAGGCCTGGGGATTTTTAATCTCTTTTTGATTTTTGGATTTTGGATTTTGGATTTTGAATGCCTGCCATCCGCGCAAAAACGTTTCTGAACATAAATCTTGAGCAACTTCTTCAGAATTTACCTTAAAAAAGATAAAACGATAGATTTTATCTACATAATCATCGTATATTTGTGTAAAAATTTTTCTAGGGTTATTCATCTTAAAGTATCGTGGTTGATATCGGATATCAACCAACTATTGGTTGATATCCGATATCAACCACACCTTCTTGTTTCAACAAACATAGGACATAGGTAGGACATCTATGTCCTACTTCAATTGGTAAAAAGTATTGTTTTTCTCTCCTATTCTTTCAACCAAGCCCTGCTTTAATAATTGTTCAAAATCCCTTCGCAAAGTTCTTTTAGATACATCAAATAAAATCTCATTAACCTCCCCAACCTGAATTCTTTCTTTTTCTTTTAAAATCTCTAAAATCCTCTCTTTTCTCCCGTTTAAAACTCCAGAGACCCGGTCTCCGTTAGCTTTTTTAACAGAAAGTTCAACAGAGACCGGGTCTCTGGTAGCTATTTTATCATATTCTTTTTCAATCTCCAAAATATCAAAATAACTTACCCAATTCTGCCATTTAGCTACTTCAAAGTACTTTTTAAGAATGCCTAAATTATCCTGCAATTTCTTTGAACCTGAGTTGCAAACTAAAATATCATCAGCAATTTCTCTTATTTTATACCTTAATGGCTCTTTTTTAGGAAAAAGCAAAGTTAGTTTATAAACTTTATTTGTAAGTTCAATGAGATTTTCTTTATCCATTTTAGCTTTTATTCAAAACAACCAGAATTTGGACTTCTTTGTCTATTCTTTCCACTTCTTTAGCAATTCTGTTAACTTCTTGTTCTATTTCTTCTAAAGTTAGCTTATTTTCCAAAACAACAACCTCTTTTTCCAAGTTTTCTTCTATTTCTGGTAATTCTCCAATTAAAGGACATCCAATCCCATATTCCTCGCTCGTTGAAACTTCGGTAAAGGCGAGCTCCTCTTCCTCCTCTTCCTCCTCTTCCTCCTCTTCTATGCTTAATAAATTCTCGATATTAATTTCAGATAAATCCAATCCAGAATCTTCAGATAGCTCCAGGTTTGGATATATTCCTGCTTTTATTTTATCAAAATAAAACTCTATGGTATTAGGATTCTGCCAGAATAAAATTCCAGACACAATAATCAAAAGCAAAATCAAATAAAGAAAATCTTTGTTCATTATTATCATTATACACAATTAAGGAGCTGGGTCAACGCATTGGCTGTTTTGGAAGATATTACAAGTATTTGCTTCTTCGCCTGTTCCAAAAATCAAACTTAGAAGGTCAAAAATCGGGGTTCCGCTTGTAATATAAATTCCATATTTGTGCTTTTTAAATAAAGAATTTTTAACAATAGGGTTTCCTCCCCTGATTACTATTCCATAACTTCCAAATTGATTATGACAAGTCGGGCAACAAACCGGATTATCTATAAATTGAACATAATCAATAGTTGAAGAAGAATTAACCAAACAAATTCCCCTATATTGATTATGCTCAATAATTGAATTTTTAAGAACAATTGAGCTTTGGTCGTCAACCCAAATTCCTGCCATCTTATCTGAACAAGAACT
>Ga0315543_1004059_pt1 | contig 12620 bp, 9 predicted proteins | sample SalMarSW160210MG_2_FD_203098 | JGI IMG/M metagenome (GOLD analysis project Ga0315543, IMG submission 203098) | Salt marsh sediment microbial communities from the Plum Island Ecosystem LTER, Massachusetts, United States - Salt Marsh Sediment SW1601-210 ...
TAATGAAGATACAAGCAACTGCTGTAGAGTCGGAATGAGTTGCTTCTTCTCAAACAAGAGTTCGGACGCTGTTCCGTAAGGCTTGTCAAGTCACTGCCAGCGAGTTCTACTTATCGAATAATTCGCTTTTTTACCCAGAGCAAGCATTATATGCATCTCGGGAGGATAGTACCTAGACGATAGGTAGAGGTACGATAGTCATCTTGACACTTTCTGTATGCGACTCTAGAATATCATTGTGAGGGTATAGTGAGTGATGGCGCGAGTTTAAGCGACTAACTTTATAAGACCGACGGTTGTCAAACGCTGGCCACATAGTTGGTACTTAAGGAGGCGAAAATGAAATCATCACTAAGGAGAAGCCTATTCTTATTCTGTGTGTTTACTCTTATCATGGGTCTTACTGCTGGGAACGTCGCAGCAGCTCAACCAAGAGAGGGTGAACTGATCCAGGAGGTAGTCTTTGAGAAGACCGATCTTATGTTTAGTGAGTATGAGGACTACAATGTTGTAACCCTAGCACGACATGGGAGTACTGGCGAGATAGGTAAGCCATCTCTTCCACAAGCGAGCGTCTCAGTGGTGATTCCTCCTGGAGCGCGAGTCAAAAGGGTTGAAGTAATCTCATCCGAAAGCGAGATTTTACCGGGGACATACAAGATTATGCCTGCGCAGCCGCCCAAATCAGTTGGCTCAGAGAAGTCATCAGTTATACTCAATAACATTGATTATCATGCCGTAACACCTTTTCCTGGCAAGTTGGTTCAGTATGCCTACACGGGTAGCAGAGGAGGATACCAGGTAGCCGGGATTTTTATATATCCACTTCAGTACGTGCCTTCGGAGAAAAGCCTCCGCTTCTATTCCAGTGTCAAGTTCAAGGTTATATATCAGGAGAGTACACGACCGGTGAAGGCGAAAACCCCCACTCAAATTGAAGTCTTCGGCGATATGGTCGAGAAGACGGTTATTAACCCGGAGGACGTTAGCAGATGGGCACCACCGGTTCAGTCAGCTTCCGAGAATAACCATGATTACTTCATTATCACGTCCAGCGAATTTGTTGACGAATTTCAGCCCCTGGCTGATTGGAAGAACAGAAAGGGAGTTAGGACAGAGATAGCGACCATAGAGGACATTGGCTTGGACTACTCTGGCTCGGATCTACAAGAAAAGATAAAGAATTTCATCGTAGACATGGAGGCAACCTATGGGGCAGTTTACTTTCTTCTCGGTGGTGACACGAATGTAGTACCTCACAGGCTCTTAACCACTGGATATAATTTGGAGCCACCATACGGAGAACCTATCCCTAGTGACCTGTATTATAGTGACTTGAATGGTGATCTTTATAGCGATGTATTTGTAGGTAGGGCACCAGTGGAGAATGAAGCTGAAGCAACGACGTTCGTAAATAAGGTCCTTACCTATGAGAAGAACCCACCTCTGGTAGATTATCCCCTCGAAGCATTGATGATGGCGTTTATGCTGGATTCTAGCAGTAGTGCCGAAGACATAAAAGAGGAATGCGAAACTCATATTCCGACACCATTCAACGTTGACGAGTTCTATCAGAGTCAGGGTGAAGGCGGTGTTTCTCAAGCCAAGGCCAGAATTAATCAGGGCTTCGGGATTCTGAACCACGCTGATCACGCGAATTACAATGCATGGGGTGTTGGTTATTATGGTGGCGGTAGCCTTATGAGCTTAAGTGACATCAGTTCACTAACCAACGGTGATGAGCAGTCCGTAATTTATTCCATAGGCTGTTTTTCAGCAGCTATAGAAGAGGATTGCTGCGCCGAGCGCTTCCTGAACAATCCAAATGGAGGGGGCGTTTCTTATATTGGCAACTCGAGGTATGGCTGGTATCTTATCGGAGATGCCACGAGGCTAGGTGGAGATCTGGATGAAGAGTTCTATATATCCCTCTTCTCTCGTGGTCTTTATAACCTGGGGGAAGCACACGCTGATGCCAAAGACCAGTGGGTGGATGATGCAAGCGGGTTTTTCTATGGCCCATACTACAAGTATACAATTCTCGAACTCAATCTACTGGGTGATCCTGAGATGCCGGTATGGACAGATAGCATCAGCGAGATGAATGCCACCCACCTGAACGCAATCCCATCAGGCGCCAGTGAGTTTACGGTGACGGTCACAGAAACCGGCGGAACTCCTATAGAGGGTGCGCTGGTCTGCTGCATGATGGATGATTTCAGTGTTTATGAGAAGGGTTATACTGGCGCTTCAGGTGAGGTAACACTAGCTGTCTCACCGGTACACAATGGGACGATGTGGATCACTACTAGCAAGCATAACTATCTCCCCTACGAAGGCTTTGCCATTGTGTCTGGACAGGATGAGTATACCCTTACAGTAAATACCGATGGCAATGGCTCCGTGGCGAAAGACCCGGACCAGGCAACCTATACCTATAGTGCTACTGTGCAGCTTACCGCTGATCCAGATCCCGGCTGGAGCTTTAGCCACTGGACCGGTGACCTGACAGGCAGCACCAACCCCAATTCCATCATTATGACCGAAGATAAGACGGTCACTGCTCACTTCACTCAGGATGAGTATACCCTTACGGTAAATACCGATGGCAATGGCTCCGTGGTGAAAAACCCGGATCAGGCAACGTACGTCTACAACACCAATGTACAGCTTACCGCTAATCCAGGTCCCGGCTGGAGCTTTAGCCACTGGACCGGTGACCTGACAGGCAACACCAACCCCAATTCCATCATTATGACCGAAGATAAGACGGTCACTGCTCACTTCACTCAGGATGAGTATACCCTTACAGTAAATACCGATGGCAATGGCTCCGTGGTGAAAAACCCGGATCAGGCAACGTACGTCTACGACACCAGTGTACAGCTTACCGCTAATCCAGATCCCGGCTGGAGCTTTAGCCACTGGACCGGTGACCTGACCGGCTCCGCCAACCCTGATTCCATCATTATGACCGAGGATAAGACCGTCACTGCTCATTTCACTCAGGGTGAGCACACCCTGGATTTTGCTAATCAAGATATTGTGGGTTCAGGGACAATCTCTGGTACTTATACTGATACATACTTGAGTGACAATACTTACGAAGAAATAGAGGAAGTTCACAGCCGTGGAAAGTCAAACAAAAGCTACCTAGAGCACAAGTGGACTATTGACGTTATCGGTGGAGAAACGGTGACCTTTTATGTTGAAGCATACTACTCGCCAAACAGTGAGGGTGATGATTTCGAGTTTAGCTACTCAACGGATGATCAAACATACACCTACATGCTCACTGTAGACAAGACTGCAGAAACCAGCGGCTACCAGACTTTTTCGCTACCCAGCAACTTGAGTGGAACTGTCTACATCTGCGTTACCGATACAGACCAAACACGGGGAAATAAGATCCTAGACACCATTTATATCGACCACATGTACATAGAATCTTCACCATCCACAGATACACTACCGCCCTCTGAAGTGACTGATCTCAGCACGTCTACAGGAGATTACGGACAGGTAATCTTGACTTGGACAGCTCCTGGAGATGATGGCATGATTGGAATTGCCAGTGAATACGATATCAGATATCTGCCTCATATAGATGGGCCAATCGACGCGACAAATTGGGATATTGCCACCCAAGTCACGGGTGAGCCTACGCCCAGCATGGCGGGAACCTCGGAAAGTATGACCGTTGGTGGACTAGAACCCGGTGCTTCATACTACTTTGCAATCAAGACCGCTGATGAGGTTCCCAACTGGTCAGCCCTTTCTGACAGTCCTCTAGATACAGCCGGGAGTGCTGGAACAGTAAAGGATTTTGCCAATCAAGATATACCAATTTCAGGAAGAGTCTCCGGTGATTATACCTATACACACTCAAGCGATGATAGTTATCAGTCGATAACGGAGGTTAAGAGTCGTGGTAAGGTAAAGCATAGCTACCTAGAGCATAAGTGGACTATTGACGTTACCGATGGAGCAACGGTGACCTTTTATGTTGAAGCATACCACTCGTCAAACAGTGAGGGCGATGACTTCGAATTTAGCTACTCAACGGATGATCAAACATACACCTACATGCTCACTGTAGCGAAGACCGAAAACAACGGCAGCTACCAATCGGTTCAGCTACCCCCTAGCTTGAGTGGAACTGTCTACATCCGCGTTACCGACACAGATCAAACAATAGGTAACAACTCACTAGACACCATCTATATAGATTACATGTACATCGAGTCAGAGTGCTGGTAACTATTCGACAAGGTCAAGATTGTTAGCCAAAGTAACAATCGAGTAAATTGTCAAATACCACATGCTTGGCTTGTGGCTTAGCCAAGCATCTTGAGGAATGGTTCAGCTTTTAGCTTTCCCTTTAGTTGCACAATCCTAGGGAATGTTGCAAAGCAAGTCAAACGTGTTTCACGAAGAATTCAACTCTGTTCAATCTACCCGTCCAAAGATATGGCTATGCCCTTGATAAAGCATACCCTTTACCCTCCATATAACTATACCTACGGTAAAACAGTCATGCCCATGTTCGTGCAGTGGTAGGTAAAGCTAACTCAAGAAGAATCACGCCTCTAAGCTTTGTAGTATTGTGGCCGGGATAGGGGTTTATATCTAAAGCATCGAATGCCAGCCTTTTTATTTTCAGGCGTGCTGTGCAAAAGGTTCTCAGGTACCCAACTATACAATTCATTTAGTTTGACCCTGGCATTCGTCAGACTTGCTAGATGTGCTCTGGCCTTCACCAAGTCATTGAGTTTAGAAACGCTCTTAAACCCTTTTCAAACGTTCTTGTTTTCTTATTTTCCTCTTAATTCTTAAAGCAGCCAAGCGAAGGAATAGGAATATTTCTTAGTATCATTCTCTTATCCTGTGATTAAAACCGATAAAAAAACGGTTAAAAGACCGCTAAAACATGGTGACATAAGCGTTATTTCAAATTTTAGGGTTAGCGTTGCGTGAGCAACTTTTGCTGTTATCGCTCGATGCCGTTTTTATTACTATGGTTTGTTACTAGCGCCCATTGTTGCCGTTGGCATTAGCGCTGTGAATTTAATGCTATGGGTGGTCCGTCCTATCTTTGATGTGTTGCTTCTATTCTCATCTTGTTCTCTTGTGATGTATTCTATTTTAGGCTCCTTGGGGTATAATCGAATTATTGAAAAGCCAATGATAAGAATCCTTCTTATTTAATGAGGCGAAATATGAAGATACTTAGTTTGGGGAGACGCCATTACGCGGCGAGAGTGAGCATCTTTTTGATTACGGTAGCCTTAATTGCTGGGATTGTAGGCTGCAGTGGTGGTGGTGGAGGTGGATTTGTTGAGTATTACCTCACTACCGCCAGTACTGCTGGAGGGTCGGTCACCACGCCTGGAGAGGGGACTTTTACCTATGGCGAGGGAAGGGTAGTTAGCCTGGTGGCCAAGGCTGAGGAGGGCTACCTCTTTATCAACTGGACTGGCGATGTGAATCTCATCGCCGATGTTGATGATGCCACCACCACCATCACCATGGACGGAGACTATTCCATAACAGCCCACTTTAGAGTCCCCCCCACCCCTATGGTCGCCGCAGGCGACCGTCACACGGTGGGGCTTAAGTCCGACGGCACCGTGCTCGCCGTGGGATATAACGAATACGGGCAGTGCGAAGTCGGCGGCTGGGTGCACATAGCCCAGGTCGCCACGGGTAACTGGCACACGGTGGGGCTTAAGTCCGACGGCACTGTGGTCGCCGTGGGATGGAACGCCGGAGGGCAGTGTGATGTCGGCGGCTGGACGGGCATCACCCAGGTCGCCGCAGGCCGCTGGCACACGGTGGGGCTTAAGGCCGACGGCACCGTAGTCGCCGTGGGAGGCAACCACTACCGGCAGTGCGATGTCAGCAGCTGGAGGGAAATCACCCAGGTCGCCGCAGGCACCCATCACACGGTAGGGCTTAAAGCCGACGGCACCGTGGTGGCCGTGGGAGCTGACACCTCCGGGCAGTGCAATGTCGGCGGCTGGAAGAACATCACCCAGGTCGCCGCATGCAGCTATCACACGGTGGGGCTCGAGGCCGACGGCACCGTGGTCGCCGTGGGAAAAACCTCCGACGGGCAGTGCGATGTTGACGGCTGGAAGAACATCACCCATGTCGCCGCAGGCAGCTGGCACACGGTGGGGTCTAAAGACGATGGCACCGTGCTCGCTGTGGGAGAAAACGACCACGGGCAGTGCGATGTCAGCGGCTTGACGGACATCATTCAGGTCGCCGCAGGCCGCTATCACACGGTAGGGCTCGGGGCCGACGGCACTGTGGTCGCCGTGGGAAGTAACGACGACGGGCAGTGCGAAGTCGGCGGCTCGATTCTGAACTAAACTCTCCCCCATAGTTCCGCCCATGGGGGCAGGGATATGGTCATATTGTCGTTGCAAGCCACCTTCCTTTTCCTATTATTTTATTACGAGCACCGCAAAGCTACGCAGCACTCATGATTCCAAATTGACCCGTTACCAAAAGACTAATGAGTTGCAAGAGCGACTAAGCTAAGGCAAGCCCACGAACACTATTACCAAGCCTACCACTAGCATTGTAACACCCAAAGCTAATAAACCAATCAATAGCTTCCTATTCATATGTAGAGTCCCTTCCAAGCAAGTAGCTCGTATAATACTAGAACGCTGAACAAAAGGAAAGGATTGGCGCTGCACTCAATAGCTAAGCATCAAGCAAGCAGTCCGATACTGAAAGAGCGAGGAGCTATATCAGCACAATTTGACAAGGAGCCGTTTTTAGATTGACATGATTGTATAGGCGGGCTATAATCCTTTCTGGAACGAGATATAAGGTATGGAAATGAAATCATCCCCAGACCCAGACCATAAACGGCGACAGATTTGCCATTTCCGTTCGATGGTGGTGGGGCTTGCTTTAGTGTAGGTCTATGATTGAGGCCTGTGTGCCCCACGTCCCAGCGGACGTGGGGCTTTTGTTTGTCGTGATATGGTCGAAGATTTTCCTGGGAGGCCACCATTGGAAGTTTTGAATGAAGACACATTCAAGGAGTTGCTGGAAAACAAGCAATACAGGGTATTGCGAGAAAGGCTAGCGGATTCAGAACCCACACATATTGCCGACCTCCTGGCCAGCATACCGAGAGACGAAGCAGTGATAGCGTTTCGCCTACTTCCGAAGGGCCTTGCCATTTCTGTTTTCGACGATATGGATGGAGCATTTCAGAACCAGCTGCTTGAGGCGTTCAGTGACCAGGCGGCGAGGAATTTCCTTGAAGCAATGCCACCTGATGACCGGATAGAGTTGCTGGACGAGGTACCCGCCAAGGTAGCCCGCAGATTGTTACAGATACTCTCGCCCGACCAGCGCCGTGTCACCATGCAGTTGCTGGGCTATGATGAAGAAACGGCCGGCCGTGAGATGACTCCCCTATTCGTAGACCTGCACAGCGATATGACTGTGACACAGGCCCTAGAGAGAGTTCGGCAGCTGGCCATCAACCGGGAGACTGTATACGAGTGCTATGTCATGGATCGCCGCCGCTATCTTATAGGCACTGTTTCACTCAAGGACTTGGTCATCGCTGACCCGAATGCCAAGGTGAGCGATATCATGAAACCAGACCCGCCCTTTGTCTCTACCCACACCGACCGCGAGGAAGTAGCCAAGGAACTTCGGGAACATAACCTGCTGGCAATTCCCGTGGTGGATGCAGAACAGCGTCTCGTCGGTACCATCACCCATGATGATGTGGCGGACATCATGGAGCGAGAGGCCACCGAGGATATTTATCGCTTTGGTGCGGTACCGGGTACGGAGCGAGGTTACTTTGCCAGCCGTATTTTCAGCGTTGTCCGGCGCCGGACGCCATGGCTCTTCCTGCTTATCCCGGTCAGCTTGGTTATTGCCCCTATTATTTTTGCCCAGGAAGAATTGCTCGCCGGGGCATGGATACTGACTGGCTTCATCCCTTTGGTAATTGCCACTGGCGGGAATGTGGGAGCGCAATCAGCCACCGTCGTCATTCGCGGGCTGGCTACCGGGGAGGTGAACCCGAGACGGGCTCTGGCCATAGTCTTGCGGGAAGTCGGTATAGGCGCTATCATGGGCGTTGCCCTCGGCGCGGTTGCCCTGGGCTTGGTTTATGCGTCTGGCCGGAACCTGGAGGCAGCCACCGTGGTGGGCATGACCCTGGTGGGCATCTCAGTAATGGCAACCCTGGTAGGCGGAGCCTTACCATTTATTTTTCGTCTGCTCAAGATTGACCCGGCTCTGGTGTCCGCCCCTTTTTTAACTACGGTTCTGGACATATTTGGCGTGGCGCTTTACTTTGGGATTGCGCGGCTGGTACTGGGATTGTAATCAGCCTACCGGGATAAGATAGAGAGGTTTACGGGCAAAGGGAAACTCGAAATGACGAATAGAAGTGCCGAAGGCACGAGGAGAAAGTCTGGAGTAAAGCGGTTGCGGAAGCTGCGAACATCGATCGCCGAAAAGGGCCTAGATGCTCTCCTGCTTTCTCAGCCGGAGAACCTCTTCTACATCTCTGGATTTGCCGGCTCCTCCGGATGGCTACTCATTTCAGAACAGAATGCCATTTTGGCTACTGACTTTCGCTATGTTGAGCAAGCTAAGGAAGAGTCGCCATATTTTGAAATTATACAGATTAAGCGAGACTTACGTGACTGGCTTCCTAGTTTGGTCTCTGATTTGGGGTGGCACAAACTAGGCTTCGAGGCAAATTCTATTTCTTATGAGGGTTATCACAAACTCAGTGAGGCAATAAAGACCAAGCCAGCTAACCTTGAGCTTGTTTCCACTACTAGCATAGTAGAGCAGCTTCGCTCCATAAAAGAACCCGAAGAACTAGGGTTTATCACAAGAGCAGTAGAGCTAGCCGATGCCGCCTTTGAACAGGCAAAAGGGATAATTCGTCCTGGCATAATGGAAAAGGAGGCAGCCTGGGAGATAGAAAAATTCCTTCGTCAGGAAGGCAGTGAAGGAATGCCCTTTGAAATCATCGTGGCTTCAGGCCCAAATTCAGCTTTGCCCCATGCTCGACCTATGGAAAAAATAATTTGCTCTGGTGAACCAGTGTTGATTGACATGGGGGCCAGAATCAACGGTTATTGCAGCGACTTCAGTCGCACTTTATTTTTAGGCAAAGCAGACAAAACCCTACAGGAAATTTATAATATAGTTTTCAAAGCACAGACCACCGCCATAAAGAAAGTTGAATCAGGTATGGATGCTTCGCAGGCAGATCAATTGGCCCGAAGTGTTGTTGAACAAGCTGGCTATGGAGATGCCTTTGGACATGGTCTAGGACATGGTGTTGGGCTAGCGGTGCACGAATTTCCCTCCCTTGGTCCCAGATCCTCTGATTCACTTGCAGATGGCATGGTTTTTACCATAGAACCGGGAATTTACCTTGCGGGAAAAGGTGGTGTTAGGATTGAAGATATGGTAGTTTTGGAAAATGGCAAGGCCAAAGTGCTCACCAGGGCAGAGAAGGGTATCTAGCAACTATCGGTTCTTCAGCAATCAGCAACAAAACTAACGCCGAAGGCTGAATACCTAACAAGAAATGGAGGTCATCCTATGATTGATGCCGGAGAATTGAGAAAGGGAGTCGCCATAGAGCTAGATGGCGAAATATACCAAATTCTGGAATATCAACATGTTAAGATGCAACAAAGGCAGCCTGTAGTCAAGTTGAAACTTCGCGATGTTCGCAGCGGGAATGTTGCCGAGCGGAATTTCCAGTCCGGGGATAAAGTTACACCAGTACTTCTGGAGCATCGTCCAGTCCAATACCTCTATAGCGATGGCGACCTATATTACTTCATGGATAATGATAGTTACGAGCAGATTATGTTAACTTCCGCTCAGATAGGAGAGAGCACAAATTATCTAAAAGAGGGTCTGATGCTAGAGATTCTGACCTGCAAGGGGGATGCAGTGGCAATAGAGCTACCCAATTCAGTAGAGCTTCAGGTTACGGAGACAGAGCCTGGCTTCAAGGGGGATAGGGCAACAGCGGGCACTAAAGCAGCTAAGCTAGAAACTGGAGCAACCGTCCAGGTTCCTCTTTTCATCAATACAGGCGAGACCATCAGAGTCCATACACGCACTGGCGAATATCTGGAGAAGGCAGGCTGACATCGCCTAATTAACCTTTTCAGCGTTTTATCGCTGCCAATATCGCCACACCATAGGGTCTTGATCAAGATAAGCCATGTCTGCTTGCACCCATGGCCACGTCATACCATCGCCATACATTCCATCTCAACTAGCATTTGCGGCAACACCAGCCCGGTTACGATGGTGGAGCGGGCTGGTGGGTCTTTTGGGAAAAACGTACGATATACCTCGTTCATCTTGGAGAAGTCCTCGGCATCTCTGAGGAACACGGTCACGTTGACGACCTTGTCCAGGGACGAGCCAGCGGCTTCCAGGGTATCCTTGATTACCTCCAGCGTCTCTCTCGTCTGGGCTTCTATGCCCTCGACCGGTGCTTCAGTCTTGCGATCTAGAAAGCAGGTAACACCGGACACGAACACGAAGCCCCCAGCTTTTACGGCTGGTGAGAAGGGCAGCTTCATCACTTCAAACAAATTCTTCATCCAGCTGGGTAGGTTGGCGGGGAACACGGCTTCCTTTTCCATATCGAACCTCCTCCTTTTTGGCCACGGCTTCGGTGTGGTGAAGGTGACGTCATTAATAAAGTAGTACATGTTGAGGATCAAGTCAACCTTGTAAATAGCGAATAAGTGCTTGAATACTCTAACTTTCCTGCGCCAGAGTCTATCTTTATCCTGAGCCCTCCAGAACGGTAACGCCCAATAATGGCTCGCCAACATCCATTCAGCAATGCTGGCTCCATTCCAAAAAGTTTTACCACTCTGAAGCTGAACGAATTTAGCTGCAAATTTTAAGGAATCTGGTATAATCAGGCAACAGGCGAAAGGGACAGATTCTTCGGTCGCGGAGTTCACACCGAGCTCAGCCAAAGTGCTCCCTCAGAATGACAAGAGGGGCAGAGCCCGAAATGACTGATAGGCAATAACGGGATTAGGTAAGCTAATTGATAAAAGCTGATTTACACGTTCATACCTGCTATTCTATAGATTGCCTCTCACCTTTGGAGCAAATAGTCAAGCGTTGTCTCAAGCTCGGCATAAATTGTATTGCTGTAGCTGACCACAATACCATTACCGGTGCCTTAAAGTTAAGAGAATTGGCTCCGTTTAAAGTAATCGTTGCTGAGGAGATCTTAACGCCTGTGGGTGAAATAATGGGGCTCTTTCTTAGTGAAGAAGTTTCTCGGGGATTATCTCCCCAAGAAACAATATCTCGAATCAGAAGCCAAGGCGGTCTAGTGGCTATTCCCCATCCATTTGGCCGGTCGCTGCCCTGGAATCCCAACCCCCTAACCTCGGCAGAAGTTTTATCCCAGGTTGATATTATTGAAACTTATAATTCTCGTACGCCATTTTCTAGTAGCATCGCCAGAGCATGGAAACTAGCCAAAGAGCAGGGAAAATTTGCCAGCGCTGGCAGCGACGCCCATACTTTAGGCGAAATTGGCCGAGCATATGTGGAAATGCCCGAATTCAACGGACCTGATGACTTCCTAAATTCTTTAGCTCAGGGTAAAATATTCGGCCAAAAATCTAGCTATTTTGCTCATTTTGCTAGCATGTGGGCCAGAATAAGGAATCGTGTACTTGGAGATTCTTCACTGTGCTCAAAATGACATGAGTGAGGAAGGTAAAGCAGGCTTGTGCTGAATATTGGTTGGTTTTCCACAGGGAGAGATGAAGCTGCCCGACAGCTTTTCCAAGCTGTGCGGAATAGGAGCCACAGCGGCGACATTAACGGGAAAATTAGCTTCGTTTTTAGCAACCGAGAACCTGGCGAGACGAAGGAAAGTGACCTATTCTTCGAGCTTGTTCGGACCTACAACATTTCTCTTGTCTATTTATCTCACAAAAAGTTTAAGCCTGCTAAAGAGGAGGAGGCTTTGGGTATTAAGAAAGAATGGCGCATCAAATACGATAGAGAGGTAAACAAGAGGATTGAACCATTTGCTCCCGACCTTTGTGTTCTTGCTGGCTATATGCTCATCGTGAGTGAAGAGCTATGCCAGAAATACGATATGATTAATCTTCATCCGGCACCCCCCGGTGGACCTACTGGTAGCTGGCAGGAGGTAATCTGGGCGTTGATACAAAATAAAGCCGACACAGCCGGAGCAATGATGAATCTAGTAACACCCGAGTTAGATAAGGGACCGCCAGTAGCCTACTGCACCTTCCCAATTAAGGGCAAACCCTTTGATAGATACTGGAGGGAAATAAATGGGCAGCCCACCGAAGAGATTAAAAAGAAACAAGGTGAAAATAATCGCCTGTTCAAGCTCATCCGTCAGCACGAACTTGCTAGGGAATTTCCACTTATCACCTTGACATTACAGTCTCTGAGTCGGGGCGAGGTCGGCATAAAGAACAAGAAAGTAATTGATGCTAAAGGAAAGTTAATCAGTGGCTACAACCTTAGTGGCAGGATAGATGAGGAGGTGAAAAAAATCTGAGATGAACCTG
>Ga0315543_1004061_pt1 | contig 12612 bp, 4 predicted proteins | sample SalMarSW160210MG_2_FD_203098 | JGI IMG/M metagenome (GOLD analysis project Ga0315543, IMG submission 203098) | Salt marsh sediment microbial communities from the Plum Island Ecosystem LTER, Massachusetts, United States - Salt Marsh Sediment SW1601-210 ...
ACACTGCTGGACAAGCCAGCAGTGGCACCCAGGGATTCATTCACGTGCTGTATCGCGCCCGGCCGATCGACCCGGCACGGCCACGCTCGCCCTGGATCGTGGTGCCCGAGGACCTGAAGACCGACCTGGACCAACTGGTCGGCCCATCCGACTATACGGCCAACCTGGGCGCCAATAGCGGCGGTGCTAACGGGGTCTATTGGGTGGAACTGGCCGGAGTGGTTTCAACTGGGGCATCCCGGCGCGCCGGGACCCCAGCCACCCGCCGTGTGCCACCCCGGCGCGCCGGGGAAGCAGTGCTGAGCGGCTGTGCAGACGAGCACTGCTTGCTGGGGGCAAGCAGTGGCACACACGTCGTCATTCGCAATCTGGCCGGTGTCGGGAAAAAGGCCGTCGAGCAAATCGAGGCGGTGATCGAGCCTGACTTGCTTTGCCCGTTGGTTCGCTGGAGCGATCTGCATCGTTGGCGGGCCGTGCCGCGTGCTTATTTGCTTCTGGCCCAAGACGCCGAGACCCGATCGGGCATCGACGAGCCGACGATGCGCAAGCGATGGCCCAAAACTCTCGAGTATCTAACGCGGTTTCGCGAGCTGTTGCAGCGTCGGGCCGCGTATCGGCGCTATCAATCGGCCGGGCCCTTCTGGTCGATGTACAACGTGGGGCCCTATACGTTGGCACCGATCAAGGTCGTTTGGCGGCGGATGGACCGGCGGATCAATGCGGCGGTCGTCGAGCCGGTCGACGACCCAGGGCTGGGTCGCCGGCCGGTGGTCGTCCAGGAAACGTGCGTCCAGGTGGCGGTCGATTCGGCAGATGAAGCGCATTATCTCGCGGCCCTGCTCAACAGCGCGCCGGCCAATTTTCTTGTGGCGGCCCACAGCGTTCGCGGTGGCAAGGGTTTCGGCACGCCCAGCATGCTCGACTATTTGAACGTCCGCCGGTTCGACCCGGGTGATTCACGCCATCGGCGGTTGGCCGAGCTGGGGTGTGAGGCCCATCGGCTGGCGGCGGAGGAGCACGATTGGGCCGAGACTCAGCGGGAAATCGATGCATTGGCCGCCGAACTGTGGGGGCTGAGCCACGTGGAACTCACGGCGATCGCAGAGTACTTGGAGCAATCGTAGAATCGAATCGGTGGCCGGCAGAACCGGCCAATATCGGTCATTTTATTCTTGATATTCTTCGAACGGAAGTGAAGTGATGAACTTTGTCAGGCGATCGGCTTCGGAAGACGAAAGGTCGACCGGCAGCGGCAGTTCTACTTGATAATCGGCTCTCAGATTAAACGTGTGATCGAGAGTATCATACTCATACTCCTCATCTGAAGCCTCTGGTTCAATGCTTTCGACTTGCGCAGATACACCTTGAGCTGCCTTACTTGCCCTTAAGCTCTCCACGCCCCACGCAAAACGAGACCAGTATCCGTGTCGACCTTCTACATATCTGCCGCAGTTCATTTCTTCGAGTCTTCGAAAAACAGCAATCAAAGCCGACTTCTTGATGCTTGGATTCTCTTCACGCAGAAGGGTAAGAATCCGTTCGAGCCTTGTTTCACTCTGATTGCGTTTTCGCGCACCCATGTGGTCAAACAAGGCCTTCGCGGTTTCATCACTCTGGTACAGTTCCTTCAATCCTTCAATGTTCATGTCAGATTGTCCTTTCAACAGACGACGGGAGGGTGGCTCTGCCTCATAACCAACGCTTTGTGGGGGCGTGCCGCCCATGAACGCCCCTATCTGATTGTAGCACACTGTACGGCGCGAGGTGGCCTTGCGAGCATGGCCCCGAACGTGGCCTGTCCACGAGCGTGTCTGGGGGCAAGTGGGACAACCCTGTTGCAGACTTGGTATTCACGGCCTGAAGGGCCGCAACTTGGTAGCCGAGGGCAACGCCCTCGGTCACATGTGCTCTCCCTCGCGTTCGCCCTGAAGGGGCAAGACAGTTTCTTGTATTGCCCTTTCAGGGCGAATCACCGTCCACAAAACCACCACCGAGGGCGTTGCCCTCGGCTACGGTGTTTGAGCCCTTCGGGCTGGTGATGCTGGGCGAGCTGCTGGCAGTGGGCGGTGCCGACCCTACAGCTCCTGGCTGAGTTCGTCTGACTGATCGGCATCCCCGGGTGTATCGCTCTTGCGGGTAGTGTGCGAGTGGTAGTCGGCATTGGAGAGGTAATCGAGCACCTCGGGCGAGTCGCCCCAGACCTCGCGGAGGAACTCGTCCTGAAGCGCCTGACGAACAGCGAACTTCTGCTGGCGGTTGAGACACCCCAGATCGGTGATCGCGTGGATGATGTCGTCGTCGCCCTTGTCCAACTTGGTCATGGCGAAACGGGAAGCCAGTTGGTACGAATTGATCGCGGCCAGGCGCATTCCTTCATCCTTCTGGACCATCTCCAGCTCGACCAGCACGAATTGGCCGTAGTGTGGAAGTGACTCGCTGTTGCGGCGTGCCGGCGCGAAGCCCGAGGCCGTGCGGATCATCCATCCCATGCCGTCGTTACGCCAGGTGGCCACGACCGTCGTCTTGTCACAGATCACGTAGCGGTGGGTGCGGCGGAGCCGCTGGAGGTGGATCTTGCTGGGCAGACGGGTTTCGGCCGGATTGGTGAAGATGATGGGGGTCGACTCCGAGGCGGCCGGCCCCGGCGCGCCGGGGGCGGCCGAGGGTGCGGAAATCTCGACCGGTCCGCCGCATTGGGGACACTTGCGAGTCTGGCCGGCCAGTTCTTCCTTCGCATTCAATTTGGTCCCGCAGCCGGGACATTCAACGCGGATCATGACAGCCTCCTACCGGCGTGTAACCCAATGCGTGGAAGCCCTCACCCCCAATTCAACTTAGCCGTATTTGTCCTACGTGTCAACGTTCAGCCGGGGACGCGGACATACCGAGGGGGACAGTCCCCGGGCCACAAACAGTCCCCGGGCCACAAGCGGTGGCCAGCCTAACGGTGGGGTGATGGTTGCGTGTCTTTGTCGTATCCCGTAGAATTCATGGATTACGGTACCGGGTAAGCCTTTGCGGGGACCACAAGAAGAGTTTTCTTGCGGGGCTTGGATCAACCGAAGCGTTAGGTGGGTCTGTGCGTACTTCCGCGGCACCGGAGGGGTTTTCTCAAGAGGCAAACCGGTCTTGAACGTGCCGAAGAGACTCTGCCGATCAGACGGAGCTTAGAAATCCGTGCATCTGGATAAGCCACCTGGATCATTGTCCGGTCGGGCCACGCTCGTCGACCTGGTGCGTTATCGAGCGAAATGCCAGCCCGAGGATACGGCCTTCGTCTATCTTGTCGACGGCGAAGACGAACAGGTTGGCATGACTTATCGGCAGTTGGACCGCCAGGCTCGTGCGATTGCCGCGTGGCTGGAGTCGCATGGTCTGGTGGGGCTACGTGCCTTGCTCTTGTACCCGGCCGGGTTGGAGTTCATTTCCGCATTCTTTGGCTGTCTTTACGCCGGTGTGGTCGCCGTGCCCGTCTATCCCCCTCATCGCAATCGCTCGTTGGATCGCATTCAAGCCGTGGCCGACGACTGCGAGGCCAAGGTAGCCCTATCGACGGACCTGGCGTTTCAGCGGGTGGAACCGTTGATCGACGACACCCCGCATCTGAAACAACTCACGTGGTTGGCCACCTGCAACGTGTCGGAGGACATGGCCGACCGATGGCAGCATCCGGGGATCGACGACGAGACGGTGGCCTTCCTCCAGTACACCTCGGGCTCGACCGGCGCGCCGAAGGGCGTCATGCTGACCCACGCCAATCTGCTGCACAACTCGGCGCTGATTGCCTATGCGTTTGAGCACACGCGTTCGGGCAGCGGCGTTTATTGGCTGCCCTGTTACCACGACATGGGGCTGATCGGGGGCATCCTTCAGCCGGTCTACGTGGGCCGGCCGAACGTGATGATGGCGCCGATGTCCTTCCTGCAGAAGCCCCTTCGGTGGCTTCGAGCGATCACACGTTTCGGGGCCACGACCAGCGGCGGTCCGAACTTCGCCTACGATTTGTGCGTGCGCAAGATCCAGCCCGAACAGCTCGAGGACCTCGACCTGAGCACGTGGCAGGTCGCCTTCAACGGCGCCGAGCCGGTCCATGCCGAAACCCTCGACCGGTTCGCCGAGAAATTCGCGCCGTGCGGTTTTCGTCGCGAAGCGTTCTATCCGTGCTACGGTTTGGCCGAGGCGGCCCTGATCGTATCGGGTGGATATGCCAAGCGCTCGCCCGTGGTGCGCCACTTCGATCCGGCGTCGCTCCTGGCGGGCAAGGCGGTGGAGGTCAACGGCAGCCTGGGCGCACAGCGCCCGCTGGTCGGCTGCGGCCAGACCCTGGTCGATCAGCAACTCGTCATCGCGGATCCCGACACGCTCAGCACTTGCAGCGAGGGTCGGATCGGGGAGATTTGGGTTCGAGGCCCCAGCGTGGCGCTAGGCTATTGGAAGAAACCCGAACTGAGCAAAGACGTTTTTCAGGCTCGGCTGCAAGACACGGGCGACGGGCCGTTTCTTCGGACCGGCGATCTCGGATTCCTTGACCGCGGCGAGTTGTTCATCACGGGACGCATCAAGGATCTCATTATCCTCCACGGCGTGAACATCTATCCCCAGGACGTCGAACAGACGGTCGAGCGCTCCCACAAGCGACTCCGTCCGGATGCCGGCGCGGCCTTCACCGTCGAGCAGCACGGGCACGAGAAGCTTATCGTGGTCCAGGAGGTCGAGCGGCGCAAGCAAGGCCACCTCGACGAAATCTTTGGCGCCATCCGCCAGGCCGTCTCCGTCGAGCACGAGTTAGGCGTCGAAGGGATCGTCCTGATTCGCGCCGGCAGCATTCCCAAGACCTCCAGCGGGAAGATCCAGCGACATGCTTGCCGTGACGGTTATCTTGATGGTTCGCTTCAGGTCGTTGGGAGTTGGGAGCTGGGCGAAGGTGAGGATGCGCTGGTTGCGGCTCGGCCAAGGGCCACAGCGGTCGTCCAGCGAGCTCGTCAGACAGAACCCACCGAAGGCGAAGCGCCAAACAAGCCCCAGACGGTCTCGTTCTTTGCCGAATCGGCTTCTGCGGCAACCGCGACCGCATGGCCACCGACGCGCCCGGCGGCCGATGCGCCCGGTTTGAAAAACGGCCGTGGAAAGGCGACGAAGAAAAACACCGCCAGCGTGATCGAAATCGTATTGCAGGAAGTTTACGCGGTCGCCAAGGAGCGTGCCGCCGGGCTGACCCTCGACTCGCGGATTACCGAGTTGGGGCTCGACTCCTTGGAACGGGTGGAAATCCTCGCGGCGCTGGAGGAGCGCTTTGGCGGCCGCTTTCCCGAGGCAATCCTTCCCGAACTGGAAACCGCTCGCCAAGTCGTCGAAGCCGTGGAAATGTATCTCGGCGAGGAGGCCCAACCCAAGATCTTCCACCCCGTCGGCGCGGAGATTGCGGAGGAAACCTACCAGATTGCCAAATTCCCTGAATACGTTCAGTTGCGGCAGGCCCTGGACACGAGTGAGGCGATGGGGTTGAGCAACCCCTTCTTCACCGTGCATCAAGGCATCACCAGCAACCGCACCATGATCGATGGCCGGGAGCTGACCAACTTTTCCAGCTTCAACTACGTAGGTATGTCGGGCGATCCCGTGGTCATCAAAGCCGCCCAGGATGCGGCCGCGAAGTACGGCGCCAGTGTGTCGGCCAGCCGACTCGTCTCGGGTGAAAAGGACTTGCATGGAGAATTGGAGCGCGAAATCTCGCGCTTTCTCGGTACCGAGGCCGCGATATGCTTCGTCGCAGGGCATGGGACGAACGAAACCGTGATCGGCCACCTGATGGGCCCCGGTGACCTGATTCTGCACGATGCACTCGCCCACAACAGCATTCTCCAAGGAGCGATCCTCTCCGGCGCGCGACGGCGTTCGTTCGAGCACAACAACCCCAAGGCGGCCGAAGAACTCCTCAAACAATACCGCCACGAGTATCGCCGCACGCTGATCGTGATCGAAGGCGTCTACAGCATGGACGGCGATTACCCTGATCTGCCCAAATTCATCGACATCAAGAGGCGGCATAAAGCCATGCTCATGATCGACGACGCGCACTCGATCGGGACTCTCGGCGTGACCGGACGGGGCATCGGCGAGTTCTTCGGCGTGGCTGCCGAGGACGTCGACATCTGGATGGGTACGCTGAGCAAGGCGCTTGGGAGTTGCGGAGGGTATATCTCGGGCTGCAAGGAGCTGGTCGAATACTTGAAGTACACGGCGCCCGGTTTCCTCTATAGCGTGGGCCTTTCGCCGCCTAACGCCGGCGCGGCCCTGGCCGCACTACGGCTGTTGCAGGCCGAGCCCCAGCGCGTCAGGCGGCTGCAGCAGCGCTCCCGCCTTTTCCTTACGTTGGCGAAGCAACGCGGATTGAACACGGGCATGAGCAAGGACTCGCCGGTGGTGCCGGTTATCTTGGGGAATTCGGTCCATTGTCTTCATCTGTCCAAGGCGCTTTTCGAGCGGGGTATCAACGTTCAGCCGATTCTCTACCCGGCCGTCGAAGAGAGTGCCGCTCGATTGCGATTCTTCATCACGTCGGAACACACTGAAGGGCAAATCCGCTTCACGATCGATACCATGGCTGAAGAGTTGGAGAGAATTCATCCGGAATACTTGACCGAGACCCTTGAATCCTAGTGGGGAAAAGGGGACAGGTCCAATTGGCCGGAACGGCCCGAAGGGTGCTGCACACAAATTGGACCTATCTCCTTTTTCCCAGGAACGAGAGCGTCCGTGGTGTTGCCTTAAGGGCCTATTTGCGATAGATTATATGTGGTATTGGGAGTTCCTCGATAAGAGGACGACTCACTAGATTGAGGTTCTGCCGGCAGAGAGGTGAAGATTGCTTACCGAACAGGAGATTACGCGAAGCTGGAACAAGCTTCTGGGTACCCACGAGTATGACGACGAGACACTGGGCAAGGCCGAATTGTTGCTTGCGGAATTGCGACCGGAAAGCCCACTAAGACACCGCCTGGCCACGGAGTTGCGGGAACTGCGAAGGCTGCACGCTCAGAAGCGAGGCTGATTCTTCCAGGACTTCGATGCCGCGAAGTCCTTTCTGTGATAGAGACCCGACCGCGCGGAAACGAGATGGTCAGGTTCTTTGGCATGTTGCGCAGTGAGTTGCGCGACGGCTCGGGCGGTTCTATCGATTGACGATGATACGGAAGTTGGCACCGTTGATGAACACGTCCTGGCAGTTGTGTTGTCCGAGGATACCCATCGTCGACGAGGTGCCGAACTCGTAATTGATCAAGTTGGAAGCTCGGGCAATTCCGTCCATCCAGAGCCCGCTCCAACCGGCACCGAACGAGACGTGTCTGGTCCATTGCCACTGGAGATCCGCCCGGATCTCGATGCCCGGGCTCCATTCGTTCTCGCGCAGATGGTGCGTGAACGTGGTGGGGCCGAGGGACAAGGGGACGGGTCCCAACATCCCCGGCTCGCTCACCCCGCCCGGGTCCAGCTCGGAACCGACCTCGCCCGTCTGATACATCGTCTGCGAGTTGTAGCCGGCGAAGAACCGCCCCTCGGTCGAGAGCATCCAGCGACCATAGTGCTTGAACCAGCGGGCACCGATCTGGGGACCGATGATGTGGTTCTTGGCTTCCTGGTACCAGAGGCTGTTGGCCAACGTACCCCTCCACAGATACGCATCAGGCTCGTCGCCCATCGGCCTGTCGCCGACGATAGGCGTAGCAGTCCCATCCCCCAGATCGACCGGAACCAGATCACCATAGGCCTGCACTTTGAATTCGTCGTTGAATTCGAGATAGCGCGCTCCCACGAAGAACTCAAAGTAGCCGCCGCTGTGCATCTGATTGGATCGCAGGAGGTAGCTCAGTTCAACGCCCCAGGTGTGAACCCGATTGCGGATATTGGCCGAGGCAAACGTGACGGGCAACGGCTTAATGACGGTCTGTTCCTCGTCGACGTAACCGTCCAGATGTTTATAGTCGAGCTCGCCACCCCACTCGCGGTCGTCGAAGACCATGTCCATGTACGTGGTGGCGATGTCCTGAGTTTGATTATTGAGCCGCCAGGCACTGAACAGAAGACCCTGGTGACCGTAGATGAATCCACCCTCGTAGCGCTGACCGCTGACCACCTCGGCGCCGAGGATACTGGTGTCATGGGTATTATTCTGGGTGGCCGAGTCTTCAGGGTCCGGACCGTACCACACCTCCCGCCCCTGCTCGCTGGGCTGACCGATCGTCGTCACCTGGGGTGCAGAAACAGCCCAATACAGACCGTCGATGCTGAAGAAGGCTCCCTGATTTGCGCGGCGAGGACCACCATAGGTGCTCAGGTTGGGTGGTGCAAAGAGCTGCATATCGCGCAGCTCCTGAGCGGAAGCCGAGAACCCAAGGGACAGAGCAATCGTCAAGGCGGTCAGGCTCAGTGTTACGCGTTGGTGTGACATGGTCCTCTGTTACCTCAAGTCTTCACCCGCTGATGACACGGCCCGGATTCCCCTTCACGGAGAATGGGTGCAGTTCGGTTGCGACGGTAGTATCGGTCATGCCGATCACGACAGTTGAATAAGAAAGATAAACCTTGCGGAAAAGAAGAAGACTGCACGCCACAAGGGACGTGCCGAAGGGAGCATGGGATATTTGGGAGTTTCAGGAAGCCCGGCGCCCCCCAGAGTGAGCGGCCGAAAACGGTTGAGCCGTCCCGCACCACATCAACCATTGAGAGGGGATACACGCAGGTCTCGGGGCGGGTTGCACGGTGCCGCGCGATCACCCGCGCCCGGCCAAGAATGACCGAGCGAGCCGCAGGGTCGATAAGAAGAGAGCAGTGCCTCCGCCGAGCGATAGGGAGACACTGCCCGTTGTCTCACTTCCGAGCGCTGCGGTGCGGATCAAATATCCTCCCACAGCCCTTCGGTGAAGAGGAAGTCAACGGCGTCGTCGACGTCCTTTCGGTCGCCCGAACTGGTCGAGGAAGCCAACACGTACTCGAAGTCGGCCACCCAAAGGAGGAAATCGAGTTCCTGGTTGGAGAGCTGTGCCCAAGCCTCACTGCCTGGTGTGGTCGAGACACCGGCTTCGAGGAGATCGGCTAGATCGGAGTCGTGGAGATAGGCGTCATCGTTACCCCCTCCACCCCACGCTTTCACGACGTCGAACCCATAGGCCCGGAAACTACGGTCCGCGCTTATCAATTTCCCATAGATGGGCGTGCCCTGGAAGACATCATCGCCATTGGTCCCCTGAAGGTGAGCTTCGTCGTAACCCTCGCCGGCGAAGGCCACCATGTGCTGGAAGTTGCTGACGCTCACTTTGAAGCCGGGGCCGGTCAACGACATGGTATTGACACCGGCGATGACCTCATCGTCGCCCGGGGAATCGTGGAGTTCGACCACGTCCTCGCCGCCGTTCTTGCCCTCTGCATAGACGATGGGGAAGTAATCCGCACGATTATGGAAATTGGCGCCGTAGAGTTTGGCATAGGTCGGACCGGCCTTCAGCGTATCTTCTCCTGGCGAATCTTCCAACGTGGCTGCGTCATCGCCGCCGGAGGATGCGGAGGCAGCCACGTAGCGGAAGGAATAGACCGTCACCTGGAAGGGATTATCTGGAGCGGGCGAAGAATTCTCGTCCGTCTTCAGCCTGGCCCAATCAGGATTAGCGGTGTAGATCTCATCGCCAGGCGAGTCGAACATATTGGCGCGGTCGGTTCCATCCTCTGAAGTGGCATCCACATAGCGGAAGGAATGGACCTCAATTTCGTAGCCCGGCCCACTCATGATTGCCCGCGTGGGATAGGACGTGAAGGTGTCGTCCCCTGCGGAGTCAGAGAGGTCGGCTCGGTCGGCTTCATCAGGATTTCCGTCCTCATAGCCTTCACTGTAGGCAGAGACGACCTGGAATCCGTTGGCGCCGATGGAGTATCCATTGCCGGTTTCCATCTGGCTGGAATCGGAATCACCGGTGAAGAGGTCATTGTCGGTCGAGCCGTGAAGTTGGGCCGTATCCGATCCGCCGGCACTGCTTAAGGCTTGCGCATTGACGAAGCCTTCGGCACGGAGGATAACGCTGCCCGAGCGGGTCATCGTAGCCAGACCGGGTCGGCCCTCAAACAGGTCGTCGTCGATGCTGTCGTGCAAGACGGCCACGTCGTCGGGCACGTCTTGGCCCAGCCAGGCGTCGGCTTCGATATACTCGACGTTGGTGGTGTCCACCGTGCATTCGGCCGACTTGTCTACGCGAAGGATATTGAAGACGCCGCGGTCAGGCCGCAGGTCGACCGATTCATCCAGAGCGGAGCCGTGGAAGAGCACCGTATCGTCGCCGCTGCCGCCATCGAAGAGGATTTGGCTGATGAGCGTCTTACCGAGCGGGTCGCGGAGGTCGTACACAAACTCGGCGCCGTTGAGTTTCACTCTGAGCGTTTCGCCGCTGAAGAACTCGAAGACGTCGTTGCCGTCCGTACCGGACAAGCTGAGCACCCCATTGACAAGCAGTGGTCTGGGGACGATTTCGACCAGGTAATCCTCCACCTCGCCGTCGGCCGCCTGGCCCATGTATCCTGCAAACGTGGGTCCGCTGTCGGGATCATCGTTGCCGAGCTGGCCGTCGGTGGTGAGTCGAAATCGGGCGTAGGTGTCGCCGATGACGGCCCACGCCGGCACTTGAATCATCAGTTGATTCTGGCCCGCTTGGACTTCCACGGCGTCGAAGATATGTTCTTCGTTTTTGTCGTCCCACTTGCCGTCACCATTGAAGTCGATCCACCCATCCAGGTAGGCGTAGGGATGGTTGCTATCCAGGGACACGGTTGCCGTGATCCTGCCTGGGGAATCCTGGGCAAGCACGGTGTCGAAATGGATACCGTTCTCGTCATCCGTTTCCCACGTATCGTCACCGTCGGCGTTGGCCGTGGGCCGTCCATCGGACTCGACATCGATATTCTGCCCGAGATAGATGTCCTCGACGAACTGATGTCGGGCACCGTTGTTGGCCAACAACGTGGGGTACGTGGGATCGGGAGCATCGCCGTAGTCGAGCGAGCCATCGTCGTTGAGGATGTGAATCTTGGCCGGCTCGTCTTCGACGTAGACCATACCCGGATCCGCTGCGCTGATCTTGAGGAAGAAGTGCTCGTCTGGTTCATAGACTTTGTCGCCGATAATCCGCAACGTGACGGATTCCACCACTTCCGACTGGTTCTGGGTCGCCACCAGGATTTCGAAATCGTCGCCGCCCTCACTGGCCCGCCAGATGACCATTACACTGGAAACTTGCGGGTTGAAATCGTAGGCAACACTGTTAGAAACGTTGCTTACGATGCCCGCGCCATCGAGGTCGTAATAGAACACCTCCCAATTGTTATTCGTGAACGCTCGCCAGACGATATTACTGCCCGCGATTTGCGGCATTTCCTCGTAAGCCGGGTTGTTGGAGATGTTCTCCGGAGCGGTTTGGGCAACCGTGTTGTAATGGAAGATCTCCCAGTTGTATGAGGAGTAGGACTGCCAAACGACGTTGTTGCCTGAGATCTGGGGATAACGATCTTCCTGCGAATTCGACGTGACCTGGGTCGTGGTCTGCGTGTCGATCTCATAGAGGAATATCTCGTGCGTGGTTCCGACCTTGCCTTCCCAGACCACTTTGTCCCCATCGATTTGGATCGCCTGGTCGGCCCGGCTGTTGCTGGTGACCTGGATGATGCTCGGGTCGCTCAGATCTGCTTCTTCATCTTCGCCGTTGAAGACGAAGACCTCCAGGTTCGAGCCCCGGGTTCCGGTCCAGGCGACGTTTCTGCCGGAGACTTCGGGATCGCGGTCGTCCAACTCGTTGTCCGTCAGATTGACGACTTCGTCGGCGGCTGAATACTCCCCCGGAGTGTCGAAGTTCTCAAGGTCGACCACGAAGATCTCCGCGTCGCCGGCGTCGTTGGCCCACCAAGTAACGAGCGACTCGGACACGCGTGGATCGCGATCGTTGTACAAATTGTCTGTTAATCGAACCGTCTTCGCTTGGGAAGTGGCTCCCGGAAACGCGCTCTCGTAGAGGAAGATCTCCAGGTCGCTCCCGTCCTCCTCGTAGCCGGTCCAGACCACATTCACGCCGGGGCCGGTGGACCACAAGCTGGCGAAGTGATCGTCTGTGCTGTTGTCGGTCAACTGGAGGATAATGGGCAGTTCCTCTTCCTCGTCGTAGTAGTCGCCGCTGAAGAGGTAGATTTCCCAGTCATTTCCATCGAAGCCTTCCCACACGACGTACTTGCCCGACACCCCGTAGTCATAGTCGTTCGACGCGTTGGCGGTCAGGACATTGATGTCCCAAGTAGGTGCGGGCGTGGCCTGTGGGTCGAACGTCAGTGACCCGGTCTTCTGTACGAAGTCGGCATTCGGTGTTGCCGTACCGGTAATGGTTTTCGGCTGCCCGTCTACCTCTTTAACGTAGTGGTCGGTGGTTTCATAGTGTATTTCCACAGGGGCACCGAACGAGTCGGTCAGCCGCAGAGTGACTTCGACCTCGGTATAGCCTTCGTTCCCTTCGATGACGGTAACGTCATCCACGCAGACGGACGGGCGGTGGTAGTTGCCGAAGTTCACGTCGTCGAGGGTCTCGT
>Ga0315543_1004063_pt1 | contig 12610 bp, 6 predicted proteins | sample SalMarSW160210MG_2_FD_203098 | JGI IMG/M metagenome (GOLD analysis project Ga0315543, IMG submission 203098) | Salt marsh sediment microbial communities from the Plum Island Ecosystem LTER, Massachusetts, United States - Salt Marsh Sediment SW1601-210 ...
AAATACATGCTAATAAAAAAAGCAGCAAATTAAATCGTGGCATGGGCATCTTGCCCATGATTCACGGGCATGATGCCCGTGCTACTGCAAAAGAATATGTGAACATATATTTGGGACGCAACACTAGATTCGGCTTGTTGTTCAAGGCGGGTTCGGAGTTATTTGAATAGAATAGGAAAGTAAACAAAGAAATAATAGGATTCTGTGAGGTAGATAAATGGCTAACCCTGCAATTGATGAGATTGTTGACAAGATTGCTTCGCTAAGCGCAATGGACCTGGCTGATCTTTCCAAGGCGATTCAAGACAAATTCGGCGTCACGGCGGCTGCGCCGGTGGCTATGATGCCCGGTGTTGGCGCTGTCGGTGGACCGGCCGAAGTAGAAGAACAAACCGAGTTTGACGTTGTTCTGAATGCTATAGGAGACAAGAAAATCCAGGTGATCAAAGTCGTGCGTGAATTGACGTCGCTCGGTTTAAAAGAAGCTAAAGATCTTGTCGAAAGCGCCCCGACCAAAGTGAAAGAGAGTGTGGCAAAGGAAGACGCTGAAAAAGCAAAGGCCAAGCTGGAAGAAGTTGGGGCAGTGGTCGAGGTCAAATAGGTGTTAACGGCTTTCGGTCGGGAACCTTAACGTTCTTGGCTGGTTGGATGTAATACAGCGATTGCGGAAAATCCCCTGATTTTGTTTGTTAAGGTTGGTGGATTGACTGGAAAGATAGCTCCCCGAAGACCAAGATGGGGAGAATAGTGAGATAGAGGACAGGATCGCCAAAACCTTAGGAAAGTAATTTTTGAGATAGCCCCAAGCGAAGCTTTGCTTAGGAGGGGCTGTCTTTGCTTTTCATTAATTAGAGGAGGTCGGTACTGTGGCCCGGTCACCAATGATAGAACGCATCAGTTACGGGGCCTTGTCTGACGCTACAGACATGCCCAATTTACTGGATGTCCAGTTGTTGTCGTATAATAATTTCCTGCAGCCTAATATCCCTCAGCACAAACGCAAGTATAAGGGGCTGCATCGGATATTTTCCGAGATTTTTCCCGTAACGGACATTCACGAGAAGAATTCACTGGAGTATGTGGGTTATCACCTTGGCCCGCCGCGATACACGATTGAAGAATGCCGCACCAGAAACATGACACATGCTGCTCCCTTGAGAGTAACCATGCGCCTGATTACCCGGCGGGGGGAAGGGGAGCAAAAGGAAATCAAGGACATTATTGAGCAGGATGTGTACATGGGTGAGCTGCCTCTTATAACTGAGTGGGGCACTTTCATCGTCAATGGGTCGGAACGGGTTATTGTCAGTCAGCTTCACCGGAGTCCTGGGGTTTTCTTTGACGACGAAATTCATCCCAACGGCAAAAAGCTTTATTCGGCCCGAATTATACCGTACCGCGGTAGTTGGGTTGAGTTCAGCACCGATATCAACAACATCATGTACGCCTACATTGACTCCCGGCGCAAAATGCCGGTGACCATGTTGGTGAGAGCGTTGGGGTATTCAACTGATGAAGATATTCTTGATTTGTTTTACACTGTTACAAAGCTCAACCTGAAAGGGAAAAAAGTTCGAGATTACGAGGGATCATTTTTAGGCGAGACGGTTGTTGACACGGAAAGCGGGGAAATTCTGTTCACGGTGGGGGAGCCGCTTACCGAAGCTGTGGTGGAGAGAATCGTAAGCCTCGGCCGCAAATCGATCAAAATTGTTGCTCATGTACATAACGTACGTGAAGCCTGGGTTATCTTCAATACGATCAGGAAAGACCCTACTAAGTCCCGTGAGGAAGCGCTGGTGAAAATCTACTCTATGATTCGGCCAGGTGAGCCGCCCACGCTCGAAATGGCGGAAAATTTGTTGGAGAAGTTCTTCTTCAACAACAAGCGCTACGATCTTGGCGAGGTCGGTCGGTACATGATTAACCAGCGGATGAGGTTGGACATCCCGCTTGACAAGACAATCCTTGACGTCCAAGATTTCATTTCGATCATCAAGTATCTGGTCGGTTTGGTCAATGAGAAGGGTTATACCGATGATATAGACCATTTGGGTAATCGGCGTGCCCGCACGGTAGGAGAGCTGATGGCCAATCTCTTCTCGGTGGGGCTTTCGCGAGTGGCCCGAACGATTCGCGAGCGACTTTCCCTGAAAGATCAGGACAACATTACGCCTCAGTTGCTTGTGAACGCCAGGACTGTTTCGACGGTGGTTGATAGCTTCTTTGGCTCGTCCCAACTGTCTCAATTCATGGACCAGACCAACCCTCTCTCTGAGTTGACCCACAAGCGAAGGTTGTCGGCCCTGGGGCCGGGGGGGTTAACCAGGGAACGGGCTGGGTTTGAGGTCCGTGACGTTCACCATACCCACTACGGCCGGATGTGCCCTATCGAAACGCCCGAGGGTCCCAACATCGGGCTGATTACCTCCCTGGCGACATTTTCTCGAATAAACAAGTACGGTTTTTTGGAGACTCCTTACCGTAAAGTAGTCAAGGGGAAGGTAACTGATGAAATAGAATACCTCTCAGCCGACCAGGAAGATCGTTATTTTATCGCTCAGTGCAACGAACCGCTTGATAAGAACGGTAAGTTCGTCAATGAATATATCACTGCTCGAAAGCGTTCCGATTACCCGTTAATCAAGGCTACGGATGTTCAGTATATGGATGTCTCGCCACGTCAGATTGTATCAGTAGCCGCTTCACTGATTCCTTTCCTGGAACATGACGACGCTAACCGCGCCCTGATGGGGTCCAACATGCAGCGCCAGGCGGTGCCTCTTTTAAGAACCCAAACACCCTTAATTGGGACCGGACTGGAGCGCAAGGTTGCCGAGGATGCTGGGGCCGTCGTTAAGGCCAGGAATCCGGGTACTGTGACCTATGCTGACTGTGAAAAGATGATTATCAAGCCGAATGCAAAGCCCAAAGCCAGCGAGCTGGGCTATATTGAAGATGATGAGTACCGGCTCACCAAATACCGCCGCTCAAATCAGGATACGTGCATTAACTTCAAGCCGGTCGTGACTAGGGGTGATCAGGTCGAGGCAGGCGATATTATTGCTGACGGTCCTGCTGTCGATAGAGGTGAACTCTCACTTGGCTATAATGTTCTGGTGGCCTTTATGCCTTGGCGTGGCTACAATTATGAAGATGCGATTATCCTTTCAGAACGCTTGGTGCACGGCGATGTATATACTTCAATTCACATTGAAGAGTTTGAGTTGCAGGTGCGTGATACCAAGCGCGGGTCGGAGGAGATCACCCGCGAGATTCCCAACGTTTCTGAGGAAGCCTTGCTGAACCTTGATGAAAACGGCATTGTGCGCACCGGAGCAGAAGTCGAAGCGGGGGATATCCTGGTGGGTAAGGTTAGCCCGAAAGGTGAGACGGAGCTGTCTCCCGAAGAGCGGTTGTTGCGAGCCATCTTTGGTGAAAAGGCCGGTGATGTCCGTGATGCCAGTTTGAAGGCTCCCCCAGGGATGAAGGGGGTTGTGATCAAAACTCAGGTTATTTCACGCAAGGAGCGTACTGAGGAAGCGAAGAAACAAGAAAAAGCGCAGGTTGCTGAAATAAAAAAAGTATATCAGAAGAAAATCCATGATATCGTTGCCCTGCGCAGCCACCGTATTGGAGAGTTGCTGGATGGGAAGTCATCGCAGACAGTTCGTTCGGTGCTTGATAATTCGGTTGTAGTTCGTGCGGGTCATGTGTATAAGGCTGAGTTTTTTACAGACTTTGATGTGGACTCGGCCGTGGCGCCTGAGGGATACAGCACTAACGCCTCTGTCAATAGACAGGTCAATGACATTATTACCGAGGCTACCGAATTGGTCAACCGCAAAAAACAGGAAATGGAAGTGGAGGTTGACAAAGTAGTTCGTGGGGCGGAACTTCCTCCGGGAGTTAAGCAGTTGGTCAAGGTGGCCGTTGCTATTAGGAGGAAGATTTCTGTCGGCGATAAAATGTCCGGTCGGCATGGTAACAAGGGGGTCGTGTCCAAGATCGTACCGGTCGAGGATATGCCTTACTTGGCTGACGGTATACCCGTCGATATCATTTTGAATCCTCTTGGAGTACCCTCGCGTATGAACGTAGGACAGATTCTGGAAACACATCTCGGGTGGGCGGCTAAGAAGTTAGGTCTGCACATCGCCTCGCCGGTGTTCGAAGGCGCTACCGTGGAAGAGATCAAAGACAAACTTAAGGAGGCCGGACTGCCCGAGGACGGGAAAATAACACTATATGACGGCCTGACTGGCGATCCGTTCGATAATTCGGTAACGATTGGTTATATTTATATGCTAAAATTGTCTCATCTGGTTGATGACAAAGTTCATGCGCGCTCTATTGGACCATACTCATTAGTTACCCAGCAGCCCCTGGGTGGCAAGGCGCAGTTTGGTGGTCAGCGCTTTGGTGAAATGGAAGTCTGGGCGCTGGAGGCTTACGGAGCTGCCTACACACTTCAGGAAATGTTGACGGTCAAATCCGACGACGTAACCGGTCGCAGTCGGGTGTACGAGGCGATTGTGAAAGGCGAGAATCCCCCAGAGCCGGGTTACCCGGAGGCCTTTAACGTTCTGATGAAAGAGCTGCAGGCGCTTGGCCTCGACATCAAGCTGGTGGAAAAATAGCTCAGAGGAAAAGGAAAAGATTCTATTCGTGTATGCAACGGATGGATTAGACAGAGGAATAAGCCATGGTTGATATGATGAACCAAAACGTGGGACACCAGAAAGGTTCCCCTGAATTTGCAGCGATTCAGATCCAAATAGCTTCTCCCGAAACAATTCTGTCCTGGTCGTACGGTGAGGTTACCAAACCGGAGACAATCAATTACCGTTCCTTTAAGCCAGAACGGGACGGTCTGTTCTGTGAGAGGATTTTTGGGCCGGTCAAGGACTGGGAGTGCAATTGCGGCAAGTACAAACGGATTCGTTTTCGGGGAATAGTCTGTGACCGCTGTGGAGTGGAAGTTACCCAATCGAAGGTTCGCCGAGAGCGTATGGGTCATATCGAACTGGCCGTGCCCGTTTCCCACATTTGGTTCTTCAAATCCCTACCGTCTCGCATCGGGCAATTGCTGGATGTTTCCATTCGGGTCCTTGAGAAGATCTTGTACTATGAAGTGTATCTGATGATTGATCCCGGAAACTCATCTTACCAGGTGGGTGATGTGTTGACCGAGGAAGAGTATGTCGATTTGGAGGAAGCCGGTAAGACATTTGACGCTCGTATGGGAGCAGAGGCGGTCCGGGAGATTCTCAAAAAAGCCGACATCGATGAATTGGCCGTGACGCTGCGGGCTCAGGCGAAAGTGGAAACCTCAGCCCAACGCAAGAAGGATGTCCTCAAACGCCTTCGGATAATTGAATCCTTCCGACAGTCACAAAACCGGCCGGAATGGATGATTATGAGTGTTATTCCGGTCATTCCGCCCGACCTTCGACCATTGGTTCCTCTGGAGGGTGGTCGCTTTGCCACCTCTGATTTGAATGACCTTTACCGTCGAGTGATCAATCGCAACAACCGTCTGAAAAAGCTGATAGATATCCAAGCGCCCGAGGTCATTCTTCGCAATGAGAAACGAATGCTTCAGGAAGCAGTCGATGCTCTGCTTGACAATGGCCGTCGGACCCATTCCGTCCGCGGCGATTCCAAGCGCCCTCTTAAGTCCCTGTCGGATCTGCTCAAAGGGAAGCAGGGCCGCTTCCGCCAGAATCTCTTGGGCAAGCGCGTTGATTATTCTGGCCGCTCCGTTATTGTTGTGGGCCCAGAGTTGAAACTTCACCAGTGTGGCCTGCCGAAAACCATGGCTCTGGAGCTGTTCAAACCCTTCATCATCATGAAGCTGGAAGAGAAGGGCTACGTCCAGACTGTGAAGTCAGCAAAGAAACTGGTGGAGAAGGAGCGACCGGAAGTCTGGGATATTCTAGAAGAGATTATAGAAGATCATCCGGTCCTGCTTAATCGTGCGCCGACTCTACACCGTTTAGGCATCCAGGCTTTTTATCCGGTACTGGTGGAAGGTAAGGCGATCCGACTCCATCCTTTGGTGTGTGCGGCTTTTAACGCTGACTTTGACGGTGACCAGATGGCGGTTCATATTCCCCTCTCGTTTGAGGCGCAACTGGAGGCGAAGGTGTTGATGATGTCTACCAACAACGTTCTGGTACCCTCGTCGGGGCGGCCGATTGCGGTGCCGTCTCAGGATATCGTGCTGGGATGTTACTACCTGACCAAGGTGCGCTCAGGCGGCCGCGGCGAAAATATGACGTTTTACTCGCCCGATGAAGCTCTGTCTGCTTACGATGCCGGACATGTCGGACTCCATTCACTTATTAATGTCAGATTGGATAGCGAGCGTGTCCAGACTACCGTCGGACGGCTGATCTTTAACAGTATCCTTCCCAAGAGCATGGGTTTTTTTAACGACGTGGCCAATAAAGGCAAGCTTGAAGAGTTGGTTGGGCGCACCTACTGGCTACTGGGGCAAAACGAAACGGTCGAGTTCCTTGACCGCTTGAAATACTACGGGTTTGAATACGCCACCACCGCCGGCATCACGGTTTCGATTGATGATCTGGTTATTCCTCCCGAGAAGGATAAACTGATTCAAAGAGCCAAAGCGGATGTCACTAAGATACAGAAGAGGTATGAACGGGGCGTGATCACGAATGGTGAAAGGTACAATCAGGTGATTGATACGTGGACGCGCATGACCGGTGAGATATCCAATGTCATGTTTGAAAACCTGGCAGCTCAAAATCAGGGTTTCAATCCGGTGTACATGATGGCGGACTCCGGTGCTCGAGGTTCCAAGGAACAGATTCGCCAGTTGGCCGGGATGCGTGGCTTGATGGCCAAGCCGCAGAAAAAGATAACCGGAGGTGTGGGCGAGATTATCGAAAACCCAATTACGGCCAATTTCCGTGAGGGGCTGACGGTACAAGAATACTTCATTTCCACCCATGGTGCCCGCAAGGGATTGGCTGATACCGCCTTGAAAACGGCAGATGCCGGTTACCTCACCCGCCGTCTGGTAGATGTAGCGCAGGATGTTATTATTCGGGAGATAGACTGTGGGACAATCATGGGCCTGGAAGTGTCCGCCATTAAAGAGGGAGAGGAGGTTATCGAATCGCTGCGTGACCGTATTCTTGGGCGGGTAGCTCTGGACGCTGTTTATGATCCGATTACAGATGACCTGATTGTAGCCAGCGGACAGGAAATTCGAGAGGCCGAAGCTGCTGCCATAGAGGAGGCTGGCATCGAGATGGTACGGATCCGCTCCGTGCTCACTTGTGAATCCAAGTATGGCGTGTGCGCTAAGTGTTATGGCAGGAATCTTGCCAACATGAAGATGGTGGACATCGGTGAGGCAGTCGGGGTGATAGCGGCTCAGTCGATCGGAGAACCAGGCACCCAGCTAACACTCCGGACCTTCCATATTGGCGGGACGGCAGCTCGTATTGCCGAGCAATCCCAGGTTGAGGCCAAGTATTCCGGGAGAATCAAATTTGAGAATGTCAAATCGATTGATCGAGAAGATGGCATGGTCATGGTGATCAGCCGCGAAGGTGTCGGTGAAGCTTACATTGTGGATGACAAAGGTCGTGTCCGTACGCGGCTGAAGGTACCGTATGGCTCCCACCTCCTGCAGAAAGACGACCAGCGGGTAAGCAAGGGAGAAGTCATTTTCGAGTGGGATCCGTATACGGGAACGATATTGAGTGAGAAAACAGGCCAGGTAAAATTCAGGGATGTTATTAAAGATGTTTCCGTGCGGGAGGCTGTGGATGAACAGACTGGCCTGATTCAATCTATTATTATAGAGACCAAAGACAAGACCTTGTTCCCTACAGTTTTGATAGAGAACAGCCGGGGCAAAACCGTTGCCAGCTACCGTATCCCTACCGACGCTCAGCTTCAGGTTACTGACAGCCAGCAGGTCAAGGCTGGGGATCTTCTGGTGAAAATGCCGAGGGTAATAGCCAAGTCTCGCGACATTACAGGTGGGTTGCCTCGTGTAGCGGAGCTGTTCGAATCCCGGCGACCTCATGATCCGGCAGTGATATCTGAGATCGATGGCGTTGTAGAGTTCGGAAAGATTATCCGTGGTCACCAGCAGGTTGTTGTGAAAGGAGAAAACGAGGAGGAAAGGGAATACTTGATACCGCACGGCAAGCACCTCATGGTTCATGGCGGTGATTTTGTAAAGGCTGGCGACCGGTTGTGTGAAGGGGCCAAAGATCCTCATGATATTCTTGATATTCTGGGCGTGTACGAGGTGCAAGCGTACCTCGTGAATGAAATCCAGGAGGTGTACCGCCTACAGGGAGTGAAAATAAATGATAAACATATCGAAGTTATCGTCCGCCAAATGATGCAGAAGGTTGTTATTGAACGCGTGGGTGATACGAACTTCCTCGAAGGTGAGAGAGTTGATAAGATTAAGTTTGCCGAGGAAAACGCCCGAGTTATTGCTGAGGGAGGAGAACCGGCAACCTCAAAACCGCTGCTCTTAGGTATCACCAGGGCATCCTTAACGACGGAGAGCTTTATTTCAGCAGCTTCGTTCCAGGAGACGACCAAGGTACTTACGGAAGCAGCTGTTTCTGGCAAGGTGGATTATTTGCTAGGTCTGAAAGAGAATGTTATCATCGGTCACCTGATTCCCGCTGGTACTGGAATTGACAGGTACAACGCTATTAAGGTGGTATCTGACGAGGTAAAGATGGCTGTTTCTGCTGAGGAGGAGGTTAGTAAACCGGAACAGACTCCAGTCGATATTTTTGATAATAATGCTTGACAGGCCTTCAAAGGTTTATGATAATTAAAGTTTGTATTTAAAAAGCTAGTGTAGATATACAGGAGAGATTTTGCCGACTATAGCCCAGTTAATTCGTAAGGGAAGGAAACGGATAATAGGAAGGACAAAAACCCCAGCTCTAGGTGCCTGTCCTCAGAAACGAGGAGTATGTACCCGGGTGTACACCTCGACTCCCAAGAAGCCTAACTCGGCACTGCGAAAGGTGGCCCGGGTGCGTCTGACGAATCAAATTGAAGTCACGGCATACATTCCGGGAGAAGGCCATAACCTTCAGGAACACTCAATTGTGATGATCCGCGGAGGCCGCATCAAGGACCTTCCTGGTGTGCGTTACCATATCATTCGAGGTACGATGGATGCTACTGGTGTCGGTGATAGGAAGAGGAGTCGGTCAAAATACGGGACCAAGAAACCGAAGGCGTAGGTAGAAGTTTTTTTTAGTTATGTCAAGACGAACACGAGCAATTAGGCGGGAAGTGGTACCGGATTACAAATACGGTGATATAATGGTGTCGCAGTTTATCTCTGGTCTGATGCGAAGTGGCAAGCGCTCAACAGCCGAGCGGTGCTTTTATTCCGCTATGGGGTTACTGGAGAAGAAATCCGGCCAGGATGCGCGTGAGGTATTTCATAAAGCTATAAACAATGTCAAACCTGTTTTGGAGGTGCGTTCGCGGAGGGTGGGGGGTGCCACTTATCAAGTTCCTGTGGAAGTTCGACCGCAACGACGCATGGCCTTAGCTATTAAATGGATCAAAAGCTACTCCACCGCTCGGAGCGGGAAATCGATGCCGGAAAAGCTGGCCGCAGAGCTTTTAGCCGCCTCAAATAATGAAGGTGGCTCAATCAAAAAAAAGGAAGATACGCATAAAATGGCGGAGGCTAACAAGGCCTTTGCGCATTTTAGATGGTAGTTTCATGTTTTATTGGAGACGACGACTGCTGATTTTGTTTATTTAATGAGGAGTGAGATTTGAATACAAGTTGTGGGTGGCGCCTGTAAAGGAGGTTGAGGAGTTAGGAGTGTTATCTTCTCGGCTTGATTGATGGGTTAACGAGGTCAGCCGCCACCTGGACGGACGTAAGGCGTGGGCGTCCTTGTGTGAGTCACTCAGGGATTTTTTTTATGTCTGGTGAGTTAAGCTTAAATAAAGTTCGGAACATTGGTATCATGGCGCACATAGATGCTGGTAAGACCACTACCACCGAGCGCATACTCTATTATACCGGGGAAATACACCGGATCGGAGAGGTTGACGAGGGCGCAGCTACCATGGACTGGATGGAGCAGGAAAAGGAGCGCGGCATTACGATTACCTCGGCTGCGACCACTTGCTACTGGAGGGGTCATACCATCAACATTATCGATACTCCCGGTCATGTTGATTTTACAGTTGAGGTGGAACGGTCGCTGCGTGTCCTTGATGGTGCTATTGCCTTGTTCTGTGCGGTGGGTGGAGTCGAGCCACAGTCGGAAACGGTGTGGCGGCAGGCTGACAAGTATGGAGTGCCCCGCGTTGCCTACATTAATAAGATGGACCGAACCGGAGCTAACTTCGCCCAGACCTTGAAGATGATGAACGAGCGTTTCGCGACCAAGTGTGTGGCCATCGCAATACCCGCCGGGGAGGGAGAGCTGTTCAGTGGTATCATTAATTTGCTGACGATGAAATTCCGGGTGTTTCACGAGGAATCCTACGGGACTACCTTTGATGATCTGGATGTCCCGGATGACATGTTGGCCACCGCAAATGAGTACCGTGAGAAGTTACTTGAGGCGGTTGTGGAGTATGATGACAATCTTTTGGAGAAGTTTCTCCGCGACCAGCCGCTGGATTCCGAGAGGGTCTTACGGGCGGTGCGGAAGGCTACGATAGAGAACAAGATGATTCCAGTGTTGTGCGGTTCCTCGTTTAAGAACAAGGGAATTCAAAAGTTGCTCGATGCTGTGGTTGACTTTTTACCCTCACCTCTCGATGTACCACCCATTAATGGCCATGCTGTTGATAACCCGGCTAAAGTTATTTCGTGTCGGCCAAGTGAGGAAGAACCTTGCGCTATGCTGGCATTCAAAATCATGACTGACCCGTATGTTGGTCGTCTGACGTATGTCCGCGTTTACTCTGGCAAGGTATCTGCCGGTTCCTACCTGCTTAACCCGACTGTGGGTATAAAAGAACGTATCGCTCGTTTGCTGCGGATGCATTCCAACAAGCGGGAAGATATTAAAACGGCTTATGCTGGTGATATTGTAGCCGTTATCGGGCTGCGTAAGACTACCACCGGCGACACCCTGTGTGATCTCAAGCACCCGATTGTTCTGGAGTGTATGTCGTTTCCTGAACCGGTTGTGTCGGTGTCCATTGAACCTAAAACTCAGGCGGACCACGATAAGTTGAGGGATGCTCTCATCAAACTGGCCGAGGAGGATCCTACTTTCCGGATAAAACATGATAAGGAAACGGCTCAGACTATTATCAGCGGGATGGGAGAGTTGCACCTTGAAATACTTGTTGATCGTCTCATGCGGGAGTTTAGTGTTGGTGCCTCAGTAGGACGTCCGTCGGTAGCTTACAAGGAGACTATTACTCAGGAAGTGGAGTGCGAAGGGAGATTCATCCGGCAAACGGGCGGTCACGGTCAGTATGGACATGTTCTGTTGCGGTTGCGTCCCGCTGAAGTTGGGGTAAACTTTCTTTTTGAAAATAAAAGTGTCGTCGGTGCCATACCTCGGGAGTACGTTCCTGATGTTGAAAAGGGGATCAGGCATGCTATGGAGAATGGTGTTTTAGCGGGTTACCCCATGACTGGAATCCGCTGCGAGTTGTACGACGGCAGTTATCATGAGGTCGACTCCAGCGAGATGGCTTTCCAGGTGGCTGGATCAAGGGCTTTTCAAGAAGGCGCCAGGAAGGCTCACCCGATACTTCTGGAGCCTATTATGGATGTGGAAGTGGTGGTTCCTGAGGCCTACCTGGGCGCTGTGGTCGGCGACTTAAATTCTCGCCGGGGGAAGATAAGTGGCATGGTACCCTGCGAGGGTGCCACCGTTGTTGCGGTAAGTGTGCCCCTGTCGGAAATGTTCGGGTATGCTAATATGTTACGTAATATCTCTCAAGGACGGGCCGTGTTCACAATGCAGTTTTCCAAGTATCTACCGGTGCCATGTGAAGTGTCGAAGAAAATGTTGGAGAAGGTTAAAATATAGTAGAGGAGTTCCTCGGATATGGCGAAGGAGAAGTATGAGCGGACGAAACCACATGTGAATGTGGGGACGATAGGTCACGTTGATCACGGGAAGACGACGTTGACGGCGGCGATGACGATGGTGTTGTCGCGCAAGACGGGGACGCAGGTGCGGGATTTTGATTCGATAGACAACGCGCCCGAGGAGCGTGAGCGGGGGATCACGATCGCCACGGCGCACGTGGAGTATGAGAGTGAGAAGCGTCATTATGCGCATGTGGATTGTCCGGGGCACGCGGACTATGTGAAGAACATGATCACGGGAGCGGCTCAGATGGACGGAGCGATTTTGGTGGTATCTGCGGCGGATGGGCCGATGCCACAGACGCGGGAGCACATCTTGTTGGCTCGTCAGGTGGGTGTTCCGTACATCGTGGTGTATTTGAACAAGGTGGACATGGTTGATGATCCGGAGCTTTTGGATTTAGTGGAGTTGGAGGTACGTGATTTACTGAGTCAGTACCAGTTTCCGGGGGACGATATTCCAGTAATCCGGGGGAGTGCGTTGGAGGCGATGACGGCGGG
>Ga0315543_1004066_pt1 | contig 12603 bp, 7 predicted proteins | sample SalMarSW160210MG_2_FD_203098 | JGI IMG/M metagenome (GOLD analysis project Ga0315543, IMG submission 203098) | Salt marsh sediment microbial communities from the Plum Island Ecosystem LTER, Massachusetts, United States - Salt Marsh Sediment SW1601-210 ...
GGTATCGCCGGTTGTCGCTTCTCTGTTTTTACTAGCGACAGAATAGGCGGCAATATTTAATATACTAGTTTAATGGGTTTGCTTATTCGCCATTGTGCCGTTATCTGACGATTATGCGTTCGATGATATTGAGGTATTTTGTTAGGGGTTTTGGGAGGGCTTGTTTTAGCAGTTGGAAGTCTTGGCTTTTTAGGGCTTTCAGGATGTAGAGGGCGAATAGGTAGATTGCTGCTGCGGTTAGTATTTCTGTGATGAGTGTTTGGGTTGTGGTTAGTTTTGGGCTTAAGGTGAGTTCTAGTGTTAGTAGGAGTGGGATTGTGGCTGTTGTGGCTAGGGTGGATTTCCATAGTGCTTCTTTGTCTAGGCGTATTTTGATTTCTTTGTGTAGTATGTAGGCTGCGAGTGTGAGGGCTATTGCTTGTGTGGTTAGGCGGGTGAGGGCTGCTCCGGTTGTTTCGAGGGGTGGTACGAGGGCTATGAGCAGGAGGATGGATGTGAGGGCTGCGATGGTGCGGATTTTTAGTATTTGTCCTGTTTTTCCTGTGGCTGTTAGAGTTGTTGTGAACAGTGAGCCTAGGGCTATAATGATTGTTGTGATTGATAGTATTGTTAGTGGTGTGGCTCCTTTTGCGTAGCTGGGGCCGTAGAAGAAGGTTAGGGCGGTGGGTGCGATGATTGCTAGGCCTATGCAGCTTGGGAGGATTATGTAGATGATTATTCGGCTTGTGGTTTTTAGGATGTTGCTGATGATTTCGGGTTTTTGGAGGCCGTGGTGGGCTGAGAGGGCTGGGAATATTGTGGTCATCATGGGCAAGTATAGTATGGAGAGGGCGCCTATGCTGCTGACCACGATGAAGTAGACTCCTGTTAGGGAGTAGTCGCCTGTTAGAGAGGTTATGATTACGATGTCTGCCCAGTTTAAGACAAGTGTGGTTATGGAGGTTAGGAATAGGGGAAAGCTGAAGTAGAGTAGTGGCTTCAGGGGCGTGTTTTTTGTTGTTTTCGGCAGTTTGCCGCGTAGAAAGTTTATGGCAATGGTTAGGGCTATTATTGATCCGATTATGTAGCCGATTATTACTCCTGTGATACCCATGTGAAGCAATGTTAGTGTGATAGCGATTATTCGACTTGAAGCTATAAAGGTGATTGTTATGGTGGCCATTTTTCCGAAGAGGTAGAGTGCCTGTAGGGTGGAACGGCATAGAGTTATCATGTTGGAAATAAATGCATATGCGAAATTCAGGATTATGAGGAATATGTATTCGGGTTTGTTCAATAGATGTTGTGAAAGCAGTTGAGACGAAAGGACAGCTACTGTGAGGCCTGCAATAGATAGTGTAATAACGGTTTTTGTTATTGTTTTTTGTGTTGCTGTGGCTTCTTCTTTTTGGTTTTTTCCTAGTTTTTCGGAGGTGAATTTTGTTAGGGCGGTTGGTAATGCTAGCAGGGTTAGGAGGGAGAATGTTGAGGCTAGGAAGCTTATGATTGATAGGGTTCCTATGTCTGTTTGGGTTAGGGCGTTTGTTTTTGTTACGATCATGTAGAATAGTGCTATGATTATGTATTGGGAGGCGTTGGCCAAGGTTATTTTGAGTGTTCCTTCAGGTATGTTGTTAGTTTCCATGTTAGTCGTCTCTGATTCTTATTGGTGATTTAGTTGGATGGTGGTGATTATTTGTTAGGTGCGTTGTTGGTTTTGGTTTGGTGTTCTCTTATGACGGCTGCAGTGGCGAAGATGATTGTTAGGCATAGCAGGCTTAGAGTGACGGGGGTGGTTCTTATGCCCCATGGTGTGTAGTTGAGGATTAGTCCGGTGATGGGAACTAGGGCTAGACTCATTCCCATGCTTAGGGCAACTCGTTCTATGTTGTCCAGTTCTTTTTCTGGGAACAGGGCTTTGATGAGACTGTAGCCTGGGAGGAATAGAACAAAGATGGCTCCGAGCACATATCTTGCGTATACAAAGGGGATTGAGTTTTCCGAGACAGCGAAGACTGTTATGGTGGTTACGAGGGCTAGTGTGATGATGATCCAGTACCAATACGAGTGAGAGGATGAAAGGTAGTTTTGGAGTGATAGGGGGATGAATGTTGTATCTTCTTTGAAGGTTATTTTTCCTTGGTTCTGTAGGTGTAAGATGTGTTCTAGGATTTTTTGTTGGGGTAATGGATTTTGTTGATGTACGAGTTCAACGAGTTGTTTGACGGTTTTTGGATGTTTATCCTTGACTATCTGGATTATGGTTTCGTTGAGGTTTGATGTTTTTCGGTTCTTATCGTCCATGTTGTTGCCTCTCCGTCTTTTACGCGTTTTCTCATGATGCTATTATAAAATAGATTCGTATAAAGACGGTGAACATGAATAACAAGCCAAAGATTAGTGAGACTGTTCTCAATCTCTTTTTGTCAATGATGATGTTGGTTTTTCCGTAGTATGGTGAAATGAGTTCTGAAGTTACGAGTAGGATTATGGCTGTGACTGCTAGCCAGAGGCTTATGTCCCAAAAAGATAGGGGGAACTGCATTTTTACACCTTACTTCGTCTTCGAAGGAATTTAAATAAGCCTGCCAAAAGAAGAGCCAATCCTATCAGAAGATAGTGGATTAGTTTCATACCTATTCCCAAGCTGATGGTCTCCCCTGTTCTGGAGCCAAAAAATATGAGGATGATATCCTTACCCCACGCAGTCATATCAAACCATGTCAACCAGCCGACCCAAGCTAGAATGACCGAACCGAAAGCCAGCAGGAATAAGCTAGCCAGATTCGGTAAGAGACGACGGCTGAGATGTAATTCGATAGCCTCTGCCAAGAGTGCTTCAGTTGGTTCTTCAGATTAAATTTTTCCCAGAATTCGGTAGGTGGCTTCGATGATTTTTCCATCTTCGGATGGTTGAATCATTTCGATGGTTATGGGTTTTCCTGTGGCTTTTGTTAATGCGCAGGCGATGGCGCTGCAGAGTGGGCAGCCAATTGTGCCGTATACATGTGAGAGCTTTCTGTTTTCGTTACATATGTCTTTGAGGATTGAGTTAGTTATTTTTACGTGGATTGTGTCGTATCTTGTTTCTATTTCTAGGTTTTCTGCGATTTCTAGGTCTTCTATGAAGAGTTTCGGCATGTTTTGCGTGACGTATTGGAGGTTTGTTTTTGTAAAGCTTGTGTCAAGCGTTTTTTCGAAGAGTTTTGTTAGTTGGGCGCCTGGTGGTGTTAACAGGATGCCTTGTGGGTTTTTGAGGAAGAGTTGGCTTTCTTGGTTCAGGATATTTTCTGGGGTTGGAAGTTTTCCTTCTTTTTGTTTGGGTATGTAGAGTTTGTTTGCTTCTGGGTCTTTGAGGTATTTTGGCGGCAGGTATATCGCTTTGCCTTTGTAGTTTAGTTCGTGTATTATTTGGTTTAGCGTTGCAAGTGGGGGCAGTACTGCTGCGTCTAGGAGAACTTTTTTTGTGTATTCTTCGGGTTGGATGTAGAGGAGAAGGGCGCCCCAGAACACTAGACCTATGCCTATGAAAGCCAGTATTGAAGAAACGTAAACAATAGAAGTGATTAGGGCAGCTGAGCCTACGCCGAGAAACATCCAGGTTGCAGCTTTTGTTAAACTGGTTTTATTCTTTGTTCTCGTTTCACGTTTTTGCTCTTTATTTTCCTTTTGAGGCGTTCGCATGTTGTATTCTCCTTTTTTATTTGTCGGTTCTCATTTTAGCGTTTTTTCTCAGGACATTTGGGTTTTCCATATCTGCGTTGGCGTGTCTTGGTTGCTAGCTATGTCGCTTTTTATTATGCCCGTTTTTTCTGCTTCCGAGATTCTGTGCAATAATTCTTCCTCTTCAATGGGTTCCCCGGTTCTATTTTTGTATGTAGTTACAATAGCGCTTAGTGTGGGTGTTGTGGTTTTTTGTGTTTCTAGAACTATGTCTATGATTTGTTTGTTTGGTTTTGAGAGTTTTTGGTAGGCTTTGGCATTTGATTTTCTTTGTTTTCTTGTTTCGAGGGCGTATAGAATTATGACGGCGGTCAGCAAGGCGGTGGTTATTGCGGCAAGGTATGCGCCCTCTTGTGATACGAGTAGGGCTATTTGTGACCATGTTTTGATTGGTTGCCAGTAGTTTGCAATGGTCGTTGCGTAGACTAGGAGCTGATTCTCTAAAGAAGTTAAGTCTTCTAAATTGTCTGGATAGGCTATTAAGCTGATTTTTACGTGTTTTTGTTGTGATGTCGATTCTACAGCGAATGTTGCGGTTTCACGCCAGTATAGCACCGCTTGTGTCTCGTTGGTTGCCTTATATTGGAAGACGAAGTAGCGGCTGAAGATTGGAGGGTTCTTAACAAGTTGAATGTCTTTTAGTTCGATTTGTGTTACTCTAGGCTGACGCTCATGTGTTAGTGGCCATGTTATGAGGCAAGTTTCCCATCCGTGCATTGATGATCGTGTTGAGGCTATTTCAATTGTTACCCATACTGGTTCGTTTGGTTGGTTAACCGGCGTATATAGGTAGGCTAGTGACATGTCCTGTTTGGCTGTTTCCTCGAAGTTTGTGTCACGGTAGACGAAATCTAATTTATAACCCGAAATTTCTGGAAGAATGTTGGTAGAAACTTGTTGTCCAGAAGGAGTAGTGATTAACACTATTGCAGGACTTTGTGTCAAAGCGAAGACAGGCGCTTGAATTGACATTACCAAAACTACGCTCAAGGTTATGGCTGCGATTTTCATTACGTCGTTTCTGGAGAGTCTCAGAGATTTGGGCTTGAGAATTTTTCCGCATGCAAAGCAAAAGCTTCGTTCTGTTTCTGGGTTGCATTTTGCGCATTTCTCTGAGGGGCTGGCGAATATTTTCATTTTGAATATTTTTTCTGAGATTGTGAGAAGTAGGAGTGTGCCGAGGAATATTAATATCCATCCGCCTAGCAGGTGGAATATTTCTAGGGCTGTTTCTTGACCATAATGGTAGCCTATTAAGAGTATTGATGTTATTCGGATTATGTTTAGCAGGTAAATTAGTGGGATGCCGACTAGGAATAGCGCCAGTTTTTTCCATGGTTTGTCTCGAATCATGTAGGCGATGAACACCGCGAATATTAGGAAACCAATTAGGCTGTACACGCCTGAACATGCTATGTCTACGGAGAAAGGTATTGTGGCGCCGTTGGGTCTCGTGATCATAATTGTGGGGTTGCCGTATTCGCTTGAGAGCGTCGATGGGATGCCTAAAGCGTTCACTGCGACATATGAGGCTTCTGAACTTATGATTGATAGGGTTGCGCCTAGTCCGTAGAGGATTTCTGAAGGGGGCGGTATTAGGAATAGAAGGAAGATTATTGGGAATACCAGTTGTCTAAGCGTTTGCGGATTGAAAAGAATGAGAATTAGTCCAGCTGCGAATATTGGTAAGGCTGACATATGGTATTCTAGCGGCGTGAACGTGTATGAGCCGTACCAATAAAGCAGCATTGCAATAGTAGAGAGGAGGATTCCAACAATCGTTGGCAGGTGTTTAGTTTTTTTTGTCGGGGTTTGTCCTTTAAGCGGGATTACCGCTCTCAACATTTTTCTCTTGCGATAGATGAGATACCCGAATATGAACGGTGCGGCTAGTACGTAGCTTGTGGTTTCGCTTTTCAGAGCGTCGTTGAAAATTAGCACTAGATCTTGAAAGAACACTGTGGCTATCGCAAATACTATTACTGCAGTTTTTATGACCAGCGGCATAGTCTTTGCAGTCAATGAGGGAAGAGATTCTGGTTTTGCACTAGTCTTTTTCACACTCTCTTCCCCAGATTGCTATCTCGTAAAATGAAAGCTTGAACAGTAGCATTACGGTAAAACTTTTGGCGCCTAATTACGTGTGCAAGTAATTTATGGCTTATTTTCTCGTTTCTTTAGTAGTGCAAATAGTCCAAAGGCTATTGCTACGGCACTGACCAACCCTAAGGTTCCCACAGGACTTTCAGGGATAACAAATAAGTTCCCGTCGTTAGTAGTCCCGCCGTTAGTATTGGGTTGTGTTGAGGTTTCAGTTTTTGGGGATATGCCGTCGCCTACGTCTTGTGGGGGGGTTTCACTGTCGTGGGGCATCTGGTAAGTAAAGCTGTATACAAAGAGTAGTATTGCCAATAAGCAGATGATCGTGAAAATAATTGTTAGTAATCGTTTCCTTGACATTTCCTAAACCGTCTTTAAGGTTGTTTTTGGTCTTATATATGTTTATCTGGTTCCTTGTTCTAGAAGAGAAGACCATATGTGTGGGTGTATATGTGTGCATGATTGAAATTAGATTCTGATCAAATAGATGAGCGTGGAAAGTTTGATTTAATCCTTGGACTCGTATAGATTTGCATTTTTCTATGGAATAATGAGTGTATACGAACAGCTATTGCATGACTTTGTAAGTTGTGCAGGAAAAATGGAGGAGTCAACTCTAGCCTCATGAAAGCTTGTGATGAGTTTTGCGCATATGTGATTGGATAGCAATCGCAACTAGGGAAACGGCCAAGATTAGTGGTATTATGCCTTTAGGAAATTCTGGAATTATTGCATATTCGTTTGACTCAGCAGACAGTACATATGTCTCTACATATGGTGTGCGCTCTTTGTCTAATATTATCTCGAAGGGTACTGTCTGGTTTGGGTTAATTTCACCCGTAAGTTCAGGATCATAGTCTATTAGTGCTGTAGCCACGACAACCGATGATTCATCATAATATGTTGCAACAACTTTAGCGTTAACAAGTATTTTATCTCCATTATTCTTCAAGGTTCCAGTTATATGCATGTTTCCTTCAGCATCAATGTGGTTGGTATGTGATAATATCTCAAGCTTCATGGGAAGTTTGGTTGTCTCCAAATAGGTTACGTTCAGGCTGTAATGAGAGACTCTGGCTGATTCTGCTACGTCAAGCAAGGCTATTTCGAAAGGAGATTTACGTCCATCCAAAATCACATACAGCATAGTCAGATCAAATCGTGAATCAATAACATCATTGTGAGAGTCGTAGAATGTGGCTGAAATCTGGACGAAATTGACAGCTTGACTTCCCACATTTTGTACTTCGCCCACAACTCGGTAGTTGCCCGAAGCATCGAGATAACCAGTGCTGGATAGAATCTCTACACTTCCTTCTGCTCTTGCGGGAGAAAATAAGATGGAAACGCCCATAAAAACCGTCAATGCTGCAAGAATGACTTTCCAAATCGTTGACATGATATTAATCCACTCCACCACGCTTATCAATCTTGGGCTGGCGAATATACGTTGTCTATGTAGAATGCTCCTGCCCCATCATTCCACTGAGCAAAGCTAACATGCGTAACACTAGTCTTCGCAGTAGCTGCGCTGATATCCTCCCTCTCCAGCACACCATCCACATACACATCATAAGTATCCGTCGACAAGTCGCACACTACTTTGATTGTGTACCACTGATCCAAGTTCAAATCCTCTGCGATAACAGTTGAAGTAGACGCACCTATCAGAGTCATTGTACCCGTGTCCCCGCCGCCAGCCTTATAGAAACACATCCGAACAAAACGCTCATTAGTGTCTGAGTTGGGACCCGGACGAGTACCAGAAGGGTTGTAGTCGCCGACAAACATGAAGCCTGCCATCTCATAGGCTGCCGAGATCGAGTCAACATAAATGTCCCACTGAACCGTGAAAGTGCCAGTCTGAGGCTTACTGAACTCTTGGCTCATATATGCATTATAACTGGTACTTTCAATGAAACCAGCCTTCTTACCCGCATTACCGCCAACATCTGATTCATCCAAATACAGCAACAACGGCCCATTCGCCCCATCCTCCCGGCTCTCATACCAGTCCTGACCCTCACTGTTAGTTCTCAGGTCTTCGCTGCTGATGCTATCATCGAATTCAGAATCCACAAGCAGAGGCACCTGTTCATCCTCTGTTGTGAAGGTGAAGGAGCTGTTCGTCCAGTCTGTTCCATCGGTAACATTCACCCACCAACTGTAAGTCATGCCATACTCTAATCCTGAAACAGCAAGACTGTAAGCACCATCAGACACGCCTAAAGCACTGCCAGATCCCACATCAGGAACAGTTGACAGGTAGTAATCCATCAATTCAGCGTCCGCGTCGCTCAAAGTGAAGTTAAGCAGCGAAGTCGACACCGGAACATCAGTGGCTGCGTCAGCAGGTTCAGGATTTGTTATCTCAGGGGCCACGTTACCCTCTTCCACAAACACTGCTGTCACCGCGTGGTCAGAGTCCATTGTAACCGTGTAGGGCACTTCAGAACCGTCGGGGGTAGCATCTAGTTCCCAGTGGTCAAACATGTATCCTGTACCAGCAGTTGGAGTCAACGAAACCAAGGAGCCGGCAGCATAAGAAGATTCAGAGGGATCAACATCAACTGAACCATCACCATCAACAATAACCGAGAGCTTGTACCTGTCCATTGGAGGCGAGAATACGTTGTCTATGTAGAAGTCGCCTCTGCCGTCGCTGTCAGCAGATAAGCTGATGTGAGTTATCGAAGTTGAAGTAAATCCGTTGTACTTGGGGATGTTCTCTCCAACTAACACACCATCCACATAGACGTCGAAGGTTCCACCAGCAACATCCAAATCGATTTTGATTGTATACCACGTGTCATAACTTAAGTCGGTAGCCACGCTTGTCCATTGTGAAGTTGCGCTATATGATTGACCAGAGGAGGTTCTTGCCCGGATCTGCAAATCGTCTCCTGTGTCGCCTGGAGAGGAGTCATAAAACGTCATGAAAACAAACCGTTCATTGCTTGTTCCAGCAGGCGGGTTAGTAGCTGAGACGCTATCGTCTCCAATGTAAATGAGACCCGAACGATCATAATTACCGCTATCATCAATTCTGTCAACGTAAATGTCAAAGGAAACAGATAATTCACCAGTTTTTGGTGCACCAAACTCTTGAGTAAGATAGGCATTACTGCTTATTCCATAGTTCTTCAGTGCAGCCTTCTTACCAGCGTTTCCTTCAACCTCATTCTCGTCAAGAGTAAGCAAAGTTTTAAGATCGTTACGGCTTTCGTACCAGTCCTGACCATCTCCGTTATCCCTCAACTCTTCACTATTAGCACTGGCATCAAAAGCAGAATCCACAAGTAACGACTCGGTTGGAGGTGGGAAGTATTCGTTTATTGCGTATGCTACATTAACTCCTTCTTGCTCTAGAGAAGTTATTGTCCAGGTATGCAGATGCGGCGTGGGTTCGAAGACGAACATCGGATCGTATATGATGTTGTGGGAGATGTATTCTCTTGCAGTGCAGTCATCAGTGGATCCTGTATCAGGAGCTGAATCAAATTGTGTATCGAAATCTGTCCATACAGATAGGATACTGAAGTAGGTGTTTCCAGGTGGTGAGTAGACATAGTTGTACCAGCTGTCGTCACTCATTTGGCTATGCCAATCGATGAAGAAGTCTATTCCGTGTGTACTGCTAGTATCGTCTATGTGGTCTCTGACAATATTGATTTCAACGCTTTCGCTGTTCATCCAGTCTCTGTTAGGATCTCTTCCTTCTGATGTGCCCCTAGAGTTTCCGAGATAGACTCCATCTGGATTCACCATTGGCACAATGTACCACACGAAGTCATCTTTCAATCTTTGTGCATCTTCACTATCTGAAATGAGAAAATCAATCATTCCTTTCAACATGTGAGAACTTGCAGTTTCATGAGCATGCTGCCTTCCAATAATGTAAATGACTTTCTTATTCGTGTCTGGTATAGTTGCATTCGTAATTTTAATTAGGGTAATGTCTCTCCCTTCCTCGCTTGAGCCTAGGACTGTTTTAGTTGCGTCTGAATCAGCTGTAACCGAGTCTATATAGCTCTGCATTTTTGTATATGAAAATGGGAAGAATGTGGCCACATACACTTCATCCTCTGTGAATGTTTCAGTAAAGGTGTAGATAGTGTTAGAATAACTGTGAGTAGCGAACCTAAACCAATCCTCGCCGTTATAGCTGAAAACCATTTGTGCCTCTTCAGAAGGTGTTGATAGAAATGGAACTGCATCTGCATTGGTAATCCTAAATGTTATTTCTTTGCTCAGTGTGTTTGTTACTTTGAAATGGGTCCAATACGTGTATTCATCTCCGCTGTTCACCAAATTCTCTGTTTTCAAAGTGAAGTTTATTTCGTTGTTCTTGAAAATGTAAGTTCCGATGCTTGCACTGTCAAAATCTGCTTCTATCCCTAATAGTGCGCAAGTGAATGTGTATGTCATGTTTGTCCAGTCTGTTCCATCAGTCACGTTCACCCACCAAGTATAAGTCATGCCATAGTCTAATCCTGAGACAGGCACGCTATAGGTTCCATCTGATACCCCCATTGCAGCATCAGAGCCTATATCCGGAATAGTTGAAACGTAATAATCCATGAAGTTAAGATTTCCATCGGCAATAGTAAAGTTAAGCAATGATGTTGATATAGGAACGTCTGTAGTGGCATCAGCTGGTTCAGGACCTGACACTTCGGGAGCAATATTAGCCTCGGCAGTGAAGACCGCCGTTACAGTCTTGTCAGAATCCATTGTTATAATAGTTGGATTGTCAGTTGTGGTTAGGTCACCAGTCCAGCCAGAGAACTCCCAACCATCATCAGCTGTAGCAGTGAGAGTGACTTCTGCACCGCTAGTGTATGATGATTCGCTTGGAGTCACATCCACTGAACCGTCACCATCAACGGTGACTGAGAGCTTGTACCTGTCTCCTGCTGGCGAATAGATGTTGTCTACGTAGAATGCTCCTGCCCCATCATTCCACTGAGCAAAGCTGATGTGGGTTACACTAGCTAAAGCCGTGCATGCAGCTACATCAGTTGCCACCAAAACTCCGTCAACGTATACGTCGTAGGTTCCTGCTGCCACGTCTACTTCTACTTTGACGGTGTACCACTGATCCAAGTTTAGGTCAGCGGCTATGGTTGTGAAGCTGCTGAAGCTGCTCATAGCCACCAAGTCTGCAGTACCAGTTGTGGCGCCCCCATCCTTGAAGAAAGCGAGGAAGACAAAGCGCTCATCATCATTCCGGTTTGGACCACCAGACCCGTCAAGATCAGCACCCAAAAGCATGAAGCCGCTACGATCAGGGTCTCCAATGTCTGTTATGGTGTCCACATAGATGTCCCATTGGACGCTGAAGGTTCCAGTCTGGGCTGAGCTGAGCTCCTGAGTCAAATAGACATTGTCATGATTTGGATCTGTTCCTCCACTTAGCTTAACCTTGTTTCCAGCGTTACCTCCAACATCGGTGATGTCAAGCTCCATGTTTTGGTCCTGACCCCTACTCTCATACCAATCCTGCCCCTCACCATCATCAATCAAATCTGCAGTGTCAGCGCTATCATCGAATTCAGAATCCACAAGCATCACCGCCTCTCCCTCTGTTGTGAAGGTGAAGGAGCTGTTCGTCCAGTCTGTTCCATCGGTAACATTCACCCACCAACTGTAAGTCATGCCATACTCTAATCCTGAAACAGCAAGACTGTAAGCACCATCAGACACGCCTAAAGCACTGCCAGATCCCACATCAGGAACAGTTGACAGGTAGTAATCCATCAATTCAGCGTCCGCGTCGCTCAAAGTGAAGTTAAGCAGCGAAGTCGACACCGGAACGCCAGTGGCCAAATCAGAAGGTTCAACACCCGATATCTCCGGCGCATGATTGACTTCAACATACGTGTCTTTGGTGTCCTCGTAGTTCTGCTGGATTAGCGGTTCTGGCAAGGCTTTGATGTAGAGTCTGGTGTCGTCCATGAACCCGGTGAAGTAGCTGCTGTCGTCACCTCTACGACCAATGTTGATTGGACAGGTACTATCGTTGATAGTGCCGGTGTGAGAAGCGCTAATAGCGAGACTGGCATTCACGTAGATAGCCATGCCCACGCCATCCTTATATGTGCAAATCACCTGGCTCCACTCATCAGTCTCCAGGCCGAAAGGCGCTACAATCTCCTTATAGCCGGTTGATGTCCACACGTTCCAGTAGAGCTGGTTACCATCTATTCCAGGTGAAGGAGTCGTCTGGAAGCCTATCTGATAGCTTGAGCCAGCAGATCTCTTCTCAATCAGCCTAACCCCATTATTATCAATGGTCGGTTTGATCCAGAATTCTACTGTAATCTCAGTCCAAGTACCAGCACCGTCTAAGCTGTCATCGTCAGGAATTTCAATGTAATCAAGTTCAGAAGCGTCAAAGAAGTAACAACCACCATAGTCACTCGACCATTGAGGACCAAACACTGTTCCATTGTTGCCATAGCCAGACTCGTCAACTGCAACGGGGGACTCATCACTGTCAAAAGGCATCAGCAAATTGGGACCAACATCTGATACCGTCAAGGTCCACTCATTCTTGGCTGAAAGTTCCCCGTCAGAAACCACTACAGTGACATTGTAGATGCCACTTGCACTGTAGCCTGCAGCAAACGTGTACTCGTCGCCTGCGCCAACATCAGACCCATTCAGCAACCACTGAACAGCTAATGGATCACCGTCAACATCATGATAGGTGACATTGAAGAGTTGAGACTCACCCTCAAGGATTGCTGGGTCACTAATTGGATAGTACGAATCAATCTCCGGTGCATGATTGACAGT
>Ga0315543_1004067_pt1 | contig 12599 bp, 10 predicted proteins | sample SalMarSW160210MG_2_FD_203098 | JGI IMG/M metagenome (GOLD analysis project Ga0315543, IMG submission 203098) | Salt marsh sediment microbial communities from the Plum Island Ecosystem LTER, Massachusetts, United States - Salt Marsh Sediment SW1601-210 ...
CATTTTGGAAGCCCTTCACCTCCAGATTTTTGTAGTTGCCTGATTTATCAGGCCTTCCCCCCGCTTAATTTGATAACTAAAGGTAACACAACCGATAAATGGGGGGCAAATTTCGGAGCTTGAAAAGAATGAAAAGTGCCTAGATATTAAATAAGAAGGTAACTACATCTCCATCCTGGATGATGTAATTTTTGCCTTCTGTCCTCAGCAGGCCTCTTTTTCGCGCCTCAGCTAGATTGCCGCAGCTTTCTAAATCGCTATAGCTGATAACCTCAGCTCGGATAAATCCCCTTTCCATGTCGGAATGAATCTTTCCTGCCGCTTTTGGTGCTGGAGTTCCGCCGGGGATAGTCCAGGCCTTTAGCTCAGAGGATACTGTGGTAAAGAAAGAAACCAGTCCCAGAAGACTATAGGAAAGGTCGATAACCCAGTCAAGCGCCGGTTTGCTCAGCCCCATAGCTTCACGGAATTCCTTGGCTTCATCATCGCTGAGCTGAGCTAGCTCCATCTCAAGCTTGCCGCAAAGGGCTACCACGGCAAACTGGGGGTAAAGGGAACTTATCTCGCCTTCCAGTTGTGAAGCCTGTGGTATTTGCCCCTCTCCGATATTAAGGACTACCAGCATGGGTTTGGCGGTCAGAAATTGATAGTTGGCTAACATTTTGAGCTCTTCTTTAGCCAGGCCTTGGAGTCTTATTGGTATATCTTTCTCTAACTCCGCCTTAACCTTTTGAAGCAGAATTTGCTCCTTTAAATAGGACTCCCGCTCTGCTGCTTTAGCTCCTTTTAAACTTGTCTCCAATTTTTCCAGCCTTCTCTCCATAATAGCTAAATCGGAAATAGCGAGTTCTAAATCTAGGGAAGCTATGTCTCGTTTCGGCTCTATGCTTCCTTCGGGATGGGGAACCTTGTCATCTTCAAAAGCCCGGACTACCTGGAGCAAGGCATCAGCAGTAGTCAGGTAGTTCAGGAATTCTCCCCCTGCTCCTTCTTTGCCGAAGCCCTTGATGGAACCGGCAATATCTATGTAACTCACCTCTGCGGGAACAGTCTTTTTGGGCTGGAATATACCTTCCAGCATTGATAGTCGGGAATCGGACACCTTGGCCACGCCGATATTGGGAGCCAGGGTAGGGGAATAAGCGGCAACTTCAGCCTTGCCTCTGGTCAGGGCATTAAAGATAGTCGTTTTGCCGCTTTCAGGTATCCCGATAATGGCAACCTTCATGATTATATCCTAGCATATTTTGCTTTGGGCTTCTGCCAAGAAAAGCTGGTGCTGTGCTAGAATATGGTTAAATGCTCTATATTCTTTATGGTCAGCAAAAACCAGCAAAGAGGTGGACGAATCCTAGACTGAGTGCAGCTACCAATGGGATGGGGTTGACTTCGGTCCTCCAATCTATGAATAATATGCCAATATCATAAATAGAGAGGAGGGCTATGCGGCGCTTAACTGGCTGGTTTAGAAACCTCAAGAAGTGGCAAAAAGGAGGCCTCATCGGCTGTGCCGTGGGTCTCTTTCTTGTCTGCTTGGCGATAGCTTCATTTTTTATAGGCACACCTACCGATTTACCAGGGATAGTGCTGAAGGGGATATTATCGTTACACTTTTTTCTTTTCATAACATGCATTTATATGGGCTCTTGGATAGGATGTGTCGTGGCTATGGTAGTTCTCTATGGAGGGTTCGGGGCTATTGTGGGAAGAGTTCAACAGGTAACCAGTCCTTTCCGGAGGTGGCTGCTAACTGCTTTATTAGCCGTTTTCCTGCTGGTTGTTTACTCGTTCAGTTTTATAATAGGGTGGTGGTTTGAATGAAGCGCTTTAACTTCATTGCATAGAGGATACTAAAACGGCTGTGGATAACAACACCGCCTACCACGCCGGTATTGGGAGCCAGGGTAGAGGAATAAGCGGCAACTTCAGCCTTGCCTTTGGTCAGGGCATTAAAGATAGTCGTTTTGCCGCTCTTAGGTATCCCGATAATGGCAACCTTCATGATTATATCCTACCATATTTTGCTTTTGAGCGATTGACTGACAGCAGCCGTTTGGCATATCCGAATCCTTCGCATGGTTCAAGACCAAATTTAGAGAATCGGGCGGGGACAAGCCCCGCCCCTACGAATTAAATTTTTAACCGTCAAAAAATGTCGTGGCTGCGTTCATCTCCACCCAAGCAAAACACATGTAGTGGCGGAGTTCATCTCCGCCTCGCCTTGGAGAGCACAAGCCCTACTCACACTCGCTGGCTATGATAGAATATCGGAGAGATGCTCTATATTCTTTATGGTCTGGATGATTTCTCCCTTAATCAAGCTGTGGAGAAAATTAAAGCTGACCTGGGCGATCGGGAAATGGTAGCGACTAGCACCACCAGCCTAGAAGGGCAACATCTAACTTTAAGTGAACTTAGAAATAAATGTGGTGCCGCTCCCTTTTTATCCTCACATCGCCTGGTTATAGTCGATGGCTTGTTAGGGCGCTTTGAGGTAAAACAAGGCAGACCGCGGTCTGGCAAAGGCAAATCTGGAAATGGGCTGGGGGAATGGGAAGGCCTGGCTTCTTACATCGAGCAAATGCCGGAAACGACCGTGCTGATGCTGGTCGATGAGGAGGTGAAGGGCCAAAATCCTCTGTTAAAGAAGATTTCATCATTAGCTGAAGTAAGAACTTTCCCCTTGTTAAGAGGCAGGGATTTAAAGGCCTGGATACAACAACGGGTAAAGGGAGAGGGCGGCAATATCACCCCCCAGGCTGTAGATTTGCTCGATGAACTCATAGGCGGAGACTTATGGGCGATGGATGGTGAAATCCAGAAACTGCTTCTTTACAGCCGGGAGCGCCCTATCAGCGAGGATGATGTCAGACAACTGGTAAGTCATGTCCAGGAGGCTAACATATTTGCTCTGGTGGATGCCGTTGCCGAAGGTCGGACTGAGTTAGCTCAACGGATACTTCATCGGCTATATCATGATGGTGTGGCGCCAACGTATATCCTGGTTATGATTACCAGGCAATTTCGCTTAATAGCTCAAGCTAGAGATTTAGAAAAAGGGCTGTCTCGCCTGCAGATTCAGGATAGGTTGGGGCTGAAATCAAGCTATAGCTTAGATAAAACGCTCAGCCAGGCCAAGTTGTATGATTTCGAGGGCGTAAAGCGGGCTTACGATAAGCTTTTGGAAACCGACCTGGCCATCAAAACTGGCAAATACAGCGATAAATTAGCTCTAGAACTTCTGGTAACCGAACTTGCCTGCCTGAATCCGTGAGTGAAGGCCCCCGACCCTCACCCTGTCATCCTGAGCTAAGTGAAGGATCTCGGTGGGGGTATTCACTGGCTATTGTAGAAGTGCACAATTAGCACCAAAGCTCATCATAGATATCCCCAGCCCCACGTTTCTATGAAGGTGAGAGATAGCAAGTTCGCTCGGTAGGCAGCTATTACCGCCCCCTCCTTTGATAATAGTCTATCACCTTATTGGCGGCTAAGGCTGCCCGCGATACGGTCGGATAAAAGGGTATTCCATGCTCAATAAGCTTGGCAGTTACCTCACAGGCATTTTTCCAACCCTCGTCGTCCTGCTCATTATCGTCGTTGTTCGGCGCGGGACTCCTGTCGTGGAGTAACCCCAGTACCGGCTTGTATTCAGCGATTTGCGTATACTGCTTGACAATTTCATCAGGAGACAGATTCATATTAGCCCATGGGGGAGGACCACCTCTGCCAAAAGGACTACCTCTGCCACGGTGGCCTCTGCCACCTGGCGGACCTCCCCAACCGGGAATATTTATAGAGGCAATAATCAGGTCGAAGCCCGGATGGATTGCCATCATTTTCAGCAGCTCTGCAGGACCAAAAGCGTCATCCCCCATATTTATTGAGAAATCCGCCGGGTTACTTATCCAGTCCCATATCTGGATACCCCGACTCCTTAGCTCCTCTCTAATCTCCTGTGGCAAAGGAGCAACATCAAGCCCGGCCTCTTCACACTGGTCAGCTGCCAGGACGGTAGCCCCTCCAGCACCTGCCATAACACCCGCTCTTCGGCCGGTAATTGGCGGTAAAAAGTAGAATGAGACAGCCAAATCCACCAGCTCGTCGATGCTGCAGGCGGAGACAGCGCCAGATTGACTTATCATCGTATTCCATACCTCTATGGCTCCAGCAAGGGAAGCGGTATGGGAAGCTGTCGCGCTGGTTCCTGCCTGCCCGCGGCCTCCTTTAATTATCACGATAGGCTTGGTCTTGGTTACTTCGCGGAGTATATTAAAGAACCGCGAACCGTTTTTAGGACCCTCGATATACATCATGATGACTTTTACTTCGGGGTCAGCGGCAAAGTATTCCAGAAAATCGGCTTCGTTGAAATCAATAGCGTTGCCGTAGCTTATCGCCTTATTGAAAAACGCGCCCCTTTGGGTGGTCTTGCCGATTATCTCCCCCGCTGCCTGCCCGCTCTGGGAGGCGAATGCTATTGAGCCAGACACTTTAGGAAACTGGGGTTGAAAAGCCATGCCCATCTTGGGATAATAGACGCCCATGCAGTTGGGCCCGATAATACGCACACCTCCTTCTTTGGCGATACGCAGCACTTCCTTTTCCAGCTCAGCAGCATCTTTCCTGCCGGTCTCACTGAAGCGGGCGGTAAAAAGGTGAATGCACTTGACCCCCTTCTGGGCACAGTCACGCATTATCTGAGGCACCTGCGGGGCCGGCGCAGCCGAAATCACAAAATCAACCGGGCCCGGTATGTCCCTGACAGTGGGGTAGGCTTTTATCTTCATTACCTCGGTGTATTTGGGATTAACCGGGTAAAGTTCGCCTTTAAATCCAAAATCAACCAGAGTTCCAAAAAACTGTGCACCGCGCCCTTCATCAGAGGCCCCGACGACAGCAATTGATCTCGGATGAAGAACCTCTTCTAACGAATACTCAGTCATATATATTCCTCCGACTAGATTCTAAATTACATCATAAAATTTTCCGAAACCGTGTTGATTAGCGAGCCTTCGAGTATCTTGTGATTACTACCTGCATGTAACGGTTTACGCACACTACCCTAGCACCCTCGGCTGCAAAGAGTTTCGCAATTGCTTTACCGAAGCCACAACTAGCCCCGTTACTACTGTCACTTTGCCATCAAGTCTGCCCATCGCGAACCTACTTTGCTTATTAGCAAATGTAAGTGAAATAGAAATGTAAATGTACGTGAAATAGACTGGTTTGTCAAATTTCCTGCCACCTTTGGACAGAATGACAAACTGGCTTTGGCTCAACGCAAGCAGCGAAAAAGACTGCCTGAGATCCCTAGAAGAAGTAACAAAGGTCCATATTGCTCAATTTCTAGAGACACAGTATTTCGTTTATGGTAGGCTTAATTAGTATTGTATCCTCGAATTTCAAGAGGAGGTCTGCAATGAAAGCATGTGAAGGACGAATCGGTCGGGTTTTCGTAATACGGCTTGAGGACGGAGATGTAGTGCCCGAATGTATCGAGCGGTTTGCCGAGGAGAAGCGGGTGTCTGTGGGACAGGCTATCCTGGTGGGTGGGATTGGCGGTGGTGATGTTGTTGTCGGTCCGAGGCGTTCGGAAGAAAGACCGCCAGAGCCCATGCTCCTGCCTGTTGGCGGAGCGCATGAGGTGGTGGGAGTGGGTGTGCTCGCCCCCGGTGAGGATGGCAAACCGGCCTTGCATATTCATGCTGCGCTGGGGCGGGCGGGGCGAACCATGACCGGCTGCCTGCGGCATGGCGTCGCCACATGGCTTGTCGGCGAAGTCATCCTCTATGAAATCCTCGGCGCGGACGTGTTGCGTATCCAGGACAAGCAGAGCGGTTTCGAGCTTCTGGAGCCTGGGGACAATCAGCGAAGAATTCTGCGGACATGATGCATGATTTATAGTAGGCCTAATTAGTATGGTGTCCCTGGAATGCGCAAGAAAGTTGATTGGGAATTATTCTTTAAGTATAATGTTAGCTAGGAACTGCCTGATTGATGGAGGCATGATATGCCTGCTACGGAGAAAAAGAGTAAATCAAAGGCTTCAGAGCTAAAGGTCGTCTTCGATTCCAGCGTTATATACACTAGCTCGGAAGCAGATTTGGTGCGGGGAGAAGCCGCAGATTTAATAAGAGAGAGTGCGAAGCATCTTGATCTCTCGGTCATTTGGTACTTGCCTAGTGTTGTTAGGCATGAGAGGCAATCTCAGATGCAGAAACGGGCGCTAGAACTCTTGCCTTCCATTCAGAAACTAGAGCGACTACTCGGTCATCAATTGAATATTACTGAATCTATTATCAAACAACGAGTGAATGAAGCCGTAGAAACGCAAATCGTAAGCCTAGGTCTCAAGATCTTGGAATTGGATCAAACAAAGGTAGACTTGAATAGATTGATACATGATGCGTGCTATCGTGTTCCGCCTTTCGCAGATCGGGAAAAAGAAAAGGGGTTCCGTGATGCCTGTATAGTCGAGACTTTTGCGCAGCTTGTTGAGGCCTCTCCAAAGACCTCACGAACTTGCCGAGTTGTCGTTGTAACAGGAGACAGTCTTGTAGCAGATGCAATTCGAATGCGGACTAGCGATGCAAACAATGTTCGGATACTCAACTCTGTTGAAGAACTAAAGGGGTTAATCAATACACTTGTCGAACAGGTTAGAGAAGAGTTCGTTACAACCTACCGTGCCAAAGCTCAGGAGTACTTTTTCGAAGCTGACCGAAAAGAAGACCTTTTTCACAAAGAAAAAATTCGCAGTAGAATCGAGGAAAAGTTCAAGGAGCATCTGGAAAGCATTCCCAAAGGTTTTGATGAACGAAGGAACGGGATGTGGCGTATAGGCACACCAAGCTTCGTCAGGAAAGAGCGCCAACGGATGTTTTGGGCAACACGAATTAACGTTGATGCTGAGGCATACAAATGGACTATACAACCCTCATACGATAGTGGACAAATCATCCTCAAGAATGGACAAATCACCCTCAATGGTCGACCGTTTTCAATAAGTAGCACGCCCATTAGCTCGAAGATTGAAAGCTACACCTTTAGCGGTCGCCTTCCTTCTTTAGAAAGCAGCGTGCCCGTCAGCTCATTGCTTCACACGTACAGCAAGGAATTGTCCAGCAGGGGAGAGTCAGTTTTCCAGGTGGTTTGGAGTGTGGTAGTTACTACTAGTGGGAAGCTCACCTCGCCTAGGGTAGAATCCCTTGAGTATGTCGGGACGACTTGGGAATGACGAAGTTGGCCCTGATGGTGCCTATCGTGTCGTATACCCGAAAGTCGCATTGTCTTTCTAGTTTTGGGTATTCTGGAGGCATAATACTTGATTTGTAGTAGGCTTAACTAATATTGTGCTCTTGAAATTCGTGGAATTCCCAGCGATTTTCGTTCAAAAATAATGTTTTTTGAGCTAAAATGAAAACAAACGAAATTGATAAAGCACGGTCATATAGCAGCTAGCTGAAGTGATGGGCTCAACAAGGGGCGATTACGATGTCTAACCAAAAGGTAAGCTCCAAAACTGAAAAGGAACTTCAGAAGGCAATCTTGCAAGAAAAGGTAAGAGGGACTCCCGATTTAGAAATTGGTCAGAAGTATGGAGTTACATTTCGGTATATTGAAAGACTTATTACGAGATCACAAGGGCTCAATATCAGTGTTTTGAGAGTTTCTAAAAGAATAAAAACGCTTTACCCCAAAGATTTCAAGCAAGAACGAACTACAGTCTGGAGCTTTAAACAAAGGGGCAATTGGGCTACCCATAGTGGTGAATACAGAGGAAACTGGTCTCCTTACATCCCAAGGAACGTGCTCCTTAAATATTCAAAGCCCGGTGAATTAGTTTTGGATTATTTCTGTGGTGCCGGAACAACTGCTGTAGAATGCAAACTCTTAGGAAGAAAGTGTATTGCCTTTGATATTAATGATAGAGCTATTGAACTAGCGAAGAGGAACGCAAGCTTTAGCGTAGAATCGCAACAGTTAATTTTAGTTGAGGGGGGGAGCCATTTTAAGGTTTACGAGCCGGAACTGTCGGTGGGTGATGCTAGAAATCTACCATTCTTACAAGATAACTCTATAGATTTAATCTGTGCCCATCCTCCTTATGCAAACATTATTCATTATACCGATTCTAAAGAAAGTGATTTGTCATTTTTTGATATAGATGAATTTTTAAAAGAAATGTCCAAAGTAGCTAAGGAAAGTTTTAGAGTTTTAAAGCCAGGAAGACAATGCGCTATTTTAATTGGAGATACTCGGAGAAAAAAACACGTGGTTTCTTTAGGTTTCAAACTCATAAATACTTATTTGGATGCCGGCTTCAAATTACGGGAGCTTGTTATTAAGCGACAACATAACTGCAAAACGACAGGATTTTGGTATGCCAGTAGCATAAAATACAATTTTCTTCTTCTGGCTCACGAATATCTACCAATTTTCGAAAAACCTGAAGCATCTCTTCTTTCAAGTGTGAAAGAGGTGGAGATGGCTTATGGTTTAGTTGCTCCTACATTGGGGAAGCCACCACTAAAGAGGAAATTAGACGAACTTGAAACCACGACTGTGTGGGTCTTGCCAGAGAAAGATTTTGAAAAACGTTTAAATAAGAATGTGATTGATAGATATTCGGGTGGAGACGGGTACTCAACTATAGACTTTAGTTCTTATTCTGAAAATGAGACTAGCTTTTCCAAGAATAGAGAAAAGAAGAAAGGACTGCTTTTTGTTAGGTCGCCATTTTTAAGTAATAATCCTTCACAGTCAACTAACGATCTCTACCTACAGAAAGTAAAGGAAACTGTAGGTCAGAACTTAACTAAGATAACAGAGGGTGGATTTATTGTTATCCAAACGCAGGATGTAAGAATAGATGGATATATAGAGCCCCTTGCCAAAAGATTGGTAGACATGTTGACGCTTGATGATTTATGGCTTAAGGAAATCATAGTTGTTACCCAGGAAAAAGCAAATTCAAATACTCAAAATTCAAGAGATTGTTTAAGAATAGCTCACCAATATCTACTCGTTTATGAGGTGAGAAAGTGAAGAGGAACATTTACACACATAAAATTGAGTTAATGCATTTGGAAATTAGAAACAAACCACGTGAGCAATTTAGAAAACTCCTAGAGAATGTAAAATACAGAGGATATGAAGTAGAGGAACTAGCAGACGGAAGGAAAATAGTTATAACAAAGCCTGGCGGTAAATTTGTTTTTGGTAAGGTTAAGCGTGAAGACTTCATGGTTTGGGTCTACGACCCGAGTGAGTCAACTCTTTGGTTGATTTCTCATAAAGATATATACAACGATCTTGAAGAAAAGGGAAGAGTTGATCCTGAAGAAACTATCAAAATAATAGATGCTCTTGAAACTGTTTTCAGTGGTGAAGAACCTAACGAGGTATTGAAGATTACAAAACTAAATAATCCAAATGGAGAATCTCCAGAAGTTTTGCTGAAAGCCTATAAATGGATATGGGGACAAGAGGATTGCAATTATCCTGAAGGAGCAGGCCGCGAAATGTCAATGAAGGGTATCCGAGAACTGCGTAAGAAATTGGAAAGGCAATGAAATGAAAAGATTATTCAAACTTTTAGTGGGAGTTTATTACTATTTGCAGTCCTCTTACAAAATGTGGAATGTTAGGCGGTCGCAGGAGGATGACCTTGTTTATACAACTAAAGCAAACGTTCAGATTGGAGTTTATCCCGGCAGAAAACCGGAATCTCCTTATGATTTTATTGTGAAATTCAGAGAGCAGAACAAGCGAGAACGTACACCTGCACATGTTCATTTAATTGTAGAAATGTATGTCAAACATGCCTTTAACCCCCAACTAACCTTAAGACTGAAGGAGCATATCTTGTCAATGCTTGCTTCGATTAAACCAATAAACTTTTTCCCACCAAGTCTCCAGTACTTCAAACCTGAACACATCGAACCATTCAAGAACCTAGATAGAGTTGGAGAATTTACAGTTGAGTTTATGCTTGTTGTTACCGAACTCATGGCAATACAAGAGAAAACAAATTATCCACAAGGTTCTTTAACGGAAAGTCTATATAGGGACTTTGGAGTTAAGGACCGTTTTTCTGTAATTCAAAAGGCAGTATTGAAAAGATTGAGATGATATGATGAATATATCTCCATCAAAGATGAGTACGCTGCTCTGATTAATATGATGCTTGTGATTTACTACGCTCACCCAAATCCGCTTCCAGCAGACCTCACAAACACCGAGCACATCAGATGAAATGGCACCTCCGGCGAACTCCAAGATTAACCAGTAGAAGGCAGTCAAAAGTGGCATTAATCAAGCGGATGTACCACACCACCGTTCTTATGATTTCCGGCCTTAGCCTTTTAAGAAAGTCCGTTTTCTGCTACAATTGAGCGCCGAGCAATGAATTACTTTCTGGGCGTAGATATTGGCTCTGTCAATGCCAAGCTGGCGCTCATAGACGAGAACGGCAAGGTCGTTCAGTCTGATACCGAGAAAGTAATCTCCAGCCCCAGGGCCGCAGTCAGTTCGCTTATCGCCAGGCTGGGCGAGAGATTCAATCTCAAAGAGATTGTCGCCGCCGGCGTATCCGGCTCGGGCAGGGCTGTTATCCCCAAAGAACTCGGCTGGACGGAATACAGCAGTTCACTGGCGATTGCCTCCGGGCTGCTCCGCCGTTACGCCGACGTCAAGACCATAATACAAATCGGCGGCCAGAGCACCCTGGTGATAGAGCTGGAAGATGGCTTGAAGAAGCCGTGGAAGGTGGAATCCAATCCCCTCTGTGCTGCGGGCACGGGAAGGTTCCTGGAGCAACAGGCATACAGGATTGGTATCAGCATGGAGGACTTCGCCAACCTGGCCTTGAAATTTAAAGGCACTGCCCCCAGGATAGCTGCCCGGTGCAGCGTCTTTGCCAAGACCGACCTCATCCACCTCCAGCAGAAGGGCGTCCCGCTGGACGCCATGCTCTACGCACTCTGCGAAAGCGTGGCCCGGATGGTCGGCTCTTTGAAGAAAGGAACTTTCCAGGAGCCAGTCTATTTTGTGGGCGGTGTTGCCGCCAATCCGGCTGTGGCCAAATCCCTCAACGATATGATTTCTGCCAGGAATGGGCATCCCGTTGAGGTAATCATTCCCGAAGACTACCTTCACATGGAGTCCCTGGGGTCGGCATTACTGTCCATAGGGAAAACTTCCCAGAGCGTTATGCTGTCAGGAACGGACGCCGAGCAGCGCCATTTTGAAATGCCCAAGCTGGAAATTGTCGCCGTTCAGGATGGTAAGGACAGTCAGAGGATAGAAGAACCATGCGTTGGCTACCTCGGGGTTGACGTGGGCTCCACCAGCACCAAGGCGGTGATAATGGATGAAACGGGCACACGATTGCTGGGGAAGAACTACCTGATGACTGCGGGAAGGCCGGTTGAGGCTGTCAGGCAGGTCTTCAGGAACTTGCTTCGGGATGGCGCGGACAAGGTCAAGATAGCTGGCGTTGGTGTTACCGGCTCAGGCAGATACCTGGTGGGTGGCTTCACCGGGGCAGACCTGATTAAGAATGAGATAACGGCACAGACCAGAGCTGCCGCCGAGATGGACCCTGAAGCAGACATCATCGAGATTGGCGGGCAGGACTCCAAGCTGGTCATCAAGAGAAACGGTGTCGTCGTGGACTATCACATGAACAAAGCCTGCGCCGCGGGAACAGGAAGCTTCATTGACGAGCTGGCCGAGATGCTCGGCGTTTCCGTAACCAACGGTGAGTTTGCCGACCTGGCATTTGCCGCCCCCCATACCATTGAGCTAGGGACGAGATGTGCTGCCTTTATGGGTCAGGCGGTGGCCTCGGCACAGCAGGAAGGCGTGCCTCTGGAAATAATCACGGCCAGTCTGGCTAACTCCATAGCCAAGAACTATCTCTCCAAGGTGGTGGAACACAGAAAACTGGGCGACAAGGTTATCCTCACTGGGGCGGTGTTCTACAACAAAGCCGTAGTCTCCGCCTTCTACCAGCAGCTTGAAGGTAAAACATTGACAGTGCCGGAGCACAAGGAGGTCAGCGGCGCCATAGGCGCAGCCCTCCTGGCCAAAGAGGCCAGGGCCGGCCAGGAATCGAAGTTCAAGGGCTTTCAGGAGGTTGTGGATAGAGAGTGCAAGCTTACTACATTCGTGTGCAAAGGGTGCGACAACAACTGCACTATTACCAGGATGGAGATGCCCGGAGAAGAGCCTACTTTCTATGGCAGCAGGTGCGACAAGTACGATGCCATAGCCAGCCATGCAAAGAGAGAGACTTTCTTCGATAAGCGGGAACAGTTGCTCTTTCGGGAGTACAAGAACGATTCCGGCACAGGGCCTACGGTGGGCATTCCCAGAGGACTTCTGGTGTACGACTATGCTCCGCTACTCATAGGATTCCTCAATGCCCTCGATGCCAGGGTTGTCCTTTCCAGCCAGACCAACAACGCAATCATGGACCAGGCCATCGAGCTAGGCTACACCGACAGTTGTTTTCCCATGAAGCTTCTCCATGGGCACGCGGCAATGCTCAAGGATACAGATTACATCCTCTACCCCTGCGCCATTCGCCT
>Ga0315543_1004068_pt1 | contig 12597 bp, 18 predicted proteins | sample SalMarSW160210MG_2_FD_203098 | JGI IMG/M metagenome (GOLD analysis project Ga0315543, IMG submission 203098) | Salt marsh sediment microbial communities from the Plum Island Ecosystem LTER, Massachusetts, United States - Salt Marsh Sediment SW1601-210 ...
GCCATATGTTATACGCAATCCGCCTCGTGCCACTACGGAACTCAGAATTTGATACTTATCTGTTTTGATTTACCTTTCTTTCTTCGGAGAATCCCTTCTATAATTATAGTTTTAACTCCAAGATTTTCATAATCATCTACATATTCTTTTATCTCAGAATGAGACATTTTACCGACATCTAGTAAAATAACTGCAACTTCACTGTAAACTTTTTTATAACTATGAACCTGGCCAAGCAAATCTCTTAACTTTCCTTTACCGTCAGCGATTTTTAACTCAATTGCATATCTGTTATCAATTATAATATCAATCTTTCCTTTAGGCGTATCAACTTGTCGTTTGATTCTGTCAGGATATTTTATTTTCAAAAACTGCATTAATTGTTTTTCGAAATCATTCTCATCTCTAACATCTTCGGGTTCAAATCCTTGCTCAATAGACTCTGAACTACCCGCCACTTAAGTGGCGGGTAGTTCAGTTGTTGTAGGCACTGGCAAAGTCCACCTGATATTGCTTGCAACGAAGATAGTAAAAGAATCCCAAAATTTATGAGCATAGAGAAGTTTGAAAACGGGAAATATAAGGAATTAAAAACGCTTCTAAATGCTGAATGGCAAGGTCTGTGTGTTAATAATACAGTATCATTTTTCTGTGGCGATACTCTTAGATATCCTTGTGATATATTTTGTTTTTCAAACTCAGCAGGTATGGATGATATTTTAAAAGAGTTTGGAAGTCCATTAACAGTTAAGTGGGATCAAACTGAATGCATACGTGGGATTGGAAAATGTGGAGATAGACCATGGGGTGGTTGTGTAATGAAGCCTGTTAGCTCTGGTAAATTTAGAGTTAAATTCTACTATTTCGAGAAAAAAGAGGAGAATTCTGAAAAAATAAAATGCATTGAAAAAGAATTTGTAATCAAATAATTTTTAGAGGCTGAAGGCAGAAATGAGATTACGAATAAAAATTACTTATTTTTGAGTTTCCCTTCAAGTTCTTCGATTTTCTTCTTCAGTTCCACCATCCTGAGCTCCCTGCCAACAGCCAGCCTGTTGAACCTTGCAAGTTCCTCGTTTTTCTGCTCCAATTCCTTCGTCCTTTTTTTTACCTTCATCTCGAGGCTTTCACTGTATTTTTCCAGCTCCCTCTTGGATTTTTTCAGGTCGCTGGTCATCTTGTTGAAGGCAGAGGCAAGCTGACCTATCTCGTTCTTCGTTTTAACCTTTATTTTCTCATCCAGATTGCCTTCGCCTATCTCAGCGGCGGCATCCCTTAGGCTTATTACCGGCTTTGTAATCCTTTTTGAGAGATATGTCCCTGCAATTATGGCCAGGAAAAAGCTTATGAGCATGGCCAACGCAGAGAACTGGATTTCCATAGCCACGCTCTCATAAGCCTCTTCGACAGGCAGTTCAACCACGACTGCCCAATCGGGCTTTACCAGATGCGCATGGTTAGCCACGACATCGTTTCCCAGGATGCCTTTTGATACCTCGGCGCTGCTTTTATGAACCGATGAATCACAGTTTACGAAATCATTGACCTCCTGAATGCGAATGAGATTTTCCCCCTTCAGGACGCGGCCGATATCGCCGAAGGCTAACAGATTTCCAAGCTTGTCCACCACGTATGCACGGCCATTCCGTCCAATCTGGATGCTGGCCATAAGGTCCCACATGAATTTCAGGTTCACCTCGGATGTCAGTACCCCCATCATATCGCCAAATATGTTCTTGACAGGGACGGACATCACCACCATCGGCTCGCTGGTCACTTCATCGATATACACAGAGCTTATATATGTCTCCCCCCTTGTCACACTAGAAAGCATCTCATCCTTTTCATACTCGATGAAACTGCCCGAGACCAGGCCTGACAGACGGGATGCCAGTAGCAATTCATGTCCATTCTCATCCAAAAGCGCAAGCTGACGGAAGGAATCGTCGAGGCCAATCAACCTGTTCAGGGACATCTCCTGTTTTTCACGGGAGGCAATCGCCAGTTCGCCGATTGTTGAGGAAGCATACAACATGTCCAATTTGCCATTGATAAAATCTCTGACCTTGTTGGCGGCATCTTCAGCTATGAGGTTCTGCTGATAAGCGATGATTTCTTGCTGGGCCTGCAAGCCGAAATATATATCCATGATGCTTGCAATCAGCAGGACTACAGCATTCAACGCCAAAAAAGCAACAGCCAAAGTAAAAGTGAGGCTTCGGAAACCTGCCCCTTTTTTTGGTTTATTCTCACCCTCAGAAGAGAAATTATCAGCTGCTACCATTTACATAACCTTGGTATATAGCGCATCTTGGCATCTCAATGGATTATCCTGTTCGCCCTGCTCAATAAGGATTCACTTACGTTGATTCCAAATTTCTGAGACACGTTGTAATTTATCTCAAAATAACTCTCCGATGAGACAACAGGGATGGTGCCTGCTGGAGTGCCCTTGAGTATCTTGTCAGCCAGAATTGCTGCCTGTTGCGCCGTTTTCGGGATGTCAACATTTATGCCAAAAATAGACCCGTATTCCCCGACCTGCATAATCAGGCCGCCAATAGGCAAGTCATGCTCATATGCGAACCTGCCCATTACTTCAAAAGCGTCATTCATAGTGCTAAGAGGCTCGGGTATAAACAACATAGCATCAAAGCCAATGTCCCCTGATGCAGCCAGGGCGTCCAGCCCGGCCTGAAGCTCTGATGCGTTGTCAGCCGGGAACTCTATCAGCGTCACGCCCGCTGCTTCAGCAACTGGATACAATGCCTCCATCTGGTTAGCCACAATGGGGTAACCCCTCTGGTATGGTATCCACATTCGCTTGGCCTCTGGAACCAGCTCGCGCATGACCTCAAAGCGCTTTATAGCCAGATCCGGACCAGGGTATCTCACACCCGTTATATGCCTTCCAGGCTGCCTTACACTGTCAACAAGGCCGGTCCCTTCTATATTGGCGATGGCGAAGATATGAGGAATTTCTGTTCCCTGAGTGGCTGCCTTGGCTGCCATTGACACCTCAGTAGGAAACGTGAAAATCAGGTCAACCTCATCCTCCACGAATTTATTGAGAACCTGCATTTCCCTCTCCGGCTCGAACTTCGTTCTCTGAATGTCATAGAATATGTTTTCCCCTTCCACATATCCTAACTCGGTCATCTTGGCCTTAAACGAGACCGTTATTTCATCCAAAAATTCACTCAATCCGTTTAAGATGCCGATATGATAAACCCTTTTTTCTTCTTTCTGAACGCAACCGCTCAAAATAAGACAACCAAGAATTAGAGGGGCCGCAATAAGTATTTGCCACTTAAGCCCGGACTGCTTTCTCGGTAACATTTCAATGCCTATAAAAAATATTTAACACCAATAATTATTATTAATTGTAATTATTATTAATTGGTATCACTTATTATATATATTGTTTTTTATTAAGCATACTAAGTAAATACCGATTTTGTTTAAATATGGCTTCCATTTTATTGGGAGGTTTCCTTATTTTTGGCTTGCTTATCCTCGTCAGGATGCGCCTGACGTCCTTCGAGGCCTCGTTCAGATTGCAGGATACCGGTATACCTATAATCTTCACGGGCGGCAGATTGCCGGCGGCCGACATAAGTTTCAGCATCAGGCCAAGGTCCTGGTCATGCGCGGTGACGCTCCTGGCCCTCCCGAATTCTCTCATATCCGGGAACAACGAAACCTTGCCGATTCCACTCACAGCGTCCAGGATGTAGAGCTCATCGGCATCCGCATAATCGAGGATTTCCAATGGTGACTCACAACGAACGAAAGTCACGCCGTTTACTTTTCCCTCGAGCTGCCTGCACACGGAGAATGCGATGTCATCCCCTTTCAAAACATGGCTACCGAAGCAGAGGACCGTCCTTTTCGTCAGATATCACCCTGAGCTTTGAGATGAAAACTAAACTCCTTATTTAAATTCCCCGGGCTACTTATAAATTTATAAAGTCGCAAGTGGTGCATATGTGCCTGGCTCTGGTGGGTAAGGTTTTGGAAGTGAGGGGAAAGGTGGCAACGGTGGATTTTTCTGGGATAAAAAGGAAGGTGAACGCGGAATTTCTCATGCCGAAGGCGGGTGACAGGGTCATGGTCTTCAACGACTTCATAATTGAACTAGTGGAGGCTCGTTGACATGGAATTCAAGGCCTTGCCGATAAAAGACAAGGAGCTTTTCTTGCGCTATGCAATACCCTGCGGCGAGGTTCTTGTCGGCCGGGGCGAACTGAGACACGAGGTGTTGCAGAAGATGAACGATTCGGTAGCGCACGGGCAGGAGATTGACATGCCTGTCGAAAACATATTCAAGGTGGCCTCAAGGATGTGCACGATTCTTGCGAAGCAGATGGGAAAGTCTGAGATAGATGAAGAGGTCATCAGGAGGTATTTCATGCTGGAGCATGAGAAGGCGATCAAATGGAGGAAGCAGATACGCCCTGACATCAAGGTTCAGGAATGCATGGTTTATCCCGGCCGGGTGCTTAAGATAGATTTCGACAAGGCCATCGTGAGGACCCCCCTGGGGGAAGCGATGCTCAGGAACGAGTTCACCCCAGACCTGCGCAAAGGCGACCGGGTGAGCACGCACTACGACTACATCTCGGAGAAGATCGAGCCTGGGCACGTGAACAAGATGCTGAAAAAGTCAAGCAAAATGTAAAGAAATGCACCAGTGCCGAGTTTACTATTTATTTCTGTGAGATTGTATTTTCATTGTGGAAGGAGATATCATGAAATGCGCGGAGTGCAAAGGGAAGGAATGCTATCAGGGGAAGGACTGCACTGGAATGAAGGCTGCGATTAAAAAGAAATATGCAGGGAGAAAACTGAAAATGATGAGAACCGCTGCCAAGATTGAAGCCAGGTTTTACATGAAAAAAACAAGGCTTGAGGAGCTGATCGAATTCGGAAAGGAGATGGGCTACAAAAAGCTTGGTTTGGCATTTTGCATAGGCCTGGAGCGTGAAGCCGGGATTGTAAATGAGATACTGTCAAAGCACTTCGAAGTATTCTCTGTGTGCTGTAAGGTCTGCGGAATTGACAAGTCGGACTTTGGGCTGGAAAAGCTGTATAAAGAAAGAGAGACCGACGTGACCTGCAATCCAATCGGGCAGGCCGAAATTCTCAACGGGAGCGGAACAGAATTGAACATAATAATGGGGCTATGCATGGGGCATGACATCACCTTCACCGAGAACTCGAAAGCGCCCGTTACCACCCTGGTCGTGAAAGACAGGGTTCTTGCCCACAATCCTCTTGGCGCGATATACTCGGGATACTACAGGAAGAAAAGATTCTCCATTCCCTGACAGGCGCCAGTAAATCAGATGGAACAGGTATCCGCTGTGCATGGGGGGCTGTACAGGAATTGTACGAACACTATGAAAAGATATATCGACACGACGGTCGAAACTATTGCGAAGACCGTAAGCGTAATGTTGAAATTCCTTTCGTCGTGCAGGAACCTGCCCATCCTGACCATGCCTCTTCTTGTCAGCCATGCGCTCAGGGCGATTCTCATCCTGTTGTCGAATGAAACGGAGCAAACCCTCCCCCTCAGCTTGTCAACGAAGCAGAGCCAGCCCTCACGCAAGAAAATCCTGTATTTCGGGAAGAATATGCCTGCCACTGCGAAATAAACAATCAATAGCAGGCATGGGATGCAAAAAAATACCATTTTATCTCCTTTCTTTTTTCATCAATATTCATTTTTACATTTTTATTGCACGATTTGCACGGACGTGGAATTCTTAATCGTCATGTTCCCGTACGAGACTTCGCATGTCAGATCGTAAGTGCCTGCCCGAATCCCGCCGCAAACGTTGCATCTTGGCAGCTTGTAAGTGAATGACACCCCGTTTTCCCCGGCATCAAGATTCAGTGTCTTTTCGATGTTCAGCCGGCCGTTTATCCCATTTGCCGTGACCGTGACATTCTCGGCATCTGAACTGGAATAAACAAGCACGGTAAGGTTCATAACTTCCGCGGAATGGTAGACGTCCTTGTCCGCACTGACATTCTGCAGGAGGATTTCCAGTTCTTCTGTCTCGGCTTCCTGCGTCTGTAAATTTATATGTGGTGGACTAGTGGTCCTCTCCACATAGTCCGTAATACACCCGGAAATTAAGAGCAGTCCCAGTATCCCAGACACGACCGTTAAGTAAAGCCTGCTCATTTTTTCGCCTTTGCTTTTTTATTTAATTCGTGCAGCAGAGTTTTCAGGTCAATGCCGTACGCTTTTGCAATTTCCCCGATTTTAAGCACACCCATCTCGTATGCAGCCATCGGGCAGTGCAGGCACGGCGTGTTGTGCTTTTCCAGTATCTTGTCAGCGCCGGGCTTATGCAGGATTTCAGCCAATTTCGTATCTTTTGTTATCTTTGACATATTTTCCAACCTTCCTTAGGCTGTCAGCCATCCCCCGTCAACAACTATCGTGTGCCCTGTAATGTACTCGCTCTCGTCGCTCACCAGGAAAGCGACAGCATTTGCTATATCGGCAGGCTTGCCAATCCTTCCGTAAGGTATTTGTTGCATAAGCCCTGATTTTGTTTTCTCGTCCTTAAGCATATCGGCAGTCATTGGAGTTTCTATTACACCGGGAGCAATTGCGTTTACATTTATCTTGTATTTACCAAGGTCAAGCGCCAACTCCCTTGTCATATTCACGAGAGCCCCTTTCGTGGCACAGTAAACGCCCGATAAAGCAAATCCTACGAAACCGGCGATGCTCGCTATATTGACTATTTTACCGTAATTCTGTTCCTTCATACTCGGAATAACGTACTTCGTGCAGAGTATGGGGCCCCTTAGATTCACATCCAGGATAGCGTCTATTTTTTGTGTGTCCATCTTGTCCAATTCCTGCTGCATGAAAATTCCTGCACTGTTCACCAGAATATCGATTCTTCCAAATTTCTCTTTTACCGCTTTTATAGTTTCTTTTATCCCATTTTCGTTAGTCACATCCAGTTCCAGAGCCATTGCTTCATGGCCTAGTTTCTTAATGTCTTTGGCCACAGACTCGCAGTCTTCTTTGCTTACGTCGGTAACGACAACCTTTGCACCGTTTCTCGCCAGCCCTAAAGCGATCGCTTTTCCAATCCCCCTTCTTGCGCCTGTCACTATTGCAACTTTACCCGCCAAGTTATATTTGCTCATTTTAAATTCACCTCCTTCTTTAATTTAGATTACTCTTGTATCTGTTTTCAGGCAACCTCCCGGTTTTCTTGTAGTAGTCCCGGATTGCCGCGTGTAGCGCCTCCGCCGCCAGGTTAGAGCAGTGAAGTTTGATTGGTGGAAGGCCCTCAAGGGCTTCCGCCACGTCATCCCTTGTTATCTTCATTGCTTCATCCAGTGTCTTGCCTTTCGCTAGCTCGGTCGTCATTGAAGAGGAAGAGACAGCAGCCACGCATCCGAACGTCTGGAATTTTATGTCTGATATCTTCTCCTTCCCATTTTCTTTCTTGACTTTTATATACACCCACATGACGTCCCCGCATATTTTATTCCCAATCTTACCGATTCCGTCCGCATCAGGCATGCCACCAATGTTTCGAGGATTCTTGAAATGATCCATAACCTCTTTGCTGTACATGTTTCTCACCTACCTTTTGAACGGGCTTATCTTCCTTAATGTTTCAACAGATTCTCGCAAAACCTCCAGCGTATATTCTATCTCCTCATTGGTGTTGTCCTTTCCGAGGCTGAACCGGATGGAGCCGTGGGCTTCCTCGGGCTTCAGGCCGATCGCTGTCAGAACGTGGCTCGGCTCAAGGGACTTGGAGGAGCAGGCGGATCCCGTGCTGGTGGCGATGCCCCGCAAATCCAGATGTATGATCAAGGACTCCCCTTCTATGTATTTGAAGGAGAAGTGGGCATTGTTGCACAGCCTTTCATGTCTTGGTCCGTTAAGCCAACAGTCTCCTATCTCCAGAGCCCCCTCAATCAGCATGTCCCTCAGTTTGGCCATGTGCTCGACGTGCTTTTCACGCATGATATCTGCCGCTTTTGCGAATCCCATGATTCCCGCCACGTTCTCCGTTCCGCTCCTCAGGCCGAATTCATGCCCCCCGCCGTGCAGCAAGGGGTCTAACTTGACCCCCTGCCTGACAAACAGGCCCCCGACCCCCTTTGGCCCGTATATTTTGTGGGAGTTTATCGACAGCAGGTCAATCCTCTGCTTCTCCAAGTCTATGGGAACTTTCGTGAAGCTCTGGCAGGCATCGGTGTGGAAATAAACCCCGTGATCGGAGCATATCTTGCCTATTTCAGCTATGGGCTCTATGGTCCCGATTTCATTGTTCGCGTGGATTATTGATACAATGACAGTATCCTTTCTAATAGCATCCTCTAGTGTCTTCAAGTCAACAAAGCCTTCCCTGTCAACTGGCAGGTACGTAATCTTGAATCCCTGCTTCTGCAGCCATTTGCAGGCATTGAGTACGCAATCATGCTCTAACTTGGTTGTGATTATATGCTTCCCTTTTTCTTTGTTTGCGAACGCGATCCCCTTCAGCGCCAGGTTGTTCGATTCTGTCCCTCCGCTGGTGAAAACCAGCTTGTGGTTCTTCGCGTTAACCTTCTTTGAGATCGTTTTCCGCGCATCGGATATAGCCCTGGCTGCTTCCCTTCCGTAAGAATGCAGGCTTGAAGCGTTGCCGAATTTTTCGGTGAAGTAGGGGGCCATGGCATTGATCACCTCCGGGTCAACCGGGGTGGTCGCCGCGTTGTCAAGATATATCCTATTAACGCTCATTTCTCACACCCTCCCGGACAATGTTTTTTTACATGTTTTTCAACTATTTCCAACAAAGGGGTGACGGTCTCGCTGTTGAGAGAGTATATCCTTTGTTTGCCTGCCTGTCTCACTTTGAGGATATTACAATTGCTCAGTTTCGCTAGATTGTGAGATACAGCGCTCTGCTCCTCCACGACCTTTTTGGAAATCTCCGACACGCTGAGAGGGCCGTCCCGCAACGCCATGATTATGTCGAACTTGGAACCGCTGGCGAAATTCATGAAGAAATTATTATATGATTTATTTTTCATATGAAGATTATTTCATAGAAAGTATTTAAACGTTTCGGTTCTGATGGGGGAGGGGGTCGCTAAATCCGTGCCATTCAGCGCTCATAAAGCCTCATTGTCAAAGCAATACTATTTGATTTTTACAGGCATAAATTTTATAACCCTTTAGGCAAACCATGCAAAACAGGCAAACCCCGTGAAAAGCCAAACTAATTCTCAATTTCATTTGACAAGGGGGGAGGGTATCTCCTTGAAGAGGTGCAAATCAAAATAATACAATTTTCCTCCATCATCTACACCGTAATTTCTGCTCTGGAAGACATCCCCATGAAACAACTCCCTGCTACCTATTGAAAATAGCACCTCGAGCTGTGACAGATATGATTTTTGAGGAAAATTCCTCAGCCTTCTTTTCATATTTGTTACCGTGGCCATGCAAGGAGTTGCAGCCACAATCCTCTGACCGTGTTCCCCAGCCGAAGCGATAAACCTTGTTGCTGGGTGATAAAACCCCCCTTTGCGCAGAGTTTCATAAACATCAAGATGTTCCCTGCATACAGTTTCGTCATCGAAAACGAAATGCTTTGCGAGCCCGTCTGAATTTTTAACGTAGTATACTGAGCCGTTGTCGAATGAAACTTCGTGCACCCCGGGGTAAAAAGGAACTTCTAAATCACCGACATCCTTTACTTCGGTTGGATTGCCCGGAAAAGAAGGGTCCGCTTGCTTTAGTTCTTCGATTAACTCTAAATGATTTATCTGGTGAGGCAAAAATTTCGACATATAGGTAAAAATCAGCGTAATTTTATAAACGTATCATTTCCTTCCTCCCTTTCCAGCATCAAACCCCCAGAAGCAGCAGCAATCTGTATGCAATCCCGCCAATCAGAATCGCGAACGCAATCTCGAAAACTGTTATCAATCCAGCTTTCCTCATGCCTATCTCCCTGACTAGCGCAGCTATCGTGGCCGCGCACGGGATGTACAGCATGGTCACCAGTGCGAACACTATCATCTGCACCGGCGTTAACACAGTAGCGAAATTTATCGTCCCAAGATAGGTGGCCAGCATAACCAGAGTTAACTCTTTTCTGAGTATGCCGAAAATCAGCAAAATTCCCGTTATCGCTGGCAGGCCAAGCCATGAAACTGTAACAGGCGACATGACATCTGCTATCACATCAAGGGCACCCATTATCTCAAAAATCTTTATTACAATCGTGCTGGCTATTATTATCGGAAAGGCCACGTAGACGAAGTCTTTTATCTTGAACCACGTCTGCTTTAGCACGGTTCTGTAATGCGGGATCTTGTAGGCCGGCATCTCCATGATCAGTCCCGTCGGCTCTCCAGGCAAGGCCTTGAATGCTATCCTTCCCAGAGCGAATACGATTATCGCGTCAACTATGTAAAGGCCAAGGGCCCACCAAATGCCAACGAACCTCCCCACGAGGCCGAGTATCACGGTCGTCACGGCAGCACAAGGTATCAGAGTGGTGACAAATATCGCGATCAGCCTTTCCCTGTGAGTTTCCATGATTCTGCATGAGAGGCAGGCAGGAACGTTGCACCCGAAGCCGAGCATCAGGGGTATGAAAGCCTTGCCATGCAGTCCTATCTTATGCATAGCGTTGTCCATCAAGAAGGCTATCCTGGCCAGATAACCGCTGCTTTCCAGAACGCCGAGTATGATGTAAAAAGGGAGTATATAGGGAATAACAACAGTCAGAGTTGCTATAACGCCTTCAATCCCCGCTAGGACTAATTCGCCGGCAACCCCATGTAAAAACTGCTCCATTACTTCCATTATGCCCAATAAAGAATCCTCTATGAGACCTACCATGAAATCCCCGAACGTAAAGATGCTGAAGAAAACACCAAGAAGCACCGCCGCCATCAGGGGATATCCCCACAGCTTGTGTGTGCTCAGGTCATCAAGCCTGTCTGATAATATCCTCTCTTTTTTCACCCTCGTTTGGGTCTGTCCCGCTGTTGTGGCCGCCTTGCCGTAGATTTCGCATGCCATGGCAGTAGGGCAGGAATGCTTGTGAATTTTTTCAACGTATTTTGCCACACTCTCCGCTTCGTTTATGACTTTCTGATCCGTCACCAGTTTTTTGACTTCGCTGTCGTCCTGCAGCATCTTTATTGCCAGCCACCTTTTCGAATATTTCGGATGAGCAAATTTGAGCTTTTTCTCGATTTTGGATATTGCCCTTTCAATCTCGTTCCCGTATTTCAGCGGCTTTGGTTTTTTGCCTGACAAGGCAACACTTATCGCCTTTTCGAGCAGGTCGGTTATGCCTTGGGACTTGACCGCTATTGTCGGGACAACGGGAACCGAAAGCAATCTGGCGAGTTGTTTGGGGTCTATCTGGATGCCTTTCTTTTTGGCGGTATCTATCTGATTGAGGGCTATCACCATAGGCCGGCCGAGCTCGAGCAGCTGCATGGTGAAATAAAGATTCCTCTCAAGAACAGAAGCGTCTATGACGTTTATCACGACGTCCGGTTGCTCGTCGATTATGTACTCCCTGCTTATTATCTCCTCCAGCGAAAATGTGGAAAGCGAGTAGATTCCAGGCAGATCGATAACGTCTATCGTATGCCCCTTGAAATGCAGGGTCCCCTCGGCCTTCTCCACCGTTTTCCCCGGCCAGTTACCTATATGCTGGTGCAACCCCGTCAGCTGGTTGAATATGACGGACTTCCCCACGTTCGCGTTCCCTGCCAGCGCTATCCTGATTTTTTTCATTTACCCACCAGGACGAATATCTTCATCGCCATGCCCCTGCCGATGACCAGGCACGAATCCCTGACCATGATCTCTATCGGGCCCGAGAAGGGAGCTGATCTTTTCATCTTTATCTTGGTGCCGGGGGTCAATCCCATATCCTCAAGCCTTCTTACGACGCCCCTGCCGCCCTCCATGGAAAATATCTTGCCCTCTTCACCATTCTTCAGGTCTATCAGGCTGAGAACCCCTTTGCCGTGGCGTGGCGGCTCCATCCGGTCGAGTATAATCCCCTCAAGCTCATCTGAAACGTAATGCTCGAGTTTGCATGCTTCGTCATGGATTCTGTTCCTTGACAGGCCCAAAGTTCCCAGGAACCTTTCCAGCACCCTGTGCTTTCTCAGGGTTTTTCTACCCAGTATTTGGCCTTTTTTGGTCAAGGCGATTTCCCTGTACGGCCTGTGCCTGATATACCCCTCTTTAGACAGCCTTTTCAGCATCTCGGAAACGCTTGAAGGGGAAACATTCAGTTCCCTGGCTATATTCGTTGTGGTCAATTCGGCCTTTTTCTCGACCAGCCTTGACAATGCCTCCAGGTATTCCTCGATGCTTTCGGTAGCCTCTTTCCCGGTCTTTTTCTTCCTTCTCATGAATAATATTTAGGCTTACCTAAATTTAAAGTTTTCTGAACTACCCGCCACTTAAGTGGCGGGGGTCCAGATGGCCTAGCCAGCCGCAAATTCTATCAGGTGCTTCTGCTTGCCCGTGCTGACCTTCCAGTGCTTGTGCTGCGAATGCTCGACGTAGTGGCT
>Ga0315543_1004071_pt1 | contig 12589 bp, 8 predicted proteins | sample SalMarSW160210MG_2_FD_203098 | JGI IMG/M metagenome (GOLD analysis project Ga0315543, IMG submission 203098) | Salt marsh sediment microbial communities from the Plum Island Ecosystem LTER, Massachusetts, United States - Salt Marsh Sediment SW1601-210 ...
ACTAAACTGATCCTGAACAAATAATAATATCAGGATTGTGATCCCAATTGCCAGAGATAAACCACCCAGGTTGATCATGGTTATAGGCCATTGTTTTATCAAGTACCGGAATGCTATTTTGATATGATTCCTGAACATATTTGACTCTCGGTTTACATTTTACATTTCTCAAAGGGATGTACCAAAGGCATCTCTTTGGGGCCTATAGCATAATTATTAACAAAGATCCCGATATGCATCGGGATGCCTGCCTGTCGGCAGACAGGAGTTCGACATGCATTTTTCATATCAGCCCTGCTTCATGAAAAATGTGTCTCACTCATACCTGAGTGAATCTGCCGGATTCATTCTTGCTGCTTTTATAGCCTGGTGGGTCACTGCAACCATTCCCATTACTGTAACAATTATGACCGTGATCAGGAATATCCACCAGGAAAGATTCGTCCGATAGGCATAGTTTATCAGCACTTTTCTCATGATAAGCCATGCGACAGGACAACCCAATAACAGGCCAATGGCAATCCATTTTATGGATGCTGTCGTAAGGAAGAACACAATGCTTCTGATAGTAGCCCCACTTGCTTTCCGGATACCAATCTCCTTGGTATGCCGCTCTGCTGTATAGGATGCCAGTCCGAATAATCCCAGGCATGAAATGAAAATGCTCAGGAATGCAAAATAGATAACAATATCCTTTACCTTGTTTTCCGGTGCATATTGTGCTTTGATCTCATCATCGAAAAAGGAATATTCGAAAGGATAATCAGAAGCAAATTTCATGGCAACACCCTGAATATATGAGACAGTTTCCTGTACATCTTCAGGGCTGATTTTTACAACCAGGTAGTTGTACCAGGGCCTGTAGATGCGAATAGCCAGAGGAACTATCTGCTCTCGCAAGGGTCTATGATGAAAATCCTTGACTACACCGATGATTTTCCCTTTACTGAACCGGTCAGGGAAGTAGGGATGTTGAAACTCAACTGGGTGATCAACAGGATTAGTAATCCCCATCCGCTCCATTGCCGATTCATTGATAATATAAGCGATGGAATCATCACCGGCAAAATCCTCGGAAAAACTGCGTCCATACAACATCTCCATCTCCATGGCCTCAATCATACCATAATCCGCCATAAAATAGTCGATCCCAATCCCCTGGTCATCGGGATTTCCCTCCCAGTTCATCCCAACATGTGAATTCACAGCGGTTGGTAAGTTCGACATTCCTGAAACATACTTAATATTGGGATTCCGAAGCAACTCATCCTTGATGGCATCATACCTGGGTGCGAACTCACTAAGAAATGGCATGACCAAAACATTCTCCCTGTTCAATCCAAGATCTTTGTTCTGGATATACCATAATTGTTTATATATAACCATTATACAAACAATCAAAACCACAGAGATAAAAAACTGGAACACAACCAGGATGTTACGAAACAATTTGCTACCTGGATGACTTGCACTTTCTCCCTTTACTGTATTTACAGACTTAAATGATGATAATACAATAGCCGGATAACTTCCGGAAAACAATCCCGTGAAAAACAGAATCATTACAAGGAACAGTAAAAGTACAGGATCTGAATATGCAATTTCTATCTCTTTTCCGGTGAGTACATTGAAAAGCGGTCGGAATAACTCCACAAGGATCCATGCAAACACGAGTGCAATGAATGCAAACGTAATCGATTCACCGAGGAACTGAGTAATCAATTGAGATCGATTGGCACCAATAACTTTTCGCAATCCTACCTCCCGAGCGCGCTTTAGGGACCTTGCAGTAGATAAGTTCATGAAATTTATACAGGCAATGACCAGCACAAGTATGGCAATAACAGAAAAGGTATAGACCTGTATGATCTTCCCAGGAGCACCATATTCATTTAAATATACCTCAGTCAATGGCTGAAGATCAGAGTAGTCGGTTCCATCCGGATCTACTAACCTCCATAAATTCTCAATTTTTTTTACTACTGTATCTTTTTTTGCTCCTTCAGAAACCAAAATATATGTCGGATAGTCAGAAGCCCAACTGGTTAACCGGTATTCAGGAACAAGGTTAATATGAAGCAACATGGAAAAGCGTACATGCGATTTCCTTGGAGGGTCTTTAATAACAGCCGTAACAGTTAGATCAAGTGTATCCTGGATATGTAATCTCTTTCCTACCGGATTTTCATTACCGAAGTACTTTTTCGCCGTGGATTCTGTCAATACCAGGGCATCGATATTTGGCAATACGGTTTTCATTGTCCCTTGCACAAATGGAAAAGTAAACATTTGGAAGAAATATGGGTCAACCAGCTTTATCTCATCTTCAAAGAATACTTTGTCTTCGTACTTAACAAGACCACCTGCTGACCAGAAACGGGTAAAGGCTTCAACCTCCGGAATGTTCTCTTTAAGAATTGGGCCGAGTGGAGTCGGTGTTGTTGTCCACACAAAATCAGGATTAGCATGGTCTTTTTGAAGAAGCCTGTACAGTCGATCAGCATGCTCATGGAATCGGTCATACCCAATTTCATCCTTAATCCACAGAAAAATCAGGATAAAACAAGCAAGACCGATAGACAGTCCCAACACGTTGATGAAGGAAAATACCTTGTTCCTGAGTAAAATTCTTAATGAAGTTTTTATATAGTGCCTAAACATAGTGAATGTAAATTTTATAAAAATCCGAAATATTGCAGAGGAACTTTCAAATTTATTGATCTTGTTCAAGTAGTATACCAAAATTCTAATAAATTGATTTATAATTATTTAACAATTAGTATTTTAGAATAAGTGTCGGAAATTCCAACACTCATGTCTGTTTTTATTACATTTACCAATAAAACAATACAGATCATGGAAAAAAGAACAGGAATGAATCGTCGACAATTTGTATCCACCTCACTGGCTGCAACAGCCGGTCTGATGACAACTGTGAATGGTTTGTCCGCATGCAAACCGGAGAAAAGGTCAAACATGAAAGTGGGTTTGTACAGCATTACCTTTCTTGGCATCTGGTACCGTGGAGAAGCCCTGTCCCTGGAGGAAATAATTAAACGGGCGAAACAATACAGCTATGAAGGAATCGAAATTGATGGAAAACGTCCGCATGGGAATCCGCTTGACTGGCCGGAGAAACGTTGCAAGGAATTGCGATCTTTTGCCGACAGCGAGGGAATTGAAATTTTCGGTGTGGCAGCCAATAACGATTTCAGCAGTCCGATACCGGAATTCCGGGAGTGCCAGATCGCTTATGTTAAAGAGCTGATCCGGATGACTGCGGATCTTGGTGCCAGTACACTCCGGATGTTTCTTGGCTGGCCTGGGGTAACATTGCATCCGCAGGTAGCAGAATACAGCACCGCACGAAACATCTGGAATGTTACCCATGAAAAATTTACGGAAGAGGCGATCTGGACTTGGTGCCTTAACGGGATGAAAGAGTGTACAAAATATGCGGAAAACGCAGGGGTTATTCTTGCCCTGCAGAATCATGCTCCGGTAATCAAAGATTACAGGGATGTACTCACAATGGTTAATGAGATCAATTCTCCCAGCCTGAAGGTATCACTGGATGCACCAATCATGGTCGATAAATCTGCTGAGAATATACAAACAGCAGCACAAGCTGTGGGGGACCTTCAGGTATTATCTCATTTCGGAGGCGAATACGAAAGGGATGATGATGGCAAGGTAAACGGAGCCCCATTCTACACGGATTTTGTCCGGTCAATGCATGATATTGGATACAACGGCTATTTCAGTTATGAGCTGTGCCATTCACTTCCGGTTGTGAATGGAGAACGGGTTGGAATCGAATATGCAGATAAAAATGCAGAGCTGGCTGCCGAGTTTATGCGGGGAATCATAAACGAGGTAACATCATGACAAAAACCAAAGGAAAAATATTGATCGTAGATGATAATGAAGAGTTATTGATAGCCCTGAAAATGATCCTCACTCCTCACTTTGCTGAGATAATAACGGAGAAAAATCCCAACCGAATACCCTCTCTTCTGGAAAAGAATTCATATGATATCGTATTACTGGATATGAATTTCCACGCGGGAGTGAATACCGGGAATGAAGGGATCTTCTGGATGAACAAAATATTCGAAAGGGATTCTTCTTCCACTATCGTATTCATTACAGCTTTCGGAGATATTGAACTGGCTGTAAAAGCAATGAAAGAAGGTGCAACAGATTTCATACAAAAATCATGGGATCAGGAAAAGATCTTATCGACCCTTTTATCAGCCTACACCTTGCGGTTATCCAAACTTGAGATCTCCCGGTTAAAATCGAAACAGAAACATCTGAAAGAAAGTATTGATCGTGACTTTCAATTGTGCCCCGGGGTGTCAAAAGCGATGAAAGAGGTAATGAGAATCGTTGACAAGGTAGCAAAAACAGACGCTAACATTTTGCTATTGGGCGAAAGTGGAACAGGTAAAGAGGTCATCGCCAGGGAGATTCATAAACGATCTTCCAGATTGGAGGAAATTTTTGTTGGCGTCGATCTTGGATCATTGAGTGAAACCCTGTTCGAAAGTGAACTATTCGGGCATGTAAAAGGGGCGTTTACCGATGCGGTTGAAAACAAACCGGGGCGGTTTGAAATTGCATCAGGAGGTACTCTGTTCCTGGATGAAATCGGAAATCTTACACTGCCGTTGCAATCCAAAATACTTACAGCTATTCAAAATAAAGAAGTGATCCCACTCGGATCCAATTCACCCGTTCAAGTTGACATCCGGCTAATCAGCGCTACCAACAAACCATTATTCAAAATGGCTCAACAGGGTGAATTCCGGGAAGATCTGATCTATCGCGTCAATACAGTGCAAATTGAAATACCACCCCTCAGTGAACGGCCGGAAGATATTCCGGGACTCGCTGATTTTTTTCTTGATCAATTTCAAAAAACCCACCACAAAAAGAATTTGCGCATTGGTAATCCGGCAATGAAATCATTGCAGGATTATTCATGGCCGGGAAATATAAGAGAACTGAAACATGCGATAGAAAAAGCTGTTATTTTCTGTGAGACAAACACCATTTCAAAAGATGATCTGCACTTCATTGAATACCAAAAGGTGTTGGACAAACTTGAAACGTTTAGTCTTGAGAAAAATGAAAAGTACCTGATTATGAAAGCCCTGCAAAAATACAAAGGAAATATCAGTTCTGCAGCAAGGGCACTGGAAATCAACCGATCAACATTGTATGAAAAAATACGAAAATATGGCATATGACAGGTTCTCATTCATGGTTACACTGCAGGCGATTGGGCTGGCAATAACACCCATCCTGTTTTATTTGCTGGTCACAAAAGATGACACGCTGGTAACATCAGTTACACTGATTGTCGTTTGGATTGTACAAATTATCTATCTGCTCTATTATGTAAGGAAAACTAACCGGGAGATTGCCGGGTTCCTGAATTCAGTAGTCTACCGTGATACTTCTCTGAAATATGATGAAGAAAAAAGTGGACGATCTTTCAAGCAATTATATCATGCATTCAACGAGGTTTTCCGCACTATCCATGAAGCAAAAATAGAGAAAGAAGCAGAGCACCACTATTTTCAGAATACAATAAAACACGTGGGAATCGGACTGATCTCGTTCGATAAACAGGGCACAATTGAACTGTTCAACCAGGCAGCATCCGATTTGCTGGGAATAAAAAGTGTTCGAAAAGTCAGTGATCTGAACCAGGTTAATCCGGAACTGGATGAGCTGCTTCAACAAGTCAGGCCCCAAAATCCGGAATTGGTTAAAATCCAGGTAGGGGGAGAAACATTTCAGCTTTCAGTGAATGCGGTTGAATTTAAGATTGAGAAGAAGAACATCAGACTGGTTTCGATTCAGGATATCAGTTCGGAAATTGAAGCAGGAGAAGTTACTGCATGGCAGAAACTGATACGTGTTCTGATTCACGAAATGACCAACTCAATCAGTCCGATTAATCTGCTCTCGAATACCCTGCTCAATCTGTTCCGCCCTGGTGGAAATACAATTCTAGCACAAGAGCTGGATCAAAAAGTCATAGATGATTCAATTACCGGGCTTCAGGCAATTAATAAAAGGAGCAGGGGATTAAAAAAATTCATTGAGTCCTATAGCCTTTTTACAAAAATACCGGAGCCCAATTTTTCAAGTTTCAGTATTCAGGCATTGTTTAATAACCTCAGCGTGTTATTTAAGGATGAGCCAAAAGAAATACAGTTGAAATCAAACATAACGCCATCAGGATTATCCCTCTATGCAGATGAAAAAATGGTAGAACAAGTATTGATAAACCTGATCAGCAATTCCATTTATTTTCTGAAGAAGAGGAAAGGCGCCATGATCGAACTTTCAGCGAATAAAGAGAAGGGCAGGACAGTCATCCGTGTTTCGGACAATGGACCGGGGATCGAGAAGGAAGAAATGGAGAATATTTTTGTCCCGTTCTATTCCACCAAGGAGGGTGGTTCGGGTATTGGATTAAGCCTGTCGAAACAGATCATGCTGCTTCATAAAGGAGGGATAAATGTTAATTCCAAACCGGGTACCAGGACTGATTTTATCCTCACGTTTTAAAGAATAATTGTAAAGGAAGTTCCCTGGTTTTTCGCCGATTCAACACCAAGGAGCCCACCATGTAACCGGATGATCTGTTTACAGAGACTCAATCCGATTCCGGAGCCATCTTCTCTGGTCGTGAAAAAAGGCACAAATATCTGTTCCCGGACATCCTCGGTCATGCCGGTACCATTGTCTTTAAACCGGATCATTATTTTTCCCTCATCCGTCCTGCTGAAATGAATTTCAATGGTGGGATTTTGCCTTCCCCGGAGTGCTTCAATCGCGTTCGTTAACAGATTCAAAAATACCTGGTCAAGAAGATTTATGTCGCCCTTAATGTACTGGACATCATCCATTGCCACAATGTGAAGAGCAATATCCTTATCTTCCAGTTGTGCTTTTCCGAGAATTTCCAGACGGTGAATCAGATCACCGATCGGAATGGATTCCACCCGGGGTTGTGGTATCCGGGTAAGTTCCTGGTAAGCCTGGGTAAATCGCATCAATCCTGAACTTCTGTCATGGATTGCTTCCAACCCGGTAACGATTCTTTGCATCTCCTTCTCGGTAAGTGGTTCCTCTTTATATCGCTGTAACATATCAAAGAGGGAGGAACTCAGGGAGGTGATCGGTGTTGCCGAATTCATGATCTCATGGGTTAGCACCCGGATTAGTTTCTGCCACGATTCCAGCTCCTTCTCATCCAGTTCCTGGCGGATGTTCTGAACGGATATGAGTGTAAAATCCTCTTTCTCTGTTTTTATTCTGGTCGCAATGAATACGAGCGGGGTCATTTTTTCCCGTATCTTCAGTGTGATCAGTTTCCGTTTTCCGGGAGTCAGATGCATCAGCAGGTCACCGATCTCAACCGGAAGATCACTTATGGAAGAATTGAAGACTATTGGTCTGAGATTCAGTAACTCGCGAAAAGCAATATTTACCAGCCGGATTTCACCCTTTTTTGTAAAGGAGAGCAATCCTACATTTGCTTGTTCTATAAGGGTTTGCAGATACAGATACTGAATCTCTTTTTCCGTGTTGATCTCCCTGAATTTCTTTGTGATCTTGTTCATGTTCTCATACAAAGAACCAAAGGATTTTCCTTTTTTTCCTGCATTGAAAATATTCGTAAAGTCAGAGCTCAGTATGGACTGAAAAAAATTCGACACATCCCGGTTCGACCGGTCGATGTAATAAAAAAGCTCAATGAGGGCGATTATTATGATGATTCCCAGGTAAAACGAGCGGATATACTTTTCACCAATAATGAGGTAATACAACATGAAACCACAGGCTGCAACAATGATCGTCAACCTGATGATTACCTGAATCCGGAATTTTTTAAAGACCATATTTTTCTATCCTCCTGTAGAGTGCACCCCGGGTAAGTCCGAGTTCTTCAGCTGCTTTTGTTATGTTTCCGCCATATTTCCTGATGCATTTTTCGATTGCCCGTTTTTCCATTTTCTCCAGGTTATAACTCCCGGGTTCCGCTTCATCAGAATCAGCAGATCCATAAGTCTGAAAATCAGATGGTTTAAGCATCTTACCATCACTCAGGATTACCGCTCTTTCAACTGCATGCTGCAATTCACGAATATTGCCCGGCCAGTCATACTGTTGAAGTTTTTTGAGCACTTCATCCGGCAATCTGAGGTTTTCTTTCTGATACTTCCTGGTGTATCTCTCGAGAAAGTATTCTGCCAGAAGTGGCATATCTTCTTTTCTCTCCCGCAAGGGTGGAACGGGTATTTCAACTGTATTGATCCGGTAAAGGAGATCCTCCCTGAACGCGCCTTCTGCGACCATTTTTTTTAAGTTCCTGTTGGTTGCACAAATCAACCGGATATTCACAGGTATTGGTCGGTTGCTTCCTACCCGGGTAATCTCTCTCTTTTCTATCACCCGGAGCAGTTTGGACTGTAAATGTAAGGTCAGATTTCCAATTTCATCCAGGAAAAGTGTTCCTCCATTAGCCGCTTCAAACCTGCCGATCCGGTCCTCCTTTGCATCGGTAAATGCTCCTTTCACATGCCCGAATAGCTCGCTTTCAAAAATGGTCTCCGTCAGCGAACCCAGATCAACCGATATGAAGACCTCCTCCGACCGGGAGGACATCCTGTGCAACGCCCTTGCAACCAGCTCTTTCCCCGTGCCATTTTCACCAAGTATCAGAACACTGGCATCTGTTGTTCCTACCCGGTTTAAGCTTTCAATCACCTTTCTTATGGGTTCAGACTTGCCGATCATCTCTGAAAACTGGTGATCCAGAGTTGAACTGAGAATTTTCTGGGTTGACTTTAATTGGGAAACCTTTTTGCGTGACTGACTCAGTTTGTATGCAGCCGAAACTGTAGAAAGGATTTTTTCATTTTGCCAGGGCTTTATAATGAAATCTATTGCTCCAGCTTTCATCGCTTTCACGGCAACGTGTATTCCTCCGAAAGCCGTTATTACGATTACATTGGAAAGCGGCTCAATTTCATTGATTTTTCTCAACCACCTCAATCCTTCCCTTCCTGATGTATCTCCCGGTTTGAAATTCATATCCAGGAGGATAACATCGAAAGAATCATTCTTTAATACCTTGGGGATCTCTGAGGGTTCTTCCAGGGCAACGATCTCAGTAAAATGTTCCTCCAGCAAAGTCTGAAGAGAGAGGATGATGTAAGGATCATCATCCACGATCAGAATCTTTCCTCCGGGTTTACCCATATTCGTTGATTTACACGGACAATTGCATATACCATACCAATAGTGCCTAATCCGTTCGATGTCACAGGGATGATAAAAATAACAAAATATATTGGGAAGATCACTGTCCATTGCTGGACACCCGATTGTCCATTATTGGACGATTTCGTCATTTTTGTTCGGTTTATTTCGCCTATTAATCTAATATACAAATACTTAAGGACTATGGCATGTGAATTGATCCGTTGAAAAATGAAATTAATTTTAATCTCATGTTTAAACATAACCTCATTACTGCCATCCGGATTATTCTCAAGCAGAAGTTATACACATTTATCATTCTGATGGGGCTTGCCCTTGGATTATCCTGTTCAACGATCATTCTGATCCTGGTAACTCATGAAGTCCGATACGACAGTTTTCACGAGAAAAGAGACAATATTTATACTGTAAAGCAGACCTTTTCAACGGGAGATTCTGATTATACCACGGACAGGTCTGCAGGGGCTTACGGGCCTGCATTGAAGGATGGATTTAATGAAATTGAAGAATTTGTACGCATCGGAATGCCGGGTGAATTACTGGTCAGTTATGCAGGTTCTGAATTGAATGTTTCTCAAAAAAGTGACAACATTGAAAAAAAATTCCTTGAGACAGCCGGCTTGGCTGTTGATCCTCAGATTTTTGAAGTCTTCACCTACCCGATGCTTAAGGGTAATCCTGAAACTGCCCTTCTCCAACCCTATTCCATGGTAGTAACCGAAGATTTTGCCGACAAATATTTCAATAAGGAAGATCCTCTCGGAAAAACCATCAGGATAAACAACACCTTTGATTTTACAGTAACAGGATTAATTGAAAATGTACCGGATAACACAAGTCACCCTTTCGATTTTCTAATACCATTTACATTCCTGAAGGAGTTGGGGCACGACATCGATCGGTTTGAAGGGAATCCATATTTTACCTACCTGTTGATGAAGGAGGATGCCCCTGTTGAAAGAATAAGTGATCAGTTGCCACAATTTTTTGCAGGACTTTTCGATCCGGATACCGATTTCCATCAATTCTTAACACCATTAAAAAACTCCCATCTCTACGGTGAATCAAAAGCCATAGCTGGAATCATCATGACTTCGCTACTTGCGGTTCTTATCCTGTTGATCGCATGCATCAATTTCATGAACCTTTCGACAGCCAGGTACCTGAACCGTACAAAGGAAGTGGGAATACGAAAACTGGTTGGGGCTTCCCGGGGATCATTGATCAGGCAATTCTACGGAGAGACCCTGCTCATGACATTTATTGCACTGAATATCTCACTTCTGGTTTCGGATCTGATCATTGAATGGATCAATGCGCGGATTTCATCGGGTTTTTCATTAAACTTATCTGATCCAATGCTCATTGCACAACTTGCAGGAATTCTTGTCCTTTCTGCACTCATTGCGGGAAGCTATCCGGCAATCTTTCTTTCACGATTCAAACCGATGGATGTTATCCGTAACCTGTTAACAACAGGCAAGAGGGGAGCAAGAATCAGGCAGATCCTGGTTGTTACTCAATTTACATTCGCCATCATTCTGATCCTATGTACCTGGATGGTATACAAACAATATGATTACATTAAGCATGCCGATCTTGGAATCGAAAGAGACGGGATCATCCTCATAACAGCCAGGGGAGAACTTCGAGAGAAATACCCTTTGTTTAAGGAAAAATTGCTTTCAAATCCTGAAATCCTTCAGGTAACAACCGCATCGAAAGTTCCTTTTTTTGTTGACCAGGGAGAATTTGAATGGGGTGAAGAACCGAATGCAAAGAATGATCTCGCCCGGGTTAGCTGGGTGGGGTATGATTATCCGGAGTTGTTCGGGTTGGAAATGGTTGAAGGGCGGTTTTACTCCGAGAAATACGAAACAGACCAGGAGGAAGCTATCATCATAAACCAGGCTCTTGCGAAAAAAATGGGATGGGATTCGCCGGTCGGGAAAACATTTTACCTTTACTGGGATAAATATACCATCGTTGGTATTATAGAGAATTTTCCCTCGTTTCCTGTTACCCTCGGAGGAGAAGGGCTCATTCTGCCTTTTGGAAAAACCGGGGATTATATTTTCGTCAAATCGGTACCCGGGAAAACCGATGAAATGATACAATTCGTGGAGAAGGTTCATGAAGATCTGAATCCTGCTTATCCGTTCATCTACCAGGACTTCAACGACTATCTGGACCCGGTCTATCAGGGACTCAGCACCATCTCTCCCACCATCCTGGGATTCACCCTGCTCGGGATCTTTATCTCCTGCCTGGGCTTGTTCGGATTGTCAAATTTTACCACAGAACAGCGAGCCAAGGAAATTGGAATCCGGAAGGCGATCGGATCATCCATTCTGCAGATCATAAGGCTTCTGGCTTATGAAAACGTAAAATTAATCCTGGTCGCCTTTGCAATAGCCTTTCCATTAGGTTATCTGTTAATGAGAGGAATAATGAAAAACCTTGCCTATAAAACAGATCTGAATCCGCAGATGTTTATCGGAACTGCCGGGCTGGTTTTGTTTATCGTGATCCTGACCATTGGATTTCAAACCTATAAATCGGCTATCAGGAATCCGGCAGATTCACTCAGGTATGAGTAAGACTCAAATTTCGTTTTCTGAAATTTGCTAGCCGAACTCATCCCGATGCATATCGGGATCTTTGTTAACCGTTAAAAGTTAATGGTTAATTGTGTAAATAACTAAACATCAGAGATCCAAAGTTGGCTAACATACTTTATTGATTGACATTTAACCATTAACGAATAACAAATAACAATTAACATATACCAACGTGATAAGGAACTACATTAAGACAATCATCCGGGTTTTCTGGAGATTCAGGCTCAACAGTTTTATTAATCTTTTGGGGCTTGCACTTGGGATCACTGCCGGATTCATGATACTCACTCACATCAGGGATGAGATCAGCTATGACCGGTTCTTTCCCAAAGCAGACAGAATATACCGGGTTATCAGTGAGGCACATTACGGTGACCAGGTCAGGAACTGGGCGCCTACCGCCCCTGTACTGGCTGAAGAAATTACCCGCTATTATCCGGAAATCGAGAAAGCAACCCATTTCAGGTACATGCATGATCTGTTGCTGGAGTGCAGACCGGATGGAGAAGAACCCCGGCGGTTTCAGGAAAACTGGGGATTCTACACCGATTCGGCTGCCCTGGAAATATTTGATATAGAATTACTCCAGGGAGATCCGAAAACGGCACTGCGGGATATTTTTTCCATTGTCATTACACCCGGGATTGCAGAAAAATATT
>Ga0315543_1004072_pt1 | contig 12587 bp, 13 predicted proteins | sample SalMarSW160210MG_2_FD_203098 | JGI IMG/M metagenome (GOLD analysis project Ga0315543, IMG submission 203098) | Salt marsh sediment microbial communities from the Plum Island Ecosystem LTER, Massachusetts, United States - Salt Marsh Sediment SW1601-210 ...
TTCTAGAGTAAACTTGTGGAGATCAAAACCATCTTGAAGTAATTTATTAATTAGGTTGATAGCTTGACCTGAATCTTTCTTAATAAGTAAGTCTACAAAATCAGCAATATTCTTAATTCCGGTTACTCCTAAGATCTCTTTGACTTCTGATAAACTAACAGATTTATCTCCCAAAGAAATTACTCTTTCCAAAAGACTTTCTGCGTCTCTCTGTGATCCTTCAGATTCCTGAGATATAAATAGGAGAGCCTCAGGAGAAATTTTTGCTTTTTCACTCTTAGTAATTTTCTGAAGGCGCTCGGCAATTCCTTTAACATTTATCTTCCTAAAGTCAAATCTCAAACATCTAGAGATAACAGTGGCTGGTATTCTAAAAACTTCGGTAGTACAAAGAATAAAAATAACATGGGCCGGGGGTTCTTCCAACGATTTTAAAAGCGCGTTAAAGGCCTCCCTAGTCAACATATGGACTTCATCAATAATAAATACTTTGTACTTGGCTTTTGATGGTGGAAACTTAATTTTCTCTCTAAGTTCTCTAATATCATCAATCCCTCGAGTTGAGGCAGCGTCAATTTCTATTAAGTCAAGACACCGCCCGTTATTAATCTCCGCACATATTTCACATTTATTGCAGGGCTCCGCATCTTTCAAATTTTTGCAATTTACTGCTTTAGCCAAGATTCTAGCTATTGTGGTTTTACCTACTCCTCGAGGTCCTGAAAATAAAAAGGCATGAGGAATTCTCCCCAGCCTTAAAGTATTCATTAAAGTTATTTTAATATGATCTTGATCAACCACTTCAGAAAATGTTTTGGGACGATATTTTCTATAAATAACAAGAGACATAGATTTCACGAATAATTAAACGGATGGGAACGAATGCCAGACAAATATTCGTTTATAATTCGATTAAATTAGTCTGGACATTCGTGATGTTATTTCTTAAATACCCAGAACTTATATCCGATAAAGTTCCAAAGTAAAGCTATAATAGTAGCTACACCTGCGCCAAAGATACCCCAAAGCTTGTCTTGAGAAATATTCATAAATAAAGCTATACGTCCAGCTAAAGAAAACGGGGCAATATAATTAACGACTAAGGAAGCAATAGTAACATTGATAATTAAACCAACTATACTAACTATCAGAAACTGAGAGAATTCAGAAGCAACACGTTCTTTTTCTTTAGCTTTAAAGGTCCAAAATTTATTAAAAATATAACTATTGATTACTGCTACGATGAATGAAAAACCTTTTTGAACAGAATAATACATTCCTGAAGTAAAACTAGTTAAACTCATCAGTCCAAAAAGCACTCCCCAGTCAATGAGTGTATTAGATGCACCAACTACACAGAACTTTATAAATTGGATAAAAGTTGAACCTTTTTGAGTGGATACGGTTGTAGTTTGTTGATCCATATTATTTAATAGTTAGATAGTTTAATGGCTATGAAGCTTAAGAACTATAAAGCTATAAAACTATCATTAACTTTAGACTTATTTATACCCTTATCACATTTTCAATTGTAGCCCAGGAAGCCTCTTTATCTTTAGATATGATTAGGGTAACTTGATCTCCCGCTTCTCCTTTAAAGTAAGTGACTGAAGCTTTAAGTACTTTGTAAACTTTGCCCTGAGCTTGAACTAAAAATTCTCCTTTTTCATCTTCAGTCAATTCTCCAATTAATTTTTTTCTTTCCGCAGGTCCAATCTGCTTATAGATAAAACTTCCATCCTTAAGAACAGTCAGTTTTAACTTATCGCCCTGGACTAATTTTGATTTTGAAGCATAATTGGCTGGTACCGGATAAAGTTTGTCATTTGGCCCAACCATATTCTGACCATCAAAAAAGCCTTCTATAATTTCTCCAGTCTCTTTTGTATTTGTTTCTGTTTTTTGTTTTGGTATCTCTGAATCTCCAGAGATATTTAAGAGAATTTGTTTTACCTGCTTTAGGTTGTTTTCCGCAGCCTCTAAGAGCTGTCTAGCTAAAGCAAGCTTTGAATTTTTTTCCATAGTTTTGTTTTTTTGTTAAGTTTGTTTTATTTTTAACAAGTTTTATCAAAATCTAAAATTATATTAACATAATAAAAAAAACCTAGCAAGGTAGGTCAAAACTCTATTGCTCTATTGTTGTATTGTTATATTGTTATATTATCAAATTGAAACAGTATAACAATAGAACAGTGGAACAGTAGAACCATTGAGATGTCGCGAGCACGAATTTTTGGAGCATTATTGATGCACCACCACTGGTGTTCCAATATCTGCCCAGTTATAAACATTTTGTGCTGATCCAATGCCCAGTCTTATGCATCCATGAGAGACACGCACACCTAAATGATTTGCGCCTTCCCTGTATCCTCCCGGCCAATAAGGAAGTTCATGAATAAAAATATCTCCATAAATTCTCATGCTGTAAGGCATGTATAATCCGTAGCGGGCTGACCAATGATTATTTTCCTTACTTAAAACTCTGAAACTTCCTGAAGGTGTAGGCATACTGTATTTTCCAGTAGAGACCTTATATGTTCCTAAAGCTTTCTCCCCATTTTCAAAACAAGTCAAAGCTTGAGAAGATATATCTATATCAATATATCTTCCTTGGCTTATGGCTGGCTTTGCTTGATATTTGCTTACACTAGTATTCTGTCTTGCCTGTTCAATTCTGGTTTGTTTAATTCTAGCCAACTCTTTTATCTGTGCCTCCTTTTTCTCCTTCCCTTTTTTAACTAGATAACTCCCCTGCTCTTTTTTTATTTTAAGAAGTTCATTTTCAACCTGCTCGTGGGCTTGAGGAATAACTGGTGCAAAAGTGGACATCAAAAGCGCCAAGATAAAAATATTGATACTGTAAAACTTTATATATTTTTTCTTTTTATTTTTCATTTCAACTTATAAACTTATAACTTACAAACTTACTAACTTTCTATAGCCACTTTTTCTTCCGAAAATATCCTATCATTCCTACAACTACTCCTAACATTATGCCTATTAAAATCCAAAAAGCACAAGATTTTTGAGTTAAAGGTAAGGCAATATTCATTCCATATATATTAGCTAGAAGACTCAGGGGCAAAAGTATTACTGAAAAGATAGTTAAAACCTTAATGATATTATTTAATCTATGAGAGCGTAAATTCACGCTGGTTTCTTGAATATCCCTGATGGTTTCTTTTTGACTGTCTGAAATATCCCAGATTTTATCCATGTCATCAATTAGATCTCTAAAATATATTCTCAATTTAGCCGGAATATGATATATGTTTTTAGAAGCTAGTTTTCCAATAACTAAACGTTCTGGCTTAATAATTTTATGAAAGTCTGTTACCTCCCGTCTTACAGTAGAAATCTTTTCAACAATATTTTTATCCTCTGCCTTAAAAATCAAGTCTTCAATCTCATCTATGTTTTCACCTATATGATTTAGCATAGGAAGACAGTAATCAAAGAGCTCACTTAAGATTTTGTAAAGCAGAAAAGCTGGAGAAGAACCAAAATATTCAGCCTGAGATTTATTATCCTTTTTACATTTATTAAAGATCTTGTCTATTAAGATAAGATCACGCCGATGAACAGTAACTAAAAAATCCTGATTTATAAATATATCTAGATCTGAAGCATAAACTATCCCCTCTTTTCTGTTAAATACAGGGAATCTTAAAGTAATAAATATATAGCTATCATATTCCTCTATTTTCGGAGTTTGAACAGGGGAAAGACAATCTTCTAAATCCAAGGGGTGAAAATGGAAACTCTTGCGCAGAAAATCAGTATCTCTCTTTGTTGGGTTCTCTACATTAATCCAAGTAAAATTGTGTGTTTGTATTTGTTTTCGCATAGGTTGATTTTATATGAAACTGCCTTAAGCTATGCATTGTTGAAGTGTATTGTAGTATTAAGGAATCATTTTTGTTACTTTTATTATTATAACATATTTAGATAAAAATTGCAAGTTTTTAACTTTGCATAAAATAAATAAGGGTGCTAAAATAAAACTACTATGCCACTTAAACTTTACAACACATTAAGTAGAAAAAAAGAAATCTTCAAACCTCGGAAAGATAAGAAGGTTCAGATGTTTGTTTGTGGACCAACTGTTTATGATTATTCTCATATTGGTCATGCAAGAACATATATTGCATTTGATGCGATTACTAAATATCTCCTTTCTATAGGATATGATGTATTTTATTTGCAGAACATTACTGATCTTGATGACAAGATACTCATTCGAGCAAAAGAAAAGAAAATGGATCCATTAGAATTATCAAGAGAATTCGCCGATATTTATTTTGAAGACATGAAATCTCTTAATATTAGAAGAGTTGAGTATGCATTTGCCACAAAATACATCAAGGCTATAATTAAACAAGTTGAAATATTGATGAAAAAAGGATATGCCTATGAAATTAAGAGTGATGGAATCTATTATGATCTCAAGAAATTTAAAGATTACGGCAAACTAAGTCGTAGAAGCATTAAGCAAGCAGAGGATGCAGTTAGTAGGATAGATGAAAGTATAAAAAAAAGAAACAAAGGAGACTTTTGTTTATGGAAATTCGCTAAGCCCAAAGAACCAAAATGGAAAAGTCCATGGGGATATGGAAGGCCGGGTTGGCATATTGAGGATACAGCTATTACTGAAACACATTTTGGCTCTCAATATGATATTCACGGCGGAGCAAGAGATTTAATCTTTCCCCATCATGACTCAGAAATTGCTCAAATGGAAGCCATATCCGGTAAAAAACCAATGGTAAAATATTGGCTTCATGTTGGGTTCTTGAATGTACAAGGTAAAAAAATGTCTAAGTCTTTAGGAAATTTTGTTACTATTCGAGATTTACTTAATAAATATGAACCTGAGATTTTCCGTATGTTTGTTTTTTCTACACATTACCGAAGTCCGATAAATTTTACCTATCCCCTACTCGATCAGAGCAGAAAATCTCTAGAGCGAGTTTATGAGTTTGTAGATAAGATAAAGTCAAATAAAAAAGAAGTTAGTACTAGACTAGATTTAAAATTGGTAACTTTGGCAAAAAAAGAATTTACAAGATATATGGAAAATGATTTTGATACTCCTCGAGCTTTAGGAAGTATTTTTAATTTAATAAGAAAGACGAATAAATTACTTGATAGAAATAAACTAAGCACAAAGGAGAAAAAACAAATATATTCTTTTCTTTTAGGGGTAGATCAGATATTTGGTCTTGGACTGAAGAAGAAAAAAGAGACTGTTGATAATAAACAAATTAAAAAGCTTGTTCAAGAACGCGAGCAAGCCCGTCTGGCCAAGAATTGGGCAAAAGCTGATGAGATTAGGAAAAAACTCAAGAAAATGGGCGTAGAGGTCCGAGACACAGATAAAGGTCCAAAGATAAAGTATATAAAATAATTTGACAAAAGTTTATCGTTCACTTACTCTGATAATAGATAATTAATAGACAATATAAAATAAGACGTGGGCTAGCGTAGATCCTAGCCAACAGAGGCAAAGTAGGAAAGAACCCTTGTTTTACGAGTTCGCTAGGTGCTCGCTGGAAACCAGCGAGAAACAGAAACGGCACTTGCTTTTTGTGCCTTATCCTTGAGAGATCTTCTCTCCTCTTTTTCTCTCCTCATCGTTTGTTTTTCTTCCCTTCCAGTTTCACTTTTTTCCAAAGTGTGACCAAATCTATCACTCTGACGTAGCCCACGTCTAAAATGCTCTTTAAAAAGGAGGTAAAATTGAAGTCAACTTGGAGGACCACTAATGTGGAAAAACCAGGAATTTTAGTTTTGAGTGTACTGCTTAGAATTCCAAGTTATGAATTGAAGCGATTCCTTGCTCGAGAATATAACTATTGGAGAACTTGGACCATTCCTAAGTTCGACAATCCAGAAATCGGCAATGTAGGAGAAGAAAGGATAATAGCTTCTCCCAGAGAACCCCTTAGAAGTGCCTTGAAGAAAAAGATTTTTCCTTGTCTTGAGAGGTCGCCGGTTTCTGAAATCTGCTTCGGATTTAGAAAAGGCCGCTCTATTATAACGAATATAGAACCTCACCTGAGTGCTCGAGCCGTATTCTCTTTTGATCTAAAAGATGCTTTCCCTACAGTAACAAAGGAAATAGTAAAAGATACCCTAATGAGAGAAATGAAATTGACCGAAAAGCTAGCTATCCCCTTGGCAAAACTTGTAACCTACAAAGAGAAACTTCCCCAAGGGAGTTCTTGTTCGCCCCATATTTTCAATTTGGTTTGCAAGCCAATGGATGGGACGATTTGTAGATATCTTTCTAAAAGCGAGGGATATCATTTCAATGTAACAAGGTATGCTGATAATTTTACTGTTTCCACGCCACGAAAATTCATCCCAAAGATAGTAAAAGAAAATCTGTTAGAGATTGTTGAGAGGCATGGATTTAATAGCCACAAAATCAGGTATGCTGAAGGCAAAGCTGTTCCTCGAATTACCGGATTGATTATTGTTAACGGAAAAATAAGAATTAAACGAGATTTGATCGAGCGCTTCAGGGGAATGATCCATAACCGGCTTCTCACTTTCAGTCAGGTTCGAGGAATTATAAGTTACACAAGGATGACGATGGGTCATCTGCCTAAACGAATAGCGAATCCATATTTTGCCTATCTGAAATGGTGGTATAGCGAGGTCTATTACCCAGAGAAGTATACTAAGAAGTATACTATCCAGGACTTCTTTATGAATAGGTATTAAGGTAAAGAGATATCTCTTGAAAAGAGAAATTTGAAAGGAGATGGAGAATGTTTAATAAAGCAATAGGTTCTTTACTTCTCGCTCTTCCGTTTGTGATATTCTTCGCTTTATCGGAATGGCGGGGAAAGGCACTTGGAAAAGTCAAAGCTCCCTGGCAAGGTTGGGTACTTGTAGCTTTTACATTTTTCTGTTTTTTAGGAACGACTTATTTTTGGCAGAAGAATAAAAATGCTACGAATGAAGCGATAAGAAAAGAAGAAAAAGGAAATAGGTAAAAAAATGAAAGAAATAAAGGGGAAAGAAGCACGGACACCAATAGTGAAAGACTGGAGAGTCTGGGGCATATTATCTAGTGTAACATTGATGGTTATTGGTTTTACTATCGGTTGGCTTACTGAAACAGGAGCATCTATTTTTACTCTTGCAGTGGTGATTGGTATGGCTACCCTTCTTTCTTTAAGCGAGGGGTAAATTAATGGAGGACAAATGCAAAAGGGGTATTTGAGCTATCATAGCTTTCATACCCCTTATTTTTATATAAATTAAATCTTGTGTATAAAAAGAGGAAAAGTTAGCTGATTGTAAGGCTTGTCTTAGAAATGTCATTCGTGATATACTGAGCTAAAGGACAATATGATTAATGTCAAATGACCAAATGTCAAAACTTAAAACTGCTTGTCATTGCGAGCCTTGACCGAAGTCAAGGCGTGGCAATCCCGTGAGGACTCAGGTGGCATTCACATTTATGCGAGGATTTCTATGACCTAGCGGGATTGCTTCGTCGCTTCCCTTCGGTTCGCTCCTCGCAATGACACCAGATGTGTCAGATTTAACATTCATCTACTATCATGTCCAACAATGAACTCCAAATAACTGAAGACCAAATGATAGAAAAGCTTCCACCTCAGAGTATTGAAGCAGAACAATCAGTACTCGGATGTTTAATGTTGGATAAAGACGCTATGTTTAAGGTAGCGGATATTTTAAGACCAGGAGACTTTTATCGAGATATTCACGGGGTGATTTATCAAGCAATGCTAGATTTATATGAAAATGGTGATCCAATTGACGTTTTAAGTCTGGCTGATAGACTTAGAGAAACCAAGGAATTAGAAAGAGTTGGGGGAAGAGCTTACTTAGCAAAATTAGTTAACTTCGTTCCAACCTCAGCTCACGTGGAACGATATGCTAATATTGTCAAAAAGAAATCTACTTTAAGAAAATTGATCCAGGCCGCAAGTAGAATTACTGAATTGGGATACAGTGAGGAGGAAGACGCCCCAAAGGTACTAGATGAAGCAGAAAGTACACTTTTTAAAGTATCTCAAGAATATTTAAAAGAGAGGTTTATCCCTATAAAAAATATTTTGACCGAGACGTTTGATAGGATTGACCAACTTCATAAAGGAACAGGTAAACTTCGAGGACTCCCAACAGGTTTTGTTGATTTAGATAACATATTAGCTGGTCTTCAAAAATCAAATCTGATAGTCTTAGCCTCCAGACCATCAGTTGGTAAAAGTGCTCTAGCTTGTGATTTTGCTCGATATGCTGCGGTTAAAGAAAAAGTGCCAGTAGGAATGTTTAGTTTAGAAATGTCTAAAGAAGAAATTGTGGATAGACTTTTATGCGCTGAGGCCGAGGTGGATCTTTGGAAAATGAGAACAGGGAAACTCAGCATGAGCGGTGAGGATGACGAATTTCCAAGGATAGGTCATGCCATGGGCGTTCTCTCTGAAGCTCCAATTTACATTGATGACTCCGCTACCGCCAGTGTTATGGAAATAAGGACTAAAGCCAGGAGACTTGCTGCAGAGCATAAAGTAGGGCTTCTGATCGTTGATTATCTACAACTAATGGAAGGGGTGAGAAGGGAAAACCGAGTCCAAGAGGTTTCAGAGATCTCTCGAGCTTTAAAATCTATAGCCAAAGAACTTGGAATTCCGGTTCTGGCTATTTCCCAGCTTTCTCGAGCTGTAGAATCAAGACAACCTCCTATTCCAAAACTAGCTGATCTTAGAGAATCAGGGTCTATTGAACAAGATGCTGATGTAGTATTGTTTATCTATAGAGAAGAGATGTATAAGCCCGATACATCAAAAAAACGTATTGCTGATATTTATGTTGGAAAACACAGAAATGGGCCAACTGGACGAGTTTCATTATATTTCAATGAACATCAAGTAAGCTTTAAAAATCTAGAAAAAGTGAGAACATAAATATATCACTAATATAACACTAATTTAACCACGAATAATCACGAATCTTATTAGTGAATATTAGTGGAAAATTCGTGATTATATTCGTGATTATATATTCGTGAACTTATGTTTGAAGGACTGAAAAATTTAGCTAACCTCAGAAAACAAGCTAGTCAATTAAAGGAAACTTTGGCTAAAGAAACCATTATTGGCACCGCCTTAGATGGTAAAGTACAAATTATTATGAATGGAAATCAGGAAGTTAAAGAAGTTAAAATTGATCCTGAATTACTTAATCCTGAAAATAAACAAGATCTAGAGGAAGCAATAAAAGAATGTCTGACCCAGTGTATTACTCAGATACAAATGTTGATGATGAAAAAGATGCAGGAAGGAAAAATTGGAATTCAATAATTGATAATTATTAGTTATTAATTTGATGAAAATCCTCCCTCAACCAATTCAAAACCTTATTGACGAGCTCTCCAAACTTCCTGGTATAGGGACAAAATCAGCTCAGAGGCTGGCTTTTTATCTACTGAGATGCCCTGATCAAGATATTGAGAACTTAGCTCGGGCAATAGGAAATCTCAAAAAGAAAATAAGGTTCTGTGAACAATGTTTTAATTTAAGTGAACAGAATTTATGTCCAATTTGTCAAGATCCTGAGCGTGACAAATCAATAATTTGTGTAGTTGAAGATTCTTTGGATATTGTGGCTTTAGAAAAAACAGGAGAATATAAAGGAACTTATCACGTGCTTCATGGAGTTATTTCTCCAGTAGATGGTTTAGGACCTGAACAACTCAAAATAAAGGAGTTAATTTCAAGAATTAAACAAAGTAAAGATAAGATTAAAGAAATTATTTTGGCTACAAACCCTAGTCTGGAAGGAGAAGCCACAGCCATGTATTTGCTTCGCCAATTAAAACCTCTAGGCGTAAAAGTAACCCGAATCGCCCGAGGACTTCCAGTAGGAGGAGACCTTGAGTACGCTGATGAAATAACCCTAACAAATGCACTTAAAGGGAGAATGGAGATTTGATATCGACAAATTTTTCTTTAAATATAAAATGGTAGATAGCCGATCATTAGAAATAATAAAATTCTGTAGAGATTATCTGAATAAATACGAAAAGATTCTTGATATAGGAAGTGGCACCGGATGGGTAGCTAAGCATGTGCAGGAATTGCTAGATATAGAGATCATGTGTGTTGACGTAGCAAATGAACATCAAACTGACATACCCTTTTCACTATATAATGGTAAACAACTGCCATTTGAAGACAATAATTTTGATACAGCCCTTTTAATTTATACTTTACATCACTGCGATGATCCGATAAACGTACTAAAAGAGGCAAAGAGAGTTTCTACAAAGAAAATAATAATTTTTGAAGATATTTATACTAATCCTTTCAACAAAGTCTTAGCGAAAGTTTTTGATTATTATATAAACAGAAAATACAATCCTAAAGTAAGAACCCCATTTAAATTCAAAAAGGAAGAAGAGTGGCTTACTATATTTCAAAAATTAAACCTCGAGCTTATCCATAAAAAACATATTAAGAGTAATTGGAGATATCCGGTAAGACATATTGCATTTGTTTTGGGTATATGATTTGGTATACGAAAAGAAAGAGCGTCATCAAACCATTAACAAAAAGCGTGAGCACTACTGTCTCACGCCTTATTTTTATACTCAAAACTTATAAATTTAAAAACTTACCAACTAACTTAACTGATCTTCCCGATCTTCACCTCAGTATACAATTGCCTATGTCCTTTTTTTCTCTTATATCTAGTCTTTGGTTTGTACTTAATAACAGTGATTTTTTTGCCTTTGACTTGATCCAAAATTTCACCTTCTACTTTCGTACCTTTAATACAAGGTTTTCCTATCTTAAAATTTCTCCCTTCATCTGAAGAGATAAGTAGGACTTTATCAAATTTTATTTTCGATCCTTTTTTCTTGTCTATCTTTTCAATTTCAATAACATCTCCCTTTTTAACTTTATATTGTTTCCCTCCGGTTTGGATAATGGCGAACATAGAATTATTTTAATTTACAATTTTCAATTTACAATTTACAATGAATTTTCAATGATTCAATTTTCAACAATCAACAATCAACAATCTCTTAATATTTAATATTCGATATTTTAACATTTGACATTTGAACTTTGACATTTGACATTCCTGATCAGTATCTCCTTGCTTTCTCTGTTACCCAAAACCCCATATATTTACCTAACATAAATCTGGTCTGAGCATCAATAGCCGGAACCGCTCCGAAAAATATACCAGCAACTGGCTGGAGTATCCATTGAACAATCATTCCTACATATCTAAACCGAGAATATCTTCTTGGTCTTTTAGGTAAAATCAAAGTAGAAATTACATTTATAATTATAAGCCCAATAAGTGCTATTGTCAAAATAACTCTCGTAACAGGTAGAAAAGTCTGAGCAGCTACTGTTTGCGAAAAACCTGAAAAATCACTAAAAAGAAAAATAAGCCAACCAAGAAAACTAATTATAACTATTCCTACAGCCCATGAGTAATGTCCTTCAAATAGACGTATACCTTGAATAAGCTTTTTCCAAAGAGGTATTTTTCTATAATTTATTATGAAATTACCTAGTGCATAGGGAACATGTTCTACTCCATAAGCCCAGCGTCTCATTTGTTTATATTGATTCACCATACTTCTAAAATACGATTTAGCCAAAACCGTATCCATAGAAACAGGAACAAAAATCGGAGTAACTCGATAATTTCCGTTATAATGCAGAAAACACTGCCAAAAAATTCGAGAATCTTCAGATACAACGTGTGTGTCCCAGAAACCTACGTCCACAAGGGTCTGCCAGGGCATAGAATGACTTGAAAAAGTACGAAGTCTCTCGGGACGAGCTACTTCAACCATATGCCAAAATGAGTTGCTAGACGCCACTACCCTCATTAAGGCAGGAGAAGCCCAGATATTGTTATGATAAAGAGGGATTGGCTGGTAGGAAGACCTGAGTGGATTTTTGCTAGTTAAATAAGTGTAAGTTAAGCAGCCAAAATATTCTGGATGGACGCACGTATCTATGTCAAAATTAGAAACGATAATATTTTCATAAGGAATATTGAGATGATCTATTTCTTTTTTAATTTGTTTAGCCGACCAAGTAGCATTAGCTCCTTTACCTTTCAATTCTCCAGGAATATTGTCTGGATGCATATATGATTTAAACATAAAAAACTCATTTTCAAATTTTTCTCTAATGGCTTGAGCGTTAGCTTGGCCCCTTTCTTTATCCCTCTCTTCAATTCCTAATACTACAATCATTTTATCTTTCGGATAATTTGAGTTTACAAGTGCTCTAAACGAAAATTCAATTACATCAAGTTCTTCCTTATAAGTTGGAAGAATGATTAAGTGATAAATGTCTTCCCACGAATTTCCTTTTCTCTTACCTAAATTCTCACATTTCTTTAACCAGTTAATTTTTGTGTCTTTTCTCATTCTCCTATAGGCATAAATAAGATAAGCAGAAATAGTCATAGATTTAAACAACCAATATAATGCATAACAAATTATAAAACAAGCTGCCCAGACTGGTTTTATAAATGACAGAACTATTACCAAGATAAATGTAAACCAAATG
>Ga0315543_1004073_pt1 | contig 12579 bp, 10 predicted proteins | sample SalMarSW160210MG_2_FD_203098 | JGI IMG/M metagenome (GOLD analysis project Ga0315543, IMG submission 203098) | Salt marsh sediment microbial communities from the Plum Island Ecosystem LTER, Massachusetts, United States - Salt Marsh Sediment SW1601-210 ...
GATCAATGTCACCAGTGGTGTAAGGCTGCGAGGTAAAGAATAGCCATAGCAAGCATCGTATTTTATCAATGTTTAATTTCTAAGCCGCCCAATGATAAGTAACCTTCTATTTCTGCCATATTATCAAAGATTTGTCGTGTTCAGCTATGTTTGATACAATCGTCAAACGGGCGGTTAGCTCAGTGGTTAGAGCGCTGCGTTGACATCGCAGAGGTCACTGGTTCAAGTCCAGTACCGCCCATTTTTTGATGAAATTGTGTTTGATCCCTAGATCTATAATGGAAAGTTCGAGATGAAATCAAAAACAAAGGATGAGCAACTGGAACAGATGCGCCACTCCGCATCTCATGTCATGGCTGAGGCAGTACAATATCTTTTTCCCGGGGCTAAATTTGGCATCGGCCCGACCATTGAGAATGGCTTTTATTATGACTTTGAGCTGCCACGCCCGTTAACGCCGGAAGACTTGCCTGTAATTGAGAACAAGATGAAGGAGATTATTAGTCAGAATGTACCGTTTGTTATGGAGGAAATGAGTAAGGATGAAGCGCGTAAGCTCTTTGCCACCCAGCCTTATAAATTGGAGCTTATCGACGAGATCCCCGACACTACTGTCACTATCTATAAACAGGGTTCTTTCACCGATTTATGTCGTGGTCCCCATCTAGCCTCTACGGGTGAGGTAAAAGCATTTAAACTTACTCATCTAGCTGGAGCATACTGGCGTGGAGATGAGAAGCGACCTATGCTTCAAAGAATTTACGGTGTGGCTTTTGAAAGCCAAGAGGAGCTTGACGATTATTTATCGTGGCAAGCTGAGGTCACTAAACGCGACCATAGGAAGCTGGGCAAAGAACTTGACCTCTTCAGTACTCACGAGGAAATTGGTCCTGGCTTAATTTGCTGGCACCCCAGAGGTGCTTTGATTCGACAAATCATTGAGGACTTCTGGAAGACAGAGCACATCAAGCGAGGCTATGGCATCGTTTACACTCCCCACATTGCTAAGCTAGATTTGTGGAAAACTAGCGGGCATTGGGAATTCTATCAGGATTATCTGTTCTCACCGATGGAAATTGATGGACAGCAATATCTGCTAAGGCCCATGAATTGCTTAGGCCATATTTTGATTTATAAAAGCAAATTGCGCAGTTATCGCAATTTGCCTTTGAGATATGCCGAATTAGGCACAGTATATAGGTACGAGCGAACTGGTGTATTATATGGTCTTGCCAGGGTCAGGGGATTTACTCAAGATGATGCGCACATTTTTTGCCGACCTGATCAGGTTGAAGAAGAAGTACTAGAAGTTCTGAACTTGGCACAATTCATGATGTCTAGCTTTGGCTTTGATGAGTATGAGTTGTTACTATCAACGCGTCCTGAGAAATATGCTGGCACAGTTTCAATGTGGGAGGAAGCCACGGGATCCTTGAAACACGTTCTGGAGAAACTTGAGTTGCATTATGAAGTGGATCCTGGCGAGGGGGTTTTCTACGGGCCTAAAATTGATATTAAACTCAAGGACGCTTTAGGGCATGTTTGGCAAGGTCCCACTATCCAAGTCGATTTCAATTTGCCACAACGCTTTAATGTCTGTTATATTGGTGAAGATGGCTTGGAACATAATGTAGTGATGATACACCGCACAGTTTTAGGTAGCATGGAGCGTTTTTTAGCTTGCCTCACAGAGCATTATGGTGGCTTATTCCCGGTATGGTTATCGCCGGTTCAAACAATAATAATTCCCATAGCAGATCGACATGTTGGCTATGCACGTAAGATAGAGAGCGATTTTAAAAATGAGGGTGTCCGAGTTCAGGTTGACGACCGCTCTGAGAGGATGAATTTGAAAATAAGGGAAGCGCAACTGGAGAAAGTCCCATATATGCTTATAGTTGGTGATAAAGAAGTGGCTTCATCCAGTGTGTCACTTCGCTTAAGGAATGGCGAGGATCTGGGCTTAGAAACTCTGGCACAACTTAAGAGTAGAATAAAGGCAGATATAGAGGCCAAGTCTTAAATACTGTTCCAGGGGGTAGAACGAGCATAGTTAAAGAATTATTAACCAATAGAAGAATCAGAGCCAGAGAAGTTCGTCTCATAGGGGAAGATGGGGAACAGCTGGGCGTGGTGCCTCTACAGAAAGCATTGCAAATTGCTTATGAGCGTGGCCTCGATTTGGTGCAGGTAGCATCAACGATGACTCCGCCAGTATGCCGGATTCTTGATTATGGTAAATACAAGTATGAGCAAACTAAAAAGGAACGCAAGGCGAAGAGAGGCCAAAGAGTTGGCTTACTCAGGGAGGTCCGTTTAAGACCCAAGATAGAAGAACATGACTTGCAGGCAAAAATTAAGACCACAAAGAAATTATTGGAGGAGGGCAATAAAGTAAAGTTAGTCCTAAGGTTTAGAGGACGCGAAGTTATTTATCCTGAACTAGGTTGGAGTGTGCTGCGTAAAGTAGCTGAAGCCTCCAAGGAATTAGCCGTGGTAAGTAGCTCCGGTAATGCCGAGAGAAGTATAGCCTTGGTCTTATCCCCAGTTCCCCAGAAGAAATCTAAGGAGACAGTAACAGATGCCAAAACTGAAAACTCATAAAGGGGCAAGGAGTCGTTTTCATATAACAGGGAGCGGCAAGCTGATGCGCACTAAATGCGGCAAGAGCCATTTGAGGCGAAAAAAGGCTCCTAGAACTAGGCGCCTCTATGATGAAATGATCATGACCTCTTCAGCGGATAAGCAGAGAGTAGGGAGGCTTTTACCCTACAAGTAGTGTAAGGAAGGAAAGGAAAGTAGTTTATTTTGTTGCTAAGGAGAAAAGGATAACGCCCAAAGGTTAAAGGAGGAAGAACTTGCCACGAGCCAGGAGTGGAAAAGTTACCCACAGACGACATAAAAAGGTACTTGAACTGACCAAGGGACATCGGGCGGCCAGACACAATCTTTATAGAACAGCTCATGAGTCCATGCTTCATGCCTTAGATTATTCCTATCGTCATCGTCGTGAGCGGAAAGGCGACTTCAGAAAGCTATGGATTACCCGCATTAATGCTGCGGCACGGGCTAAAGGACTTACTTACAGTCAGTTTATAGCCGAGTTAAAAAAATCAAATGTAGAAATCAACCGCAAGATGTTAGCTGAGATGGCGGTTAAAGATCCTGAGGGTTTTGCCACATTAGTAGCTTCGGTAACTGAGACTAACTCACGCCGCTTGTAATGACATTATGCCTGAAAATTCCAGGAATTTTGAACAAGGATAACATCACTTGGTAGTCAATGCTGGAACAACTCAAGGACCTTCATACACGAGCTCTCGATGAGCTAAACAAAGTTAATAATCCTCGGGAGCTGGAGTTGTGGCGTGTTCGCCACCTAGGTAAGAAGAGCAATTTAACTCAAATTCTACGTTCTTTGGCCACCCTGCCTCTGGAAGAACGGCGAAGGGGGGGTGCCCAAGCTAACGAAATAAAGAGAGTTTTAGAATCAAGCCTAGAAGAGAAGGAAAAATTACTACAGGAAGCTCTTTTGACCTCTCCTCTGGAATCCCAAAGATTAGATGTTACCTTGCCTGGTCGGCCTCTCCCGACAGGGCGACTTCACCCCACCACTCAAATACTTAAGGAAATTTGCGATGTTTTCAAAAATATGGGCTTCCAGGTAATTGAGGGACCCGACGTGGAGTGGGATTACTACAACTTTGAAGCCTTAAATATTCCTCAACATCATCCGGCGCGAGATATGTTTGCTACCCTATGGATAGATGCAGGTATAGGAGGGAAAGCTAGACTTTTGCGCACGCACACTTCCCCGATGCAAATTAGGTTGATGGAGAAGGAACGTCCGCCAATAAGAGCCATAGTACCGGGGCGAGCTTATAGATATGAAGCAACTGATGCCACTCATGAATCTATGTTTTATCAGGTTGAAGGTTTGGCCGTGGATAAGGGCATCACCCTGGCTGATTTGAAAGGCACTTTGTTTGACTTTTGCCGCTGCCTTTTTGGAGAGGAAAGGAAAGTGCGCTTCCGCTGCGATTACTTTCCTTTTGTGGAACCCGGGGTGGAGGTAGCCATCGGATGTTCAGCTTGTGATGGTACTGGCTGCCGGCTGTGTAGCTACAGCGGCTGGATCGAAATACTAGGTGCGGGGATGGTGCATCCCGACGTCCTGGCGCGCGTCGATATCGACCCCGAGCTTTACAGTGGTTTTGCCTTCGGGTTGGGAGTCGAGCGTATACCTATGCTCCGCTATGGTATTGACGACATCCGCCTCTTTTATAGCAATGACCTCAGATTTTTGAGGCAGTTTTAAATTTTCAAGGGTTCATGGATATTGAGAATATAAAAGATAGTTATATTTTATGCAATATTGACCCCGATTTCGCAGTTGGTAGGAGAGCAAATTTGAGGTATGCTTGCGAATATGTATACGCATCCCTCATGGAATTAAATCCGGGAGGTCTTGAGCCATTCGACTATCTGAATTTTGCTAAATCAGATATTTCTGCCAAAGACGTCAGAGGAGCTATAAATGCACTAGGGAATGCCAAAAAAGCCATTCATTTGACAGTTGATTGCTTCTTTGAAATATTAGGGCTGCTCAAAGCCTTCCGGAAGTCAGATTTTCCAACGAAATTGGATATTATTCAACAACTAGAAGCATTTCCAACAAATGTTACTAAAAATCTCAACAGTAAAAGAAATTATGTAGAGCACGAGTACAAAACCATCGATATTAGTGAGGCCATTGATCTTGCTGACATAACAGAGATGTTCTTAAGATTATGTTATCCCTTCCTAAAGCATATGGTTATTGGTATTCACGTGGGGCTTAAAGACAACTCAAAGGATATCAGTTGGGTATTAAATCCTTACAAATCTCAAATCAGCATTTATGAAAATCTGAATTCAAAATCATTTAATTCTCCGGTGGGAATAATATATTATGCTTTTTCGGAGGATGAAAAAGATAGAACACTTTTAGAGACGATTGACATCAGAGACTCTAACTTAGATGAGTGGGTGCCTTATATGAATACTCTTGTCTACTGTACAAAAAGAGCGATAATTCCTACAAATCCGTCTTACGATCCCGCACACTATAAGAGATTAATGGTCTTTGAAAGGCTACAGATCTTTTTATAAGAGTTAAAGGATGAAAGTTTCCCTTAAATGGCTCAGGGATTATGTTGACATAAAGCTTGCTCCTAAGGAACTAGCCGAACGGCTAACCATGTCTGGCTTGGAAGTCAAAGGCATACAGACTATGGGTGGCACCTGGGATAATGTAGTGATAGGGGAGGTAATAGCATTAAATCCTCATCCTAATGCTGACCGCCTTAAGCTGGCTACAGTTGACCTCGGCACTGAGCAAGTCACCACGGTTTGTGGCGCCCCCAATATCAGCCTTGGTCAGAGGGTGCCTTTTGCTCATATAGGAGCCCGCCTTATAGATGCACACACTGAAGAAGCTATACTGCTAAAGCCGGCGAAAATTCGTGGCGTCGCTTCCGAGGGCATGGTTTGCTCAGAGAAGGAACTAGGGATTTCTGATAGTCACGAAGGCATTTTGGTATTGCCGCCGGAGGCACCCATAGGTGCACCTCTCGGTGATTATCTAGGCGATGTAATTTTTGACTTGGATGTGACACCTAACCGCCCGGATTGCTTATCTGTAATTGGCATTGCTCGAGAAATTGCTGCCTTAACTGGTGAACCACTCCGTTTATCCTCAATTCATTACGAAGAATTAGAAAAGCCGGTAGACTCCTTTGCCTCTGTCGACATAGCCGAGCCAGACCTATGTCCCAGGTACTGTGCTAGTCTGATTACCGGAATCAAGATAGCCCCCTCCCCAAGCTGGCTGCAACAGCGTCTGAACAGCTGCGGAATGCGTCCCATTAACAACGTGGTTGACGTTACTAATTATGTGATGCTGGAATATGGTCAGCCCCTTCACGCCTTTGATTATCATAAACTTAAGGGCAAACAAATTATCGTTCGCAGGGCCGGAAATGGTGAAAACATAACTACCATAGATGGAACAAAGCGCGCTCTTAACCCAGATATATTGCTTATCGCCGATAAAGAAGAGGCTGTCGCTGTGGCTGGAATCATGGGTGGTCTGGATTCCGAAGTTACGGACAAAACTGATACTATCCTCCTGGAGTCAGCGAATTTTAATCAAGCTGCCATTCGTCGAGGCTGTAGCCATCTTCAACTTCAAAGCGAGGCCTCGATTCGCTTTGACAAAGGGCTTAATAGCGAGCTTCCGCTATTACCATTGAAACGGGCAACTCAACTGCTACTAGAACTGGCTGGTGACAGAGCAGCCAAGGGCATAATTGATGTTTATCCCGGGAAACCAGAACCAAAGCCGATATTAATTACTGCCCGGGAGATGGAGCGCCTTTCAGGCTTGAAGGTCAACATTGATGAAATTCTTAAGGTATTAAAAGCCCTGGGCTTTGAATGCCAGGAGGGCGATTCAGGCTCGCAAATTTCGGTGTCTGTGCCTTATTGGCGCAGCGACATTAAATGCTCTGCTGACCTCGTGGAGGAGATAGTTCGCATCATCGGTTATGAAAAGATTCCTATGACAAGGCTTGGCTCTCCTTTGCCTCAACAAGAATCAAAATTATCACCGTCAGCCCAGCAAAGCAATCTCGAGGAGAAATTACGGAATATTCTGACCGGTTTTGGCTTTCAAGAGATATTAACTTATTCTTTAGTCAGCCTGGAAAAGTTGCAGAAGCTTTCCCCAAAGCTCGAGTTGAAAGTTCCGCCGTTAAAGGTGGCTAACCCTATGACGAGGGAACAAGAATACCTGCGTACCAGTTTGTGGTCCGGTCTTCTCGCCACGTTGTCACATAACCAAAAGTTTGAGCAGGCAGGCATAAGGCTCTTTGAAATTGGCAAGGTATTCTTGCCGCAGCGTCCTCCCGTCATTGCGAGCGAAGCGAAGCAATCTCAAGAAGAAAGGGAGCTACCCCAGGAAAAAGAGATGCTCTGTGCTGTGCTCAGTGGCTCAAGGGCAGAATTATCCTGGCAGGCTGATAAGGAGCCGCTCGATTTCTTTAACGCCAAGGGGGTAGTGGAAAATATCTTGAACCAGTTGGAGCTGAAAACGAGTTTTGAGAATAGCGATGATGAAGCTCTATTTCCGGGAAGAGGAGCTAATATAATCGTTGATGATGACAAAATAGGTATTGTAGGAGACGTGCATCCCAGGGTAGTACAAGCCTTTGAGCTTTCTAACACTATTTGTCTTATAGAAGTTGACCTGGATAAGCTGTTGACCAATATTACCGTGACAAAGGAATACCAACCTATTCCACGGTTTCCCAGTGTAACCCGGGACATCGCTTTAGTAGTGGACGAACAGGTAACTTATCGAAGAGCGGAAGAAATAATCCAAAGCTTTCCGCTGGTGACAAAGGTAACTCTCTTCGACCTCTATCGGGGCAAGCAAATACCCGAGGGCAAGAAATCTTTTGCCATAAGGATTATCTATCAATCACCCAGCTATACCTTGACCGACGAGGAAGTCGACCAAACTCAAGTACAGATGCTCGCTAGGCTACATAAGGAACTTGGTGCTGCCTTAAGGGATTGATTCTCTGAAACAAGAGTCAACAATCTGGACTGAATTTCATTACCAAATTCCGCTTAGCGGTTCTCTATGAGTAAGAACTCGGAAGATGTTCCTTCCAATGATCTTAGCTCGACTTACTCTTACACTCACTTTTCTTGGTTCGAGCCGATGTTCAATGTTATGCAAGCCATCTTTTCCAATACCCGTTGCAAACGCTTCACCAGAAGCAAGGACTTGTTGGTGTTTTATGGTAAGCTTGGAAAACTCTCGGGCAAACGGGAAAACATGTTTATAAAGATAGTCCTGAAGGAAATCTTTATGAACAATGTCGATCGCGAACAATCTGGTCCTGTGCCACAGGTCCGAAATCTCGTCAGTTTCGTGTCTTACAACCCTCACCCAAGGTAAAAGCCTTGAATCGTGAGATTGTTCGGATATACGAATCCCTATCATTGGAGCATCAAGAACCCCGATCCCAATGGTAAGATGGCAATCAAAGTACCACGCCGTTTTCGGCGGCGCTTCAGCTATCTGAAAGTGATGCACTGCCTTTAAGATGGGCAAAACAAGACCGTGGAATGACTCGTTGCCCGATAGTTCTACATCGCTCCCTTGTCGCAGACACTTAGCAAATGACATGCAATATTCAGGTTCTTTAATAAAGGGATGCGAGTTAAGCCCAAGTGCATTCAGTATAGGAAGCTCCCAAGAAGAAGCATCATCATCAGTTGTTAAGATTAATGTATGCCTAAATAAGCCAGCAAGAAGAGGGAAGTGAGGAACCCAAGGCTTGCTTGAAGAGAGGAAAAACACATATGGCAAAGCAGATTTCTTGCACTCGACTAGTAAATCTAAGGTTGGGCGAACTCTTGGTTGTTCCGTGTTAATATCCCACAGCAATTTATCTGCTAGTATGTCAATAGTTCTAAGCTCCTGTGTATCTTTATCAATGTAGCTCCATTCTTCTTGAACATTAAATTGCGAACGCAAATAGTCAGCTACTATTGTTTGCACTGGATAACCAGACTTTGAGACAGCATTGAGAACATCTGCCTCAGTTAGTCCGGCACCCAGTTTATTAGTCAACGGATTGTTTGGAGTCGGTTTCATTTTAGAAGTCACTCTTGCTGTGAGTTGCGCATAACTGGTTATTCATGAACCAACTGTTCGTATTACTCAGCTAATTTTTCCCTCAGCAGACTCTTAACCTCGGCAGCCACATTTTCCAGAGGCAAAAGCTGGGCTTCCTTCTCCGTGCGCCATTTTGCCTCTACACTCTGGCTTTGTAAGGTGCGTGGGGACAAGGTCAAGCGCAGTGGTATTCCCAGGAGGTCAGCATCGTTGAATTTAACGCCGGGAGAATCGTCACGGTCATCGAAAAGCACTTCAATGCCTTCATTTTGTAATTCTTGATAAATTTTTTCTGCCGTAGGGAGGACTGCCGACTTGTCCAACGATAGAGGACAAAGGTAGACTTGATAAGGGGCTGCGGAGAGCGGCCAGATAATGCCCTTGTCATCGTGGCTTTGTTCTACTATGGCTGCCAGCAATCGCCCCAGTCCGATGCCATAGCAGCCCATGACAATGGGCCGGGAAGTGCCATCATTATCTAAGAAGGATGCTCCGAATCTCTCACTGATGAAGGTGCCCAACTTAAATACATGTCCCACCTCAATGCCCCGAGCCGAGGATAATTTGCTTTGACACCTGGGGCAGCTATCTCCGGACTGAGCCAGGGCGATATCAGCTGTGAGGTCAACCTGAAAATCCCTGGGGTAATTGGCATTCCTCAAGTGATACCCCGGCTTATTAGCGCCAACAATGAAGTTGGAGCCCAAGGTTATGGAATCATCAGCCACGACTTTGACTCCCTTTACACCTATGGGTGAGGCAAACCCGGCTACAAGTCCAGCTTCATTTACTTCGCCTTCCGTAGCCAAGCGAAGCTCAGAGCACTTTAGGGCATTTCTCAACTTCGTTTCGTTGACTTCCAGATCGCCCCGAATAATAACGAAGATAAATTCTCCGTCAGCAAAATAAAATACCGCCTTAAGAGTTTGACTTGTCGGCACACCGACAAATCCAGCCACCTCTTCTATGGTTTCCGCACCCGGTGTGGCTATCTCCTCCAAAGGAAGTGGAGTTTCAGCATCGCCCCTTGTTTTCGCAGATTGAGCTTTCTCTGCATTGGCGGCGTAGCCACAACTGGAACAATAAATAACCTCGTCTTCGCCGGTCTCCGTGATAACCATAAATTCGTGGGAATCCTTGCCACCTATGGCGCCACTGTCAGCCTCTACTATCATTGTAGGCAAGCCGAGGCGGGCATAGATATTCGTGTAAGCCTGACACATACTCTGGTAACTTTTATCCAGGCCGGCTTCGTCGGCATCAAAGCTGTAAAGGTCCTTCATAATAAACTCGCGGACTCTCAACAAGCCACCGCGGGGTCGAGGCTCATCGCGGAGCTTGGTCTGGATTTGATAGAGGAGTAGAGGAAGCTCCCGGTAGCTTTGCACGTAGCGATGGACAAGGTCGGTAATAACTTCTTCATGAGTGGGTCCCAGAGCCAGTGTATGTTCTTTGCGGTCGGTCAAAGTGAATAAGGATTTACCAAAGGAAACATATCTGCCTGATTGCTGCCACAATTCAAAAGGCTGCAACACAGGCAGCATCAATTCCTGCCCGCCAGCCTTATCCATTTCCTCTCTGATTACATTTTCTATCTTTTTGAGCACTCGCCATCCCATAGGCAAGTAAGAGTAAATTCCGGCAGCCTCCTGAGCAATCATGCCCGCTCGAAGCAGTAGTTGATGGCTTACGCTCTCTGCCTCTGCTGGCGCCTGCCGTAGTGTCTTGCCAAAAAGCTTAGAAAAACGCATTGTTTTTACCTTTACTCTAATCTTCTCCTATCGACAGAGTTGATTTCAGCCATTAGGGCTTCCAAGAAATTTTCTTCACTCGCTGTGCCCACTACCTCCCCCTTCCTAAATATAGCACCCTTCCCCTTGCCGCAGGCAATGCCGACATCAGCATCTTTAGCCTCGCCCGGGCCATTGACCACGCAGCCCATAACTGCCACTTTAATAGGCTTGCTTATTTTTACCAGACGCTTATTCACTGCCTCAGCCAGGGCAATGATATCAACTTCAGCCCGGCCGCAGGAAGGGCAGCTCACTAGAGTTGGACCCCGCTGACGAAGCCCCAGGCTTTTAAGAATTTCGTAAGCAACGAATACCTCTTCACAGGGATGCGCGCTGAGAGAAACGCGTATGGTGTCCCCAATTCCCTGGTAGAGAAGTATGCCGATGCCTATGGCGCTGCGTATGGCTCCCGTCCGGGGAAGCCCGGCCTCAGTGACGCCCAGATGTAGTGGATAGGGCATTTTATCGGCAATCATTTGATAAGCCTGAATGGTAGTGGGAACATCAAAGGCTTTGAGAGAAACTTTGATTAAATTAAAGTCTAAACTTTCCATAAGCCTTATCTGCTCTAGTGCCGTGTTGACCATGCGTTCAACTGGTGGAGTGTTGGGTTGAGAATTGGCAGGTAAACTGCCGGCATTCATCCCGATACGGATGGGCACCTTCCTTTCTTTAGCAGCAGCTACTACCCTGGCAATCTGTTCTCTGTCTCCTATGTTGCCGGGATTAAGGCGGAGCCCGTCAACGCCCGCCTGCAGTGCAGCCAAAGCCAAGCGGTAGTCAAAATGTATATCAGCAATAATAGGTAATGAAACGCTCCTTTTTATAGCGGCTGTGCTTTCAGCCGCTTCCTTGTCTGGGACTGCCACTCGCACAATTTCACAGCCGCAATCCTCTAACTCCTTAATCTGGTTTATAGTGGCCGGAATATCACGGGTATCGGTCTTGGTCATGGACTGCACCACGATGGGGGCATCGCCGCCAATGGTCACCTTGCCAATTCTCAATTGTCTAGAGGTTCGACGTATCATAGTCCAAAGCCCTTGCCGCTAATTAGACGATAGACATCACTGAAGGTTACCAAGACCATAAGTGCGATCAGAAACACAGTACCAATATACTGGGCTAAACGCACCTTCTGAGGGGAGAGACGTTTCCCATGCCTACACCCTTCAATGAACGCCACCAGCATGCCTCCTCCGTCGAGAGGAGGTATTGGGAAGAGGTTAAATATCCCGAGACCCAGGCTGATTATGCCGCCCATGAATAATATATTACTGAAGCCAGACGAACGCACTACCTCCACCGTTAACTGACCAGCGCCTATCGGCCCCACCAGGGCTAAATCAGGACGTTGTATGATCAGCGGGATAGCTTGTACAATGAGCACAGGCATATAAACGATATACCTGGCCCCCAAATAGACTGCCTTCCATACTGGAAGTCGCTCTTGTTCGGTACGAGTCCCATCTACCCATCGTAGCTCTACACCGGGCAGGGTTTGGTAGCCGTCATTGGTCAAAGAGAGTAAAGTCTCTTTCCCGTCTCGGAGCAAAACCAGATTTATTTCTTCACCTTCCTCAACGGAGTGCAGGGCACTGGACATACTCTCATCATTGTATACAACCTGTCCATTGATGCTCACAATGGTATCCCCATCTCTAATGCCAGCTTCATAAGCTGCCGAGTCTTCATCCACTCGACTCACAATATCCCACCAAAGCCAGGCGCCGATTTTTAGCAGCTGCGATTCTGGGTCGAGTTCCGGTTTCAAGGTTCTTTCCTTCACTTGCCCGTTCCTCAGCAGAAGCAAAGTTATTTCTTCCCCTTCTTCGGCTGAATTTACTATATCCTGCACGTCCCCCCTCCTATGAACAGGTTGCCCATCTACCTCCAGAATTATATCCCCGGGCTCTATGCCTGCTTCCTCCGCAGGAGAATTCTCCACTACAGAATGCACCATGAGTCCATCGCCGGCAATGACAGAATAGGGTAGCGCCAGGAAAGCACTGAGGAGAACAAAGGCCAGAAAGATGTTGACCAGCGGACCGGCAG
>Ga0315543_1004075_pt1 | contig 12579 bp, 8 predicted proteins | sample SalMarSW160210MG_2_FD_203098 | JGI IMG/M metagenome (GOLD analysis project Ga0315543, IMG submission 203098) | Salt marsh sediment microbial communities from the Plum Island Ecosystem LTER, Massachusetts, United States - Salt Marsh Sediment SW1601-210 ...
TTTGCCTCGGGTGGCGTCGGGATGCTCTTGGGGCTTTTCGTCTACCAGGTGCTTCGACCGTTCTATCTCAAGGGGATCGGTTTGCCGCCCCATCATGAGCCCGAGCATGACGAAGACCATGAGCCCGCGCCCGAGCAGATCAAGCAGACCGAAATCGATGAATATGAGAACACCCGACGGTTGACCCGCGTCGACTGGGATCGGATTATTGTCATCGTGCTGCTGACGATGTTTGCGGGCGTATACTGGGTGGCGATGAAACAACAAGCGACTTCGCTGACCGTGTTTGCCGAGGAATCCACCGACCGGACGATTCCCGCGCTCGAAGAAGTCCTGCCCGAATCGTGGTATGAACAGATCAATCCGTTCCCGACACCCTGGTATCAGTCGGTCAACCCGTTGGCGATTATCCTTTTCGCCCCCCTATTTGCCTGGCTCTGGGGGTGGCTCGACCGGCGAGGACGCCAACCTTCCACACCGGTCAAATTCGGCATAGGAGTCCTCCTCGTCGGAATAGCCTACATTGCCATGATCTTTGGTGCGATCCAGGCCGCGCGAGACGGCCTGGCCGGGCCCGAGTGGCTCATGATTATGTATTTGATCGGCACCTGGGGTGAGTTGTGCGTCTCGCCCGTCGGCCTGTCGATGGTCACAAAACTTTCACCCAAGCGCTATCAGTCGATGATGATGGGCCTCTATTTCGGCATTCTGTTCTTCGCGAACACGGGCGCGGGATACGTTGCCGCCTTCGGTGATTCGATTGCCGCAAGAGGTGCCGAAGCGAAGTCGTGGTTGCCCGGCCTGGGAGACTTTTTCCTGATTCTTACCGTCGTGCCCATCGTGGTGGGCCTGCTCATCCTGGTATTGTCGCCGAAGATCAAACGGATGATGCACGGTGTACACTAGATGAGTGCACACCAATGTGTAAGTGGCCGGATAGAGACTACCGATAGTATTGGACTGCTTGAGATATGGCAGCGGCGGAAAAACCCTCCAAATCGACCGGACAGCGTCGACCACGGGCCGAGCAGCCCGGCGCCGGGCAACCGTCTCTAGCCAACCGGATCTGGTATCGTCTCTGCCAGCGGGTTCTCCAATTATTCTGGGTACTCCTTTATCGGGTGCGCCGCACGGGGCTGGAGAACATTCCCGCCGAGGGCCCCATCCTGCTGACTCCGAATCATCAGAGCCATCTCGATCCGCCCTTGGTGGGCTGCTGCTGTCCGCATCGGATGAGCTATTTGGGTCGGGCATCGCTCTTCAAATTCGCCCCTGTCGCGTGGTTCATTCGTTCGCTGGGAGCCTTTCCCATCGAGCGCGAAGGCCGAGGGTTCGGCGGCATCAAGGAAACCCTGCGTCGCTTGAGGCGGGGTGAGGTGATCATGATCTTCCCCGAGGGCGCGCGGACGTCCGACGGCCGAATCCACCCCTTCCGACCCGGCATCCGAATGTTGGCCATCCGCTCGGGGGCCACCATCGTGCCCGTGGCCATCGAGGGTGCCTATCAGGCATGGCCGCGGTGGCGGTTATTCCCCCGTCTAGGGACGATTCATATCCATTTTGGGGAGCCGCTGCTGCCCCAGACCATTCAGGAACTTGGCGAGGATGCGTTGGTTGAGGAGGTCGAGCGAAGAGTACGACGCGACCATGCCGCCGTCTGTAGCCGTCTGACGATCGCCCAAAAGCTGCACCGGTGAGCCAAGGATGCTATGGGCGGCCTTCGACCAACTCGGTCGAGTCGTTTGTCCGGCGCGTGTACAGGGGCGGGTTTTGTAGCCGGCACTGGCTGGCGAGCGACTCGACTGAGCTCGTCGAAGTCAGCCAGCGGCACCCTTCTCCAATACGCTCTTGGGCCACCGCTGTGCTCCGGCCCAGGCACTCGCTATAAGGTTTTCTACGGAGTAGGAGAGTTCCCTTGCTTATACCCAATTGCCATAACTGGGAGCCTTTGATAAACTTAATAGTTTGGCTCTGTCCGCAGTTGCCCCTCGTGTTGTGGGGCCGGAGAGGTCATTTGCCCCTCTATTCAGTTTGGAGGTGCGGCTCGATCGAGACGACGGGGCTCCGGCGCGGTCGTCCGGCACTTGCTCGATGGGCTTCACCGTCCGGGTCGTAACAATTCACACATGGTCAATCGCAACCTAATTCGAGGTTTGGAACCCAGCGAGGAACAGTGGAAACAAGAGCTTGCCGCGGCAATGGAAGGTGAGCCGGACGGCGAGATCGATTGGGGCGGCCAAGACGTCGCCATCAATCAGATCGTCGAGGGCAAGATCATTCGCGTCGACGGCGATTTCGTGATGGTCGACGTAGGCTACAAGAGCGAAGGCGTCATCCTGCGAAACGAGTGGGATGAAGACGACCCTCCGCCTGAAGTCGGGCAGACCATCAAAGTGCTCGTCGAAGACATCGAGGACATTTTCGGCCGCGTCGACGATTCCCGCGGCATGATCAGCCTGAGCAAGCGCAAGGCCGAAAAGATCGAGGCCTGGATGAAGGTGATGGAGACCGTCCAGGAAGGCGACGTGGTCACCGGGGAGGTCACGCGCAAGATCAAGGGCGGTCTGCTGGTCGACATCGGCGTGAACGTCTTCCTTCCCGCCAGCCAGGTCGACATCCGCCGGCCCGCCGACATCGGTGATTTCATCGGCCGGACGATTCAATGCATTGTCTTGAAGATCGACGAAGCCAGGAGAAACATCGTCGTCTCTCGGCGCTCACTCATCGAGGCCGAACGCGCGGAGAAGAAAGCCCAACTGCTCGATGAACTCGAGGAGGGTCAGAGCCGCAAGGGCGTGGTCAAGAACATCGCCGAATTCGGTGCTTTCGTCGACCTGGGTGGCATCGACGGGCTGCTCCACATTACGGACATGAGCTGGGGTCGCATCAACCATCCCTCTGAAATGGTCGCGATCGACGAGGAGATCGAAGTCCAGATCTTGCACGTCGACCGCGAAAAGGAAAAAATCGCGCTGGGCTTGAAACAGAAAACCCCCAGCCCGTGGGAAGAAATCGAGACCAAGTATCCCCTCGGGGCGCGCGTCCAAGGCACGGTCGTCAACGTGATGAGCTATGGTGCCTTTGTCAAGCTCGAGGAAGGCATCGAGGGCCTGGTCCACATTAGTGAAATGTCGTGGACCAAGCGGATCGGCCACCCAAGCGACCTGGTTGGGATCGACGAGGAGATCGACGTCGTCGTGCTGGGCATCAATAAGGAGAAGCAGGAGATCTCCTTGGGCATGAAACAGACCCAGGAGAACCCTTGGGATCTGGTGGCCCAGCGGTATCCGCCCGACAGCACGGTCGCCGGCACCGTTCGAAATCTCACCAACTACGGAGCCTTCATCGAAATCGAGGAAGGCATCGACGGGCTGCTGCACGTCAGCGACATCTCGTGGACCCGCAAGATCAGTCATCCCAGCGAAGTCGTCGAAAAAGGACAGCAAATCCAGTGCAAGGTCCTCTCGGTCGATCAGAATCGCCGGCGTATCGCCTTGGGACTGAAGCAGATGGCCGAAGACCCCTGGGCCAAGGACATCCCGACCAAGTACGCGCTGGGCCAAATCGTCAAAGGTACGGTGACCAAGATCACGAACTTCGGCGTCTTCATCGGCTTGGAGGACGGTCTGGAAGGGCTCCTGCACATCTCGGAATTGGCCGATCACAAGGTCGAGAACCCCGAAGAAATCGTCAAGGTCGACGAAGAGATCGAGGTCAAAGTGCTCCGCGTCGATCCGGAGGAACGCAAGATCGGCTTGTCGCGAAAACGGGTGGAGTGGGCCGAAGAAGACGAAGCCGAAAAGGCCAAGGAAGAAACCTCCGCCGAGGCGACGGCCAACGGATCCCCCACCGATCCGACGGAACTGAAGGGTGGCGTGGGCAGTAACAGCGGCCCTCTGATCCAGCCCGTCAGCGCAAAGCCAACCCCCGAAGCGCCAGCGGAAGAAAAGGCACAAGCCAAGCAAGCCGATCCCGAAAAAGAATCGGCAGAATCGGAAGAGCCCGCTCCAGCGCCCGAAGACCCATCCGAGCAATCCACCGAATCGGAAGAGAAGATTCAAGAATAGTCGTTCCCCCGGCTCAACTCGCCGCGCGCGATCGACGGCCTCATCGGCCCCGGTTTCTCACCGTCCCGGCGCGCCGGGACTGCCGGAAGGCAAGCAGTGCTCCAGGTTTACCACAGCACTGCTTTCCCGGCGCGCCGGGATGGCACACCGCCACAGAGTGTTTTCCTCTAGGGGGAGATCCGGGTTCGTTCTTGTGCGAGCAGGACCGTTCTTTTCGATACGGTCCGAAACTCGCGCACATTCGGCTCACCTCGTCGCTGCGATCCTCTGTTGCAGAAACGTGAAGCGCTTCGTCGATAGTGAAGTCTGGCTAAACCAGATAGGTTCACTGACGGTACGTTTACGGATGACCACGACCCAACAACGCTCAAAACCTCTCTCTTCGGTCCAGTCGCCCCTGGAAACCTACCTGAGAGAGATCAACGAAACCCAACTGCTCTCGGCCGACGACGAGCAGGAGTTGGCCATTGCCATTGGAAAGGGTGACATCGAGGCCCGCGATCGGATGGTCCGCGCCAACCTGCGCCTGGTGGTCAATATCGCCCGCGGCTATACCGGCAAAGGACTCGGGCTGCAAGACCTGATCGAGGAAGGCAATCTCGGCCTGCTCCGCGCGGTTGAAGGCTTCGATCCGGCGATGGGGACTCGATTCTCGACCTACGCCAGCTATTGGATCAAACAGTCGATCAAACGCGCGCTGATCAACACGGCCAAGACCATTCGCATTCCCGCCTACATGGTCGAGTTGCTCTCGAAATGGCGTCGCGCGAGCACGCGGCTGGCCGAGGAGCTCGGCCGCACGCCGACGCCCGAGGAAGTCGCCCGGGTGCTCGGCCTGCCGCGCAAAAAGCTGCCCATTATCAAGAAGGCGATCCGCATTTACAATCTCACGCCGCACACCGATCAGGCCGAGGCCGGTTGGTCGCTGGGCGAGATGATCATGGACGACCGCGCCCGCACCCCGGAAGATGAGATGGTCGAACACGACAATCTCACCCACGTCATGCGTCAACTCGAAGTGATGGACGAGCGTGAGGCGATCGTGCTTCGCATGCGTTTCGGCCTGGAAGACAACGAGCCGCGAACGCTCAAGGAAATCGGCGAGACGCTCGGGCTGACCCGCGAACGCGTCCGCCAGATCGAAACGGAAGCGCTCGGCAAGCTGAACGAAAGCCTCAACGGGCCGCCTGAGTAGAGCCGCAGGTCAGGCTCCGCCTGACAATCTTCCACGAGCAACCTCGTCTCATGTCAGGCGGAGCCTGACCTACGGATCTGCAACTCTTTCCAGGAGCGTTTTCCGATGCCCGGAGCAACCAATCTGCAACTAACCGACTTCATCCGCTCGGTTCCCGACTTTCCGAAGCCGGGCATCCTGTTTCGCGACATCACGCCGATGTTGGCCTCGCCGGCGGCGCTGGCCGAAGCGGTGCGTCAGTTGGCCGAGCGTCTGCGCCACACGCCGATTGACCTGATCGCCACGGCCGAGGCCCGGGGCTTTCTCTTCGCGGCGCCCTTGGCGTTGGAGTTGGGCGTCGGGCTGGTGCCGATCCGCAAGCCGGGCAAGCTGCCCTACAAGACGCTCTCGTACACGTACGACCTGGAGTACGGCACCGACACGCTTGAAATGCACGAGGACGCCATTCCCCCCGGCGCACGCGTGCTCGTGCTCGACGACCTGTTGGCCACCGGCGGGACGGTCCGCGCGTGTTGCCAGATGGTCGAGCAGTCCGGCGGTGTGGTGGTCGGCTGCGCCTTCGTGATCGAGTTGCTCGACCTGGGCGGCGCCAAGAAACTGGCCGGCTACGACGTCTTCAGCCTGATCCAGTATGACTGAGCCGGATCGTTCATGAACGTGTGCCACTGCTTCGTAGAAGCAGTGCGGGGGTGGCTGGCGGCTGAGCGCAGCGAAGCCCCAGTTTGTGACCATCTGGGGCATCCCGGCGCGCCGGGACCCCAGCCACCCTTCTTGAACGTCTTCTCTGCTATCGAATCAGACCGACGAAGAAGCTGAAGTTCTCGATGCGGTCGCCCGGCTGATGCGAGACGGGGAAGGCGAAATCCAAGGCGATCGGCGCCGGACCCATGGCCGGGACCGTGATCCGCAGCCCGAAGCCCGGGGCTACGCGATACCTGTCGGTCCAATCGTCGAACGATTTCTCGACCGTGCCCGTGTCGCAGAAGACCACGCCGCGGAGCATGTCGTCGGCCGTGATGGGAAAGAGGTATTCGGCCGAGGCAAGCAACATAACGTGCCCGCCGACGAATACGCCGGTTGCAGGGTCGCGAACCGAAGCCCCGCGGAAATCGAAACCGCGGATCGTGGAGAAGCCGCCGGCGAAGTAGTGTTCGTAGATGGGCGTGTCGCTGTCGGTCCAACCGAATCGGGTGTTCAGACTCAACACGTGGCGTCCCGATCCGTCAGGTCGCTCGTGGAGCAGGAAATACTTGCGTAGATCGAGGTTGACTTGCGGATATTCGTAAGTCCCGATGACCTGCTCGAATGACCCTTCAATCAGATGGCCTTCGGTCGGCAGAAACGCGCTGTCCCGGGTATCGTGGGCCAGTTGGGCCTGGAAGCCGTACAGACCCGACTCGCCCTCGGCCTCCAGCAGGTCGGGTGGCGCCGGACTGACCGCATCGTAAAGCGACACCTTCATCCCGCGAAACGCCAGGCTGCCGGTCAGCGCGTAGTTGAAATGGTACCCCAGCGCCACGCGCCCACCCAACCGTTCTTCCTTCCAGTCGAAATAGTATCGGGTGTAGTACTGGCCGCTCAGTCCCAGGCTCACCTGGGAGTCGAACCAGTAGGGTTCCTGGAAGCTCACCAGGTAGCGGTGGACCTGGGTGCCCGGCATGGCCTCCAGTCGAAACCGTTGGCCGTCCCCGCGCCAGGCTCGGCCGCTGCGGATATCCTCGAAGTTGCGAGGCCATTGTCTCCAGTTGAAGTTCTGCTCGTCGACAACGATCGAACCGACCAGGCCCGCGTCGGAATTGACGCCCACGCCGAACATGAACCGGCCGGTCATGGCTTCTTCGGCGTAAATGCTAAGAGGGATGTCCCGTGTCGGCTCATCCCAGAGCGGCGGATAGACGCTCGGATCGGGCGATCGTTCCGGTTCATAAGGGCCCATTCCCGCGGGGTCGCCGGTCAAGGGCGGAACCATCCGAGGCCAGGCGTTTCGGTCGCTCCCATAGGGTGGATTCGGCTCGACCGTCTGCGCCCCGCCGGAAGTACCGGCCGGCGGTAGCGTCGTCGAAGCCTGCGCGTCGGTCGAGGGATATCCGCTGGTTGTAGGCTGCGAGCCGGTCGCGTAGTTCGGCACCATGGTCTGCGGCGGCGACAAGGGACTCCACGCCGGCGTCGACCTGCCCGCGTCGGCCGAGTATTGCGCGCGAGTGACCGACTGGTTCCATGTCGGCTGCGTCGGGTACCTTGCGTGGGCAACCTGGCAGGATTCCGGTTCTCCGAGAGAATCACGCCGGGCAAATTGCCAGCCGTCCGACCGACAGCCGGCCAGCGCGACCAGCAGCGCGGGGCCGAGGAGGACCCACCGGCCGAGTGCGAGCGATGGCAACCATGGTTTCGGCCCGGTCATCGAGTACCTCCGTCTTGGTGATAGGGCCACCGGCCGCCCGGTGGCGAGCCGTAGCCGTGGTCCGGACTCTGGCCACGAGACGTACCGGGTCTTTGTGGAGGCCGGGCAATCCGTGCCGGCGGCTCATCCTCGATTTCCTTCGCGTCGGCCGGACTGAAGACGATCTTGGGGAGTTTGCCTCGCTGAGGGTCGAGGTTGAACACGTGACTATACCGATAACGCCGCTCACTTGCCTGGATTTCTCGAGTGTCGACGATGTCGCCGGGCAGGAGCGAAGTCTGGTTGAGCAGGACGGTGATTTTCGTGTGGGGGCTCTCGCCCGATATCTTCGGATTGATTCGGCCCACGCGGTAACGATCGCCCTCCTCGATCTTGTAGACGAGATCCAACAGGCCGGTTTCTTCGAGGAAGCGGGGTTCGGCCTTGACCACCGGAAAGATGTAGCCGACGCTTCCGTACTGCTCGGAAATCCGACGCACGTCGCCGTCCATCTTACCCTGGCTGAAGAAATCGCCGGTACGGAGTTGGATGGCCTCTTGCAACTTGGCCGTGGCAAGCTTCGAGTTGCCGATGAACGAGACGTCGTGAACCTTCCAGCGCGGCCCCTCGTCGATCACGTAGGTGACCACGGGGTTCGGGTTGCTCCAGGGCAGCGGAAAACGCACGTAGCTCGTCTCATGGCCGACCCGCGCGTGGAAGAAGCCGAGGCTGCGGTAGTAGGCCACCAGCGTGTCTTCGTCGGCTTGAATCTTTTTTCGATCGAATTCGCCCTTGAACACCCATAGGATTCCCGGCTTGGTTTCAACCTGGGTCAAGAGTCGCTGATCGCTGGCAATCGTGTTGCCGATGAATCTTGTCCAGACGACCTTTTGCTTGGGTCCTTCGCGGATGACGAAGATGGCGCCGCGGTCGCCCTGCTTGTTCCCTTCCCTGATGGAAACCCGGGCTTGCGTGAAGCCCTTTTCGGCGTAGAACTCCTCGAGCACGCGCCGGGCTTCCTCGACGGCGAACGGATCGGCCGCGTCGCCCGCCGCCAGTCCGCTCTCGCCGGCAAGATCCTTGTCTTTGACCTTCCGATTGCCGACGTACTTGACGTACTTCAACATCGGTCGTTCGACGACCTTGAAGATGACCACGCGTCCGCCGGGCGCCGGTTGGTATAACGGCTCGACCATGGCGAACATGCCCGTCTTGTACAGTTGGCGAACGTCTCGGTGAATGATCGCCTCGCGGAAGGGGCGGCCGGCGCGGGTGCGAATGTGCGGCAGGATCTTCTCTTTCTTGATCGTATCGTTGCCGACGATCCGGACCTCGACCACGGAGAGGTCACCGGGCCGTAGCGGCTCGGCACCGGGCGGGGAATCGGCTGCCCCTGTTTTCTTCGCTGCTGCTCGCGGTTCATCGCCCGGCGTTTTTTGCGGCCAATGAAACGGCCGGTAACCCGATCCGCGCGGCGGACCGAATAGCGTATCTTGTCTCGGGTCCATTGATTGCCCACACCCCCGGTCCGCCATCGCCGAGAATGCAAGCGCCGCCAGAGCGAGAAGAAAAACCGTGTGTAGAGCCCACCGGACTCGATCCACCGCAGCCACTGCCATCGCAGTTCCTTCTGTTGGGCCCGCCCGAGATTGAACCGGAAAAGACGAGTCGTACGACCAGTTCGACAAGTGGAGAGGCACCGAGTGCGCGGCGCGGCCCTCCCCCTTCATTTGAAAGTCGCGTAGAAATACAAGAACGGGCCGCCTGGGACAAGGTGAGTTAAGCGGCGCGGAGGTGATTTTTTCGTCCCGAGAACCCTCCACGCTGGGGGGCTGGCAGCATATGGGGTGGCATGCTCTCGCTTGCGTGAGCATGTTCTTTGCATCTCAGAACGTGTCCGGGAATTCAGTGTGCCACTGCTTCGCCAGAAGCATTGCTTAGCGGTTGCACAGCCGGCACTGCTTGCCGGTGGCAAGCAGTGGCACACATTCTGCCTCGAAAACCCCCGATTTCAATTCCCGGACACCCTCTTTGCATCTCAGAACATGGCCACGCAAGCGAGGCCATGCCACCCTGCCGTCTTCCGACAGAAGTTAGAAATTGATGTCCTCGTTGGCCGGCTCGTAGCCGTCGAATCCCGGCGCGCCGGAATACGGTTGCTGCTCGGCGAGGCTCTCGAAACGTGTATGCCGGTGCAGCCAGGTCAGCTTGACGTCGCCGGTCGGGCCGTTTCGTTGCTTGGCGACCATGATCTCGCCCTTGCCGATGATGTCCATTTCCTCCGCCTTTTCCCGGGAATGAAAATACTCCTCGCGGTGGACGAACATCACGACGTCGGCGTCTTGCTCGATCGCGCCCGACTCGCGAAGGTGGCTCAGCCGTGGCCGGCGTGCTTCCTTGCCCGTGCCCACCTCGACCTGCCGGTTGAGCTGCGCCACGCAGAGGACGGGAATCTTCAACTCGCGGGCCAGCGCCTTCAGCCGGCGGGACATCCTGGCCACTTGCTCTTGTCGGGGATCATTGGGATTATCCGGCTGGATCAACTGAAGATAGTCGACCACCAGCACGCCGAGACCCTCGCGCCGCTTCAGCCGTCGCGCGCAGGCGGCGATCTGCGAGATCGATCGGCTGGGACTGTCGTCGATGTAAAGCGGCGCGCTGCTCAGTTTGGTCGACGCCTCGACCAGCTTCTCTCGTTCGTCCTTCGACATCAGGCCGCTGCGAAACTTCTGTCCGTCGATCTTCCCCTGCGAAGACAAGAGTCGTTGGGCCAGTTCGTGTCGGGCCATTTCGAGGCTCACGAACAAGACGGGAATGTTTTCGTGAATGGTCACGTGCTCGGCGATGTTGGTGGCAAACGCGGTCTTGCCCATGCTCGGCCGGGAGGCAAGAATAACCAGCTCCGAGTCGTGCAGCCCGCCGGTGAGGTTGTCCAGGTCGACAAAGCCGGTCGGAACGCCGCTCGCGCCGCCGTGCTCCATCCGGTGGTCGATCAGATCGAACGTCTCCATCAAGATATCGTGGATGTTGCTCACCTGATCGGAGCTGCGGTTGTCGTGGATGGTGAAAACCTTCTGTTCGGCTTGGCCGACCAGCTCGTCCGGCGCAAGCGTCGGTTCATAAGCGTCGCGCAGGATCTCGCTGCTGGCGTGGATCAGGGCCCGCAGCGTGGCCTTGTCGCGGACGATCTCGGCATAGCGAACCGCGTGGGCCGCGACGCCGACCGATTGGGCCACCTCGGCCAGATAGGCCCTGCCGCCGACCGCCTCCAGCTCGCCGGCCGTCTTCAGACGCTCGACCAGCAGCGTCACGTCGATCTGCAGCCCGTCGCTGTGCATCTCGACGATGTGCCGAAAGAGCTTCTGGTTGGCGTCGGCATAGAAGTCGTCGGGCCGAAGCACGAGCAACACGTCGTCGCAGAAGGTCGGGTCGAGCAGAAGGCTGCCCAGCACGCCTCGCTCGGCGTCGAGATTCTGCGGCGGCAGCCGGTCGAGAATGTCACCGGAGCCGGCCGCATGCGGAGTATCGACACGTGAAGAAGCAGCCATGGCGGTATGTTAAGCCTGCAAAAATCGGTTGTTCTGGCAAGCGTTGTCTCAAGTGGCACCGCCGCCCGAGGCAGATCATCTTAGAGGGCAGGGCTAAGGCTGGCAACCACCACCGGCCGGGAGTGGTGTCCTACGAGTGTATGGCCACCAGGTGATACTACGGCTCGCAGCAGCAGTTGCCTGACGACGCATTTTGGGAGTGCCCATAAACGTTGAAGGAGAGCGAAGCGAGTTCTGCAAATGGTATCTGCGTCACGCATTTCTCATTACGTAAACGTCCACCCCATCCACCCCGCTTTGTGGGGCAAGCCAAACCAACGCCCCACGCGCGTGGTCGCTCAGAGATTCCCCACGTCGGAGGTATGCCAATACTGTATGTTTGGAAGAACCGGTGTATGCGTTATACTTTATCTTGTAAACGAATCTTCAAGCGCGTTTGTACAAATGGACGACTTGACATATATCAAATACCGCGGTAGACTGCACAATGCCTGGAGGGAACTTGGAGCGATATTTGTATGCCTGGGGGTGATTCTATGCCACCCCTGAGGGACCACGAAATCCTCCAGAAATTTCGCAATGCTTTTCAGTATGCAACTAGTGGAGGCGTCACCTGGAAGCAGGTTCCAGCGGAGTGGATTCGCAAAGAGCTAGAAGGCGTCACAACCAAAGCAATTAACGAGCTATTGCTGGAGCACGTAAGAGGTGGTGGGGAGATTAAACAGGTCAGCGAGACAAGGGAAGGATGGAAACACTATCAGTATCACTACGATTTTATTATCACTGTGGACGACAAGCGAATCTATGTTGAGACGACTATGCATGATACCAAGATGGGGCCGACTGTGACGGTAGTAAACGTTCACTATTCTTGCACTTAACAGCGAGACACACCATGAGTCACAGCGATCGTCTTTTCCCACGGCCGTGCTCTGATTGCGGAAAGATTGAGGTCCTACCGTCGACCATTGCTTACGAAACGGATGTAAAGCATGACGGACGCCTTCATCATATCCACATTCCTTGCCTCAAGGTGCTGCAATGCGGGAGCTGCCAAGAGGTTTTTTTTGATTCTCAGACAGATGATCAGATTTCTCAGGCATTGCGAGAAGCATTGTCCCTTTTGTCGCCAAAGGAGATTCATGACCGTCTAGCGTTTCTTGGATTGACCCAGCGAGCATTTGCTGAGCAAATTCGAGTTGCGGAAGCGACCGTTTCGCGTTGGCTGAGCGGTGCTTATATCCAGTCTGCTTCCTCAGATGTTTTGATGCGAATGTTCTTTGAGCGAGAAGAAGCTAAACGAGCAGCCAATAGTATCAGTCCAGTTACGATTCCTGACGGAGAACTCAGTCCGTGGCCATGGACAGCGAGCCCGTATAGCGTCTGGCC
>Ga0315543_1004077_pt1 | contig 12575 bp, 7 predicted proteins | sample SalMarSW160210MG_2_FD_203098 | JGI IMG/M metagenome (GOLD analysis project Ga0315543, IMG submission 203098) | Salt marsh sediment microbial communities from the Plum Island Ecosystem LTER, Massachusetts, United States - Salt Marsh Sediment SW1601-210 ...
AAAGTTCGTCAGATTGTCGTCTTCCTCCGTCTTGAGGTTGCCGGTGCCGGCCTGGCCGTTCTCTTGGAGATAACGACCCAGGTTTGCGTCGTCTTCCGCGGCATAGTAACCGTCCAGCCCGCAGCAGATGATCTGAAATTTCTTAGGATTGAACCACTGAAGGGGCGTGACCGTAGGTGGGGTCGTCGAGTTGTCCACAAGAGCATTTTTAATGTATGGCACACAAAACGTGTTGCCCCACTGGAAAAACTGCGCGCGGCGATCGGCAAGCGTGCTGGACGGATTATACGCGCCGGCGTCGCCGCCTCGGGCCCGAAAGTAGACGTACGGCGGCGCGTTGTCTCCACCCTCGGGGTCGTCGACGTGGGCCGGCTGGTACTGATAGAGGCCATTGGCATCTCGAACGAGCCGGTCTTCGTCGAACTCGAAGAAGGGTGGCAGGCGGGTTCCACCGAGGGCGAACGGGTTGGCCGGGTTGGCGCTGAAGCCGCAAAGCTTGGTGGAACCGCTTGCGTCGGGCAGGCCGCCCAGCCAGAAAACCAACGCCGCGGCGGGTGTCATATAGTTGACGTCAAGCTGGTTCTTGGTGCCCAAAAGGACGTCGCCACAAAAGCCATCCCAACCGGCAATGCCACTAGCTACTCCCGGCCGATATCGTGGAAACGCCTTGCGGAGGTGGCGGAGGACGGCGTCTTTGGCCGGGTAATTGCCGTAGGCATCCGGAACAGTCAGGCCGCAGAAATCGGGCGGGAAGTCGCCGCGCTCTTGTTGGTAGCGCTCCAGCGCCATGGTGAGTTCGCTGATTTCCAGCGTGATGGTGGCCCGGCGCGCTGTTCGCATCGCGGACATGGCCGCGGCGGTGATCAGCCCGGCCAGGATGCCGATGATGACGATGACCGTCAACAGCTCGACCAGGGTGAAACCGCGGGGACTGTCCCGATTTTCGCGCGGCGAAAATGGGACTGTCCCCTTTCGCAGCCCCCGTAGGGTGGGCACTCCCGAGCACGCACTGGCGGGACGCCAGTGGCACCCGGGTTGGAACGTCGAGCAGGCTCGGCGGCTAACCTTGGTGCGTGCGAGCACGCACCCTACCGATCTGCCTGTCCCGGCGCGCCGGGACTGCCTACTGCCTACTGGCTTCTGCCTGCTGTCCATGGTTGGTGCCTCTCCTCGGTCGCCGGGGACCGATGTCTCTGAGTCTTTGCCCTTCTCACTTCTCACTTCTTACTTCACACTTCTCACGCCAGGGTTTCGATCAGTTTGATCAACGGCAGGAACAGGGCGATGACGATGAAGCCCACGATGCCGCCGAGGCATACGATCAACAAGGGTTCCATCAGGCTCATGAGGCTGTCGGTCAAGACGGCCACCTCTTCGTCGTAGGTGTCGGCCACTTTGTAGAGCATGGTATCCAATTCGCCCGTCTCCTCGCCCACGTCGACCATGTTGACGACCATGTCGTCGACAATGGGTTTATTCATTCGAGTCACGTAGAGCAACAGACCGATCGGCCCGCCGATGAAGAAGAGCCAGAAGAACATGGTAACGAAGTTGAACGGAGGTTTGGCGTTTTCCTTCATGGGCTGCGCGATGGTGTCTCCTTCGCGGATCGATTCGTAGACCTTCTGGTACAGGTTCTCGAAGATGGCGTTGTTGGACGTTTCCTTGGTGATGTGGAGCGCTTCGAGGATGGGCACGCCGCTGGAGACGAGCGTGCCGAGGGTGCGCGTGGTTCGGGCGACAATGTTCTTTTCGACCAGTTGGCCGAAGATGGGCATTTTCAGCACGAAAAGGTCCCACCCGGTCCGACCGCCCGAAAACTTGCGAATCAGCTTCACCATGAGCCATATGGAGATCGGTATGCCGGGTATGAGAAACCAGAAATCGTAGATAGCGGTCGAGGTGGTGACGAGCACCTCGGTCATCGTCGGCAGCTCGGCTTCGAAGTCGTCGAAGATTTTCTTGAAGGCGGGCACGATCCTGATCATGATGAACGCCAAGATACCCACGGCGAACAGGACGACCGTGACGGGATAGACCAGCGCGCCTCTGACTTTGCGTCGCAGCGCTTCGGCCCGTTCCTGGAACTCGGCCAGTCGGCGGAGGATGATTTCGAGTGCCCCGCCCGCCTCACCGGCCTTGACCATGTTGACGTAGAGGCGGTTGAAGGCTTTGGGCGATTTGGCCATCGCTTCGGAGAGCGTGGAGCCGGCTTCGATTTCGTCGCAGACGTCGATCAGGCTGTTTTTCAGCGTGCCGGGCTTGGCCTGGGTTTCGAGGATTCGCAGGCTGCGCAAGATCGGCAGGCCGGCATCCTGCAAGATGGAGAGCTGTCGGGTGAAGGTGGTCAACGCCTTGAGCTTGACGCCGCCGATGGCGAAGGACTTTCCTTTTTTCTTCGCGGCGCGGTGGTCTCCTGCGGCTTTACGGCTTTTCTTGACGGAGATCTTCGTGACGAAGTATCCCATCTGCCGTATGGTTGCCTGTGCTTCTTCCTCGGTGGGGGCATCGATCACGTCTTTGATCTCATTGCCCGTCGAGTCCATGGCCTCGAATTGAAAGGTCGGCATGGTTCTCTCCTCCACTTACGCTTCTTCGAGTATGGTTTCGCGGATGACTTCGTCGATGCTGGTGATGCCCGCGTAGAGCTTTCCCAGCCCGGCCTCGCGCAACGGCTGCATGCCGCTTTGCAAGGCACAAGCGCGGAGCTTCTGCGAGGACCCTCCGTCGTTGATGACGTCGCGCATCGCGTCGTTGATTTCCATCAACTCGAACAGGCCGATGCGGCCTCGAAAGCCCGTGTTGTTGCAGCTTTCGCAACCACGGCCGCGATAGATGGTCTTGTCGATGACGTCGTCGGGCCGCAGGGCCAGCTCGGCCAGTTTCTCCGTCGGCGGGTCGGTTTCTTCGCGACACTCCGGACAGATCTTGCGCACCAGCCGCTGGGCCAGCACGGCCTCGAGCGTGGCGGTCAACAGGAAGGGCGGCACGCCCATGTCCCGAAGCCGCGTGACGGTGCTGGGCGCGTCGTTGGTGTGCAGGGTGCTGAAGACCATGTGGCCGGTCAGCGAGGCCTGGACCGCGATTTCGGCCGTTTCCAGGTCGCGGATCTCGCCCACCAGGATCTTGTCGGGATCCTGGCGGAGAATGCTCCGCAGGCATTGGGCAAACGTGTTGCCGATCGCTTCGTCAATCGGAATCTGGATGATTCCGTCCAGATCGTACTCGACCGGGTCCTCGGTCGTGATGACCTTGTCGGTGATGTCGTTTAATTCGTTCAGCGCGCCGTAGAGCGTTGTGGTCTTGCCGCAGCCGGTTGGGCCGGTGACCAGCACGATGCCGTTGGGCTGGCGGATGATCTGGCGGAAACTGGCCAACGTGGTGGGATCCATGCCCACGACGTCCAGGTCGAGCATGACCACCGACCGGTCGAGAATCCGCAAGACGACGCTTTCGCCGAACATGGTGGGCAGGACGCTGACGCGCATGTCGACCGGGTGGCCGCCGACGCTCAACTGAATCCGCCCGTCCTGCGGCAGACGGCGCTCGGCGATGTCCAGGTCGGCCATGACCTTGATGCGCGTCGTGATGGCCACGGCCAGGTGGCGCGGAGGCGGCACCATTTCATAAAGTATGCCGTCGGCACGGATGCGGATTTTGAACTCGTTCTCGAACGGCTCGAAATGCAAGTCGCTGGCATGGTCCTTGATGGCCAACAAGAAGACCATGTTCAACAGCTTGCGCACCGGCGCGCTGTCGGCCAGCGCTTCGACGCTGGTCAGGTCGAGCGGCCCGTCCCGTTCCATCTGCTCGGCCGCCTTGACCAACTCCTCGTCGCTTTCCATGTCGGAAATCAACGACTCGACACTCTCGCCGCCCACGGCGTAGTAGCGTTCGAGCGCCTTGAGGATATCCTTCTCGGTGGTCACCGCCGCGCGGATGTCATAGCCGAGAAAACTCCGCAGCTCGTCGAGCACGGACAGCTTCTGCGGCTCGCACATGGCGATCGTCAGAACGTCGTTCTTGAAACTGATCGGCACGATGCGGTAGAGCTGGGCCATCGGCTCGGTCACCTGGTTGAGCACTTCGGGCGGGACCGTAACGTCGGCCAGATTGACCACCTGGAGATTCATCTGCTCGGCCAGCGCCTGGGCCAACTGATCGTCGGTGATCAAGTGCATGTCGATGGCGATTTGGCCGAGCAATTCGCCGGGCCGCTGTTGCTGCTCGTCCAACAGGGCTTGCAGTTGATCCTCGTCGATGAATCCGAGGTCGACCAGAACTTGACCGATGCGCCGAATAGCCATCTTCTCGCTCAGACTGCCAATGAAAGGAAACCACGGATCCCGGCGCGCCGGGACAGATGGACACAGATAAAAACGGATAGGAAGCCTTGGGAAATGGATCGTAAGCCGAGAAACACCGCCGAAACAAGGCGCCTGCAGGGTTCCCGGAGAAGTGGATCCGTGCGATCATTCCTTCGACGTCGAAACGCATTTGTATATCTGTGTTTATCTGTGTGCATCTGTGGTTCCCAAAAGTTCATCTGTGTTCATCTGTGGTTCCGAAAACGGAATGCCCATTGCCCTTCGTTCGCTTTATTCCTCGTTGTTGCCGCCCTTGGCCAGCCGCGCACGAGCCTCTTCTTCGTCTTCCAGGAGTCCTCGCTCGGCTCTGGCGATTTTGGCGGCAAGTGCTTCCGGCAGGTTTGCCTTGGCCAGGATTTCTTCCTTCAGCACGATGCCCTTGTTCCACAATTCGAACATGTGGTCGTCGAGCAATTGCATGCCCAGCTTCGCCCCCGTCTGAATCGCCGAGGTGATCCGAAACGTCTTGTTCTCGCGGATCAGGTTGGCGATGGCGGGCGTGATCACGAGCATTTCATAGGCCGCGATCCGCCCGCCGCCGATCTTCGGCAGCAGCGCCTGGGAGACGATGCCGATCATGGCGACCGACAACTGGGTACGGATCTGTTCCTGCTGATTCGTCGGAAAAACGTCGATGATTCGGTTGACCGTACCCTGGGCACCCGTCGTGTGCAACGTGCCGAAGACGATGTGGCCCGTCTCGGCGGCCGTAATCGCGGCCTCGATCGTTTCCAAGTCACGCATTTCGCCCACGAGAATGACGTCGGGGTCTTGACGCAACCCACGACGAATGGCCTCTGCGAAGCTCGGCACGTCGACATTCAACTCACGCTGGTTAATGATGCACTTATCGTGGTTGTGGAAGAACTCGATCGGGTCCTCAATGGTGATAATGTGTCGGTCCGTCTTGTGGTTGACGTAGTCGACCGCCGCGGCCAGGGTGGTGGTCTTGCCGCAGCCGGTCGGGCCGGTAACTAGAATCAAGCCGCGCGGCCGCATGATCAGCCTCTCCATCGCGGCCGGTGTGCCCATCTCCTTGAAATCCATCAGCTTGGTGGGCAATTGCCGCAAGACAATGCCGACGTGGCCGCGCTGTTTGAAGACCGAGACGCGGAATCGAGCCACGTCGCCGAAGGCGAAGCCGAAGTCGGTGCCGCCCACCTCCTGGAGTTCCTGCTGGCACCGTTCGGGCGTGATGCTCTTCATCAGGCCGACCGTGTCTTCGGCGTTGAGCTCCTTGGTCTCAAGCCGCATGAGCCGGCCGTCGACACGGACGACCGGCGGCGATCCGACCGTAATGTGCAAGTCGCTGGCATTCCGGCTGATAACCGTCTGCAGTAGTTTGTCGATCAGGATGGTGCCCATTTAGATTCCCTTCACAGGAAGACACGTTGCCTCGACGCGGCGCGGCTACGGTGTCCCGCCCGAATCACGGTTCCCTATTGATAAAAAAGGTTGGTCTGCCCACCAAGGACAGCCAACCCACTCTCCCCCAGCCGAACGGAGAGGCGGGGCGCACCAGGCGACCCCAACCCGTCTCCGCCGCATCAAGATTATTCGCGTCGGCTGTCGAGAATTCAAGTCGAACACAGTAAAACGGAATACCTCATCGCCAGCACTGCCTTCCCCCCAATATGGTGCCGACCACAAAGGTCTGTTTCGACAACGGAGGGCGAGTCCCGGCGCGGGGACGCCAATTGGTGACGACGCTCGGCTCACCGCGAGGTTCGCGGTGGCGGAGTGACGTCCAGTAGTGTTTCAAAACAAAGCCGGCCCCCGGCAGATTATCCCTCATCCTGCGTAGCCACGCGCAGGACTTCCTCGATAGTCGTTATTCCCTTGCAGGCCTTGACGATACCATCGTCATAAAGTGTTTTCATGCCCTCGCTAATGGCCGTTTGGCGGATCGAGCCGGTGGAGGCACAATTAAAAGCCAGTTCGCGGATCTTGGGCGACATAATCATCAGTTCGAAAATAGCCAATCGGCCGCGGTAGCCCAAACCTTGGCAACTACCGCAGCCGCGTCCTTTGCAGAACGTAGCGTCGGCGGCCATCTCCGGGCTGATTCCCGCCGCCCTCAGGGCCGACTCGGAAGGCGTGTATGTTTGTTTACATTTCTGGCAGACCACACGGACCAGCCGCTGGGCCATAATGGCCACGATGCTGCTGGAGACGAGGTATGCGGCCACCCCCATATCGATCAAACGTGTAATGGCACTAGGCGCATCGTTCGTATGTAGTGTACTGAAAACTAAGTGTCCAGTCAAAGAGGCTTGAATTCCCATCTGAGCCGTCTCGAGATCGCGCATCTCACCCACCAAAATGATGTTCGGCGCCTGGCGGAGCATCGCGCGGATGACGCGGGCAAAATCCAGCCCGATCTCGTGCCGGACTTCAACCTGGTTGATCCCCGGCAAGTAGTATTCGACGGGGTCCTCGGCGGTGATAATTTTCCGATCGGGTGTGTTCAGGGCGTTCAGCGCGGCATAGAGTGAGGTCGTCTTGCCGGACCCGGTCGGGCCGGTGACCAGCACAATGCCGTTGGGCCGGCGAATGAGAGCCTCGAATCTCTGAAAGTCGGCGTCGGCGAACCCGAGTTGGCGAAGCCCCACTTTGATACTGTCCTTGTCGAGGATCCGCATCACGACCGACTGGCCATGGTTGCTGGGGATCACGCTGACCCGAAGGTCGAGTTCCTTCTCGCCGAGAGTGACCTTGATACGGCCGTCCTGGGTTCGGCGGCGTTCGGCGATATCGAGCCTGGCGAGGATCTTGATACGGGAAAGGATTGCGCCGAGCAGTCGTCTTGGAGGGCTGTCGCGTTCGACTAGCCGGCCGTCGATTCGGTACCGAACCCGAACCCGGTCCTCGAACGGCTCGACGTGGATGTCCGAGGCCCGCAATTGCACGGCCTCGGTAATAACGAGATGGACCAGGCGAACAATGGGGGCGCTGCTTTCATCGATTTCTTCCTCGCCGCCGGCCACTTCATCCTCGGTTTCCGTGAAATCGATGGCCGTGTCGGTGAATTCCTGGAGCATCGAATCGGCGCTCTCACCCACGGTCTGCCCATAGTAGCGATTGACCGCCTCGAGGATGTTCTCTCGCGGGGCCAACGCGATTTCGATCCGCTTGTTCAGGAGAAAACGCAGTTTCTCAACGAGTTCGACATCCAGAGGGTCGCTGACGATCACCCTAAGTTCACCGTCGCTCTCGGCCAGCGGAAGGATGGCGTTTTCGCGGGCGACCGATTCGGGCACCAGCTCGACGACTGCGGGCGGAATGACGACTTCCGACAGATTAACGTAGTCCAGGCCATACTGCTGGGCCATCGCCCGCATGATTTCCTCGCCCGTGGCGTAGCCCAGCCGGGAGAGCGAGTCGGGCACCTTCATGTCGGACTCGGAGGCCATCTGCCGGGCTTCGGCCAACTGGTCCGGACTGATAACGCCCCCAGCGATGAGGATTTCAGTCCAATCACCTGGACGCTTGGCGGCCATGGCTGGCTCCCATGGGACACAGGAAAGACGTGCAGACCTGGGGTAGTATAATCGACGTCCCGGAACAAGAAAGAGGAATGACCTCTCCTCCGGATGCTCCAATGTTCCGATCCGAGCGCCGCCACCACGAAAATCAGACTAACCCCAGAATACTTTTAGACTAACGCCGGATTTCGGCGTGTCAAGCAATCATTCCGATCATGCCATTCTGGTGGGGAAGCATGACCCCCTGCATGGGCATCTTCGGATCGGTGATCAACTCGATATGGTCGTCGAGTCGCATGGGCAAAGACTGCCCTGGAAATGGATTGCGTCAAGCCCGGTATTCGGGCACGTCGCGGATTGGTGTAGCGGGTGCCCCGGGCGTCTTGCTCGTGCAAGCCCGGCGCTTGCGGAGCATGCCGCGGTTTGTCCGACCATGGACTACCGGTGGTCTGGCTCCCTTGAATTGTCGGGTGCCACGGTTGGACTTCCCAACCGTGCACTGCTGGAGCGGCCAGCAATGGCACCCTTTTGAAACAGGCTCCAAGTCACCATGGCTGACTTGACGAGGTTCTGCATCCTTGTCACACCCGCAAGGTTTCCGGGGTCGCTCCCGTGAGGGACGACACTTCTGGGCGGAATCTCTCAGCAAGTCGGTTTTGCGGTGACAACCAAGTGTCACCGGGCTTGGGTATACTCCTCGCCCATGGAGTTGACCGATCTGAAGAGCCAAATGGTCGACGGCCTGCGCCTGTTGATCGTGGACGATCAGGCATTGTGTTGCACGGGCCTGGCGATGATGTTTCGGGCGGTGCCCGAAATCGCGGAAGTGGCGGTGGCAACGACTTCCGAGCAGGCGGTCCGGATCGCCAAGCTTTTTCGGCCGGACGTCTTGATCATGGATGCGGCCATGCCCTCGTACCGAGGGTTTGAGACGGCGCGGCTCCTGCTCGACTCTTCGTCGCCCTGTCGGATCTTATTCCTGGACGATGCGGTGAATCATGCCCATATCCGCTGGGCATTGAAAGTGGGGGCGCTGGGCTATTGGACAAAACATGCCACGTTCGACGAGATCATTGCCGCCGTACTTCAGATCGGCATGGGACGGAAGGCTTTCTGTTCCGCGGCCGACCGGCACCTGGTTCGCACGAAATCCGGATTGAGGTTCAAGCCCAAAACGCCGGGCAGTCTGTTGGAGAGGCTGACGCCTCGCGAAATGGAAGTATTATTGCATCTGGCCGACGGGCTGAGTGTCAAGCGATGCGCCGAGCAGATGCATTTGTCGGAGAGCACCGTCGACAACCATAAGTCGCGGCTGATGCGAAAACTGGACGTGCACAGCGTGGTCGAGTTGGTGCGCTTGGCCGGTCGCGAGGGGCTGCTGCGGTGGTGAGGTGAACCAAGGATGCAGCGCCTAGTTCAAGAGAGCCGGCCGGAGCCGCTGGGGCTTCGAGGAGAAGAGCGATCATGAAAGAGCGGGCAGGGCGGCGCGGCCGGGGCTCGGAAGGGGCCGCGCCTTCGCTGCTTCGCTTGCCCGCCCGGGGATGCTGAAGGGCGATGAGCAGGACGTCCCTCACCCAGGATGGCGGGCAAAGGGGTGGCCAGCCAGCAGACGGACGGAATCAGGAAGCCGGACGGGCTGGCACTCTTCCACACGGTCATTCGCTTTGCCGGTGTTCATCACCAACGATTCGTGTTCTGCCGGAGGGAGCCATTTCCCGATCCGGCGTCGGAAACGCACTGGCGGAGCCAGTGGCACACTTCATCCGTCCCACCACTAATGCGGGCTAGGTAGCCAATGGCCCGTTGACGATCCGGATAAACCACGAATCTGGGCCACCGCTTCGCTATCCCGGCGCGCCGGGACCCTTGGTTCATTGGCTACCTGGGGATCAGTAAAAGCCCGGCACTGCTGGGCAAGCGGCTCGACTGAGTTCGCCGAAGTCCGGCAGTGGCGCTGGCCGTTTGTTGACGTATCGGCGGCGGTTGGCTATCATCACGAAATCGACGCGACCGTTTTCGGGCAAGAAGTAGACGGGCCAGACCTCGGTGTGCCTCGGCCTGGAACACACGTGGCGTCCCCGCGGCCGACCGTGGAGAACCTCAACGAAGAAATACGTTCTCTTTAGTCACCCACGCCGATGAATGCTCGTGAGCGATTTCTGGAAGTCTGCAACTTCTCGACCAGCGTGCGCGCGCTGAAGTGGGAGTTTGGCTACTGGGGCGAAACGATCAAGAATTGGTACGCCCAGGGGCTGCCGCGGCATCAGTATCCGGTGATGCCGACGGAGATTTCGACGCCGGCCTCGTCGCTGTACATTCCGGCCTGGACGCATCGCGGCGACGGCGTGTTGCCCAACGGCATCGCCGTTTTCGGCGGGGCGGCCTATTGGCCCACCCAAGGGTTTCCGCTGGACCGCGACGTCCGCGACCACTTCGCTCTGGACCCAAGCCACCGGCTGGTCGACGTGAACCTGCTGTTCGAGCCCATGTTTGAGGTGGAGATCCTCGAGGAAGACGATCGGATGCTGAAGTACGTCGACATCGACGGCGTGAAGCGGATTTTCTTGAAGGAGGAAGCCACCATTCCCACGGGCTACCAGTGGCCGGTCACCGGCTGGGAGAGTTGGAAGCGGCTTAAAGAAGAGCGAGTCAATCTACGGGACCTCTCCGGCCGCTTCCCGAAGCACTGGCCGCAACTGGTCGAGGAGTACCGCAATCGCGACTACCCACTGGCGATCGGCGGCTATCCGCAGGGCTTTTTCGGAACCCTTGCTCACCTGCTGGGATACGAGAATCTGTTCATCTGGTATCATGAAGAGCCGGCTTTGATTCACGATATTCTCAGCACGTTCACCGAAATCTGGATAGCCGTGTTCTCCGAGGTTTTGGATCAGGTGGAAGTCGATGACTGGCAGATTTGGGAGGACATGTCGGACAAGAACGGCTCGATGATTTCGCCGAGGATGGTCCGCGAGTTCCTGCTGCCCTACATGGGGCGGGTCGCAGAGTTCCTCAAGGCGCGGGGCGTGCGGCACATCCACCTGGATACGGACGGCGATTGCAGTTCCTTGATACCGATGTTTCTGGAGGTCGGGGTGACGGGGATGTGGCCTTTCGAGCGGACCGAAGGCACCGACATTCTCAAGATCCGCGAGCAATACCCGACTTTGGTGATGTCGGGCGGTATCGCCAAGTCGGCGATTGCCAAGGGCAAGAACACCATCGACGCGGCTCTGGAACCGATGGACGCGATGCTCCGCCGCGGCGGCTACATCCCGCACATCGACCATTTCGTCCCACCCGACGTTTCCTTTGACGACTTCACCTATTACCGCACGCGGCTGAACGATGCGATCGACCGTCGCGGCAAAACCGCCCACTGAGAGGGGAAGGACGATGTCTGCCTCGAAGATCAACACGCGGGACAACGTGGCCGCGATTCTGGATCGGGCTTGCAGCGCCGGCGGCGGACTGTTGCGGTTGACGCCCACTTGGGTGCCGCGCAGCTTCCTGCACCCCGGCAAACGGATCAAGCTGGCCCCGACCGATTGGTACGCTCTGGGCACGCACCGCGGTGGCATCGACGAGCGCTGGCTGGCCAGCACCACCGAGGCGGCCAACGAAGGCCGCGCCCCCGATGAAGGGCTCAGCTACTGCGTCTTCGAGGGCCAGCGGTTCCTGCTTCGGGACGTCGTCGCCGAGGCCGGGCCCCGCGTCATCGGCACGGCGATGTGGGAGCAGTACGGGCGCTGGCCGGTCTATTCCAAGTTTTTCGACAACATGGGGCCCATTCCCCTGCACATGCACCAGCAGGCCCGGCACGCCGCGCTGACCGGCCAGCAGGGCAAGCCCGAGTGCTACTATTTCCCCCCGCAACTGAATGCCGCCGAGAACCACTTCGACTACACGTTCTTCGGCCTGGAGCCGGGCACCACGAAGGGCGACGTCCGCCGCTCGCTGGAGAACTGGAACCAGGGCGACAACGGCATCCTCGATCTCTCGAAGGCCTATCGGCTCAAACCGGGGACGGGCTGGATTGTGCCGGCCGGCGTGCTGCACGCCCCCGGCTCGATGTGCACCTACGAGCCGCAGTGGGGCTCGGACGTCTTTGGCATGTACCAGTCCTTGATCGAGGGCCGTCAAGTGCCGTGGGACTTGCTGGTCAAAGACGTGCCGGAAGACCAACATCACGACCTCGACTTCCTCGTCGAGCAGCTCGACTGGGAGAAGAACGTCGATCCCCACTTCAAGCAGCACACCTACGTCGAGCCGATGGTCGACCCGGAACGTTCCGGACCGGGCTATACCGACCGCTGGATCGACTATGGCCGTTTCGACGGCCAACAGTTGGTCTCCGCGAAGGAATTGACCGTGATGCCCGGGGCGAAGTGCGTCCTGAAGGACCCCGGCGCCAGCGGCTGGATCACCGTGCAGGGCGGTGGTCGGATGGGCAAGTTGGACATTCAGACCCCGGTGATGATCCATTTTGGCCAGGAGCCGTGGGACGAGGTGTTCATCACGCACGAGGCGGCCGTGGCCGGCGTGGAAATCGTCAACACGGGCGGCGAGCCGCTGGTCGGCCTGCGCTACTTTGGCCCCGCCGTCCATGAGAACATGCCCGAGATCGACGATCACCGCAAGAAGTGAAGCGCCGCGCGATGGACCGCCCGGATGAGTCCGCGTCATAGCGAAAGTGATAAGGATTGGGTGCCATCCCGGCGCG
>Ga0315543_1004079_pt1 | contig 12571 bp, 12 predicted proteins | sample SalMarSW160210MG_2_FD_203098 | JGI IMG/M metagenome (GOLD analysis project Ga0315543, IMG submission 203098) | Salt marsh sediment microbial communities from the Plum Island Ecosystem LTER, Massachusetts, United States - Salt Marsh Sediment SW1601-210 ...
AATCTGTTCGGGTTCTTTTTCTTCTTCCCAGACAAGCCCATATTTTTTTCTATCTTTTAAAGTCTTGACCTGCCTCTTTAATTTTTCAACTTCTTCGATGAGTTCTTTGTTTCTCTTTTCTGTTTCTTTCATATTTATAACCTTAATTATAAAGCTTTCTTTTTAAAATTGATTGTTTTTATTTCGTAAGCTCCCATCTCCGTTATAATATTAGAAAAATTTGGGAGAGCGAACCTCTTAACCAATGTTAGACAGAATTTTCGTAGAAAATTTGGTTTCCGTTTTCGTTGGTCGGCTAAGAGAAGTTTTTCTGCAAGGCGAAAGCCGAGACTATATGTCCGAAGGACGACGCCCCCTTCCCGTTTCTTTCTATTTAGGGAGAACTTAATTGCAACTAATTTGTTATATACGAACTCGCTTTTTACTTTAGCCCACATAAGCCAAAAGACAACTTAAGGTGCGTAATTATGAGGGTATTGTGGTTGCCACCTTACCACTTATTTAAAAACTCCCTGATAGCATCCTCTGGGGATAGGTTAAGGTAAATCTCCGTGGTTGTCAATCTATCGTGGCCTAAAAGAGCTTGGAGGGCTCTGGTTGAGAGTCCTACCTGAGAAAAAATCAACTTCCTCTTCATTTTCCTCTTATAACCCCCTAGAAGCCCTGTATTTAAACTTTCCAGACCAAGATATATAAAGTTACCTTTCTTGATTTTCAAAACCTCTAGTGTCTATTTATGAGCTTAAAATTAATAAGATTTGGGTGGGATCAAAAAAATTATAAGCAAAAACATCTAAAAAATAAAAGGCAGGATTTAAGCCTCCTGCCAGGGCTTTAATTTTATCCTCGATTTATCTCTTCCATTCGTCTTTCCAAATACTCTTGATCAACCCAGGGAGAAAAAGGACTATCTGCTAAATCCATAAATACCGATTGAGCATCCTCATATCCTTGGTTAATCTTTTTTCCTTCAAGTTCCTTCAGCTTATCTTGAGCTTGTTTTTTATTCGGATATTCCTTTTCCATCTTATCCCCTGACGAGCCCATCCTTCCCCATCTACGCCAAAGAACTATCTTATCATTTTCTTCTCTAACATCTCCTTGCCAAAAATAGGATTGATAATTTACTGTCTTGATTAAATAAATCATGCTATGATTCCTTTGTGAAAGGAGAGAGAACCCTCCCTCTCTCCTTTTTAATGATTAAAAAACAAGAGGCTTTATTTTTCGTTTTTGAGTTTTCTGGATCCTCCTTCAAATATTGATTTATTCTCTCCTTCTTCAATCTCTTTTAGTCTTTTCAAAAAGTGTTCTTCTTTTTCATCGCAAAAAGGAATATCAGCTACTTCTCTAATTACCCCGTAATGATACTCATATCCTTTGGCTAATTTCTCTTGGACTAGCTCATCTAATTTATCTTGAGCCTCAGTTCTTGTTGGATATTCCTCGACCATCTCTTGTCCTGAAGTTCCTATCATTCCCCACTTGCGCCAAAGGATTATTTTACCTTTATTTTCTCTAATTTCAGCCTCCCAGAATTTGAAGTGATTGTCTTTAGTGTTTATTAAATAAATCATACAATTTTTCCCTTTTATAAAATAAAGATGTTTTTGGTTAAGGGGAGCGAGAACTCTGTCCCGCCCCCCTTTCTCACTTTCAGTCATCTCTAATAAGAACTCTGATAACTGGCTTTCTGAGGTTCTTGAGAAAACGTGCGTTTTCTCTGTATCTTTCTAACTGGGAAAACCAATCGCCCCACAAGACCTAAATCTTTTCTTCCATTAAGTTGAGAGAGCTTTCCCATAACTATCACTCCATCTCCTTTGGATAGATTCTGACTGACAAAATCAGCCAATTTGTCTTGAGCAGCAACCTTGACAAACATAACATCTCCTTCTTCTTTTCCATTTACCGCTACAATCATCTTAGCCATTTTGAACTCTCCCTTTTCAACCACTTCTGGATTCTGGACTAGATTTCCAGTGAGAATGACTGAATTGGTGTCTTGCTTTAACATTGTTTTTGATTCCTTTCACCAGCTGTTTAATAATAAGGCGAGTGGTTTGACCGGCTGGCTGTCTATCACTCAAAAACAAAAAAACATAGGGTTGGGAAGGTTAAATTAACTTGAAAAGTTAATTTACACCCAAACTCTTTAAGTTGGTGGTAAAGTCAAAGACTTTTCCCCATTTAAAGAGTGCTGTTTGTCAAGGTGGAGATTTGAAAAATTCTACCTTGGACAAATTCTCAGTTCCTATGATAAAATAAAAAAAGTGATAGACAGCCGAAACTAATTTTTAGTGACTGGAGCGATAAGGGAGGTTTCCTTGCGGGTTTATCTTAGCAAGGAGGGTTACCTTTTTGAGCGAAAGGAACAGATAGGTTTCTTTTAGCTGAAAGTGAGGATAATTTTTTCTATTTGGGTGGGGTAAAATAGACTTTCTTTATTACAAAAAGACAGGCTATAAAAGCCTGTCTTTTTGGTATCGTATTATAGGGTTCGCTTGAGCAAGAGAAGATCTGCTTGCTCAGTTCCCCTCTTGCCTCCTCTACCAGCAAGAGCAAGAGGAAGTAACCATTTCCTTGCCACGAAAGGTTACTAGCGAACCTATCTTTATATTATCATGATTGAGTTATTAGAACAACTGACTAAAGAGAAAAAATGGGGAAATCAGCTTGGTAAGACAAGTCCCTGAAAGGGACGGTTTCTAATTGCTAGTAAGCTATTAGAAATGGCTTTCGAAGCTGATGGGGTTTTGCGGGCGATACGCCTGACGGGTGGAGGGACGGTCAGGCGTATCGGGGGATACAACTAAAATTATTCTAAAATAGAATGAAAATTAACTTTCTCCCTTATAATTTTATCCCTTTCTAACTTTCTATGAGCTCTTAATATTCTCTCTCTGTCCCATTCAGCTAATCTTTCCAAAACCTCCTTATACTCCTTCCCTCTAATCCAAACCCTACCTAAAGGGTCTTTTATCACTTCACTAAATAAGCCAAACCAGCACATCTCAAGACTGCCTTGCTCTATTGCTTTTTCAACTAAGTTATTCCTTCTCTCCTCTGTAGGTGCAGTAATTAAAACCCGATAAGAATAATCCTCTTTCCTATATCCTTGTTCTCCATACTTCTTAAAAAATCCTCCTGAAAAGTAATACTCTCGAAGGCCTCTTAGTTTTCTTGCACACTCTTTCAACGCAGCACTACCTCTGTCCACCTCCAGGAAAAAATAATTAGAAAGACCATTGATTTTTAAGCCTATAAATCTATCTGGTCTTATGGGAATATACTCTCTTTTGTCTTTAGGATCTGGCTCCGGATCTTTTACATAATCCCAGTAACTAGAATCTTTTTCACAAAAAAGCAGCTCAGCGTAGTTATTTTCTCTTACCGCAGTTGTTAGTGCTACCTTAAACTCATTAACATCTATTTCGTGCTGTTTTTTCTCTGGTTTTACCCGATTATACTTACTTTTCCAACTTATTTCATCAGAATCTATAACTGACCTTTCAACTAAAAGATCCATTCCTTTTTTAGTCGGACAATAAAGAGCTTCGCTTGAGCCAAATTTAACCGGAGCGTATTCTCTTTTTAGATAACCTTTATTCCAAAGCTTTTGCAGTCTTCTTTGGACCGCACTATAAGAGCTAAAAAAGAGAGCCTGAATTTGTCTCGCAGTTAAAAAGCGGTCTTTGGCCACTTCTTTTATTACTTTAAGGTCTCTATCTTGGATATTTACTCTAGGAAATTTTCCATAATCAGGTCTATAGCGTGATTGTCTTTTTTTATTGGTTTCTTGAATCATAATTTAGTTTTTTTGTTTTTAGGCAAATGAATAGGAGCTGAAGTACCGAATTTCTTAGGTTCTTTTCTTTGGGTCTCTATTCTTTTCTCCAAACTCTCTCTTCTTTTTCTTATCTCTTTATCTACTTCATTTATTCGGCTAAAACAATCATGAGACTTAAATACCTTCTCTTTGAATTGTAACATCTCCTCCTCTTTTACTCCAGTATCTTTGATTGTGAGAGTTTTGACAGCTTTTACTGGACTTTTTCCTATTTTTACCAGAGCATACTGAGTTGGTTGATTGACCATTACGGCCATAGCCCGGTAAATCTGCTCCTCCAAAGGTCTAAACTGAACCGAGCTTACTTCTTGAAACTCATCATATTCATACCAGGGCACTTCGCTTTCCTGCTCTATCTCAGATTTTGAACTCCCACTTGTTTCAACATTGGTCATTCCTTCTGTATAAGTTATTTTTTCATCAGGGAAAAAGCAGGGTAAAGGAATACGAGTAGTGCCAGCCATCTCAGAAAGTCCACCCCCTCTTGCTTCCCCCTTAGCTTCTCCATGGCCAAATATATTTCTAGTCGTCTCCACTGGCCTAAACTTTGTTTGCTTTAAAATTAGTTTAATCTCATCTGGATTAAATTCCCCCATAAACATAGTCTCTACCATTATTCTTGCATCTTCCGGAGTTAAGCCACCAAAGACTACCTTTGTTTTAGTGTTAGTCATCACAGAATTATATACCCAGGGATCCTCTTTTTTAAGTTGGCCTAAATGTTGATGAGCAAGGATTAAATGAAGACCGAATTTCCGACATTGATCTAAGGCCTTAGCAATATCCCTAGTTACAAACTGGCCAAACTCATCAATATAAAAATAAAACGGCTTTGCTCCTTCCTCTCTCTGAGTAGCCGTGGAGTAAAATTCATTGACTAAAAGAGTTCCTAACATTCTTGCGTGTTCCTCTAAAATAGTCTTACCTAAAGACAAGTTAACTAAAAGTATATATCCCTCATCCATAATTTTCTTAAAATCCAAGGTGTGATCTCTCTGCCCTAATATTTGCCTCATTCTCCTAATTTGAAGAAACTTAACCATCCTGTTTTGAAGACTCTCTACTAATTGTAGTTGTTCTCTTTGCTTTAATTTATTAAACATCTGCCACTCTTGCCTAACAAACTCATTCTCTATATCACTAGTTATTATTTCTCGCAAGGTTCCATCTGCTAAATTTATAAAATGCTCTACTTCTACTAAAGTTAGGTTTTTTTCTGCTAAAGCGTAAGCAGTATGTCCTAGCCATCTTCCTAACCTAGGGGTCTCGTCAGTATCCTCTTGATTCCAAGCTTTCAGCACAGCCTGTACTATCCCACTTATTTGAAAACCAATATCTCGAGCTTCTCTTTTTACTGGGTTAAACCCAATAACATATTCATCTTCAGAAGGGTCAAATAAGAGAACCTTTTCTGTTAAGTTTCTTTGGCTACAAAACTTCACTACATCATCGTAAAGCCTGCCGTGGGGATCTATTAAACAAAGCCCTCGATCTTTTAAAATGTCTTCTCTAATCATCTCCTCCATAAATTTGCTTTTTCCTTCACCAGTGGATCCTAAAATATGCATATGGGTTGAGCGTTCTTTGGAAGCAATATAGAGTTTTCCCTTTATCCGGCTGTCTAAATCTATACCTAAAGGAAGCTCACCAGCCATCTCTCTTTTAAATTCTTTAGTTCTCCTTCTGAAGAATCTATTGGGACCTTCTAATTTACCTTTGAAAAACTCCTCTGGATTTCTTCTCTCCATCTCATCCTCCTCTAACTTTCCAAACTATTTGATCGTAAAACCTTTTAATATTTTCCGCTTGTTCTTCCACCTCTTTTTTTCTCTTTTCGTCTAACTGATCATAACCGGTCTCTTTATATAGCTTGTTTAGCTCTTGATGTTTTTCTTTTTCTAATTTCCGTACCTTCTGAAATTTAATTTTCTCCTCGTCAATTTCCGCTTCAATTTCCTGCTCAACTTGGAGTTTGTGCATTTCTCTTCCTTTTTTCCATCTTTCCTGTGGAGAGAATTCTTGCTTCTTTTCTTTTAATTTTTTCAATCTTTCCTCTATTTCTTTGTCTTCTAATTCTAGTCTCTTATTTTCTAATTCAAAGCGTTTCCTTTCTAATCCTAGCTCTCCTTCTATATTTTTCCAGCGCTGTTTGGCTCTTACCCTTTCGCTCGAACTATCATAAGCCGTCGTACAAGTATTGACTAGCTCTATGAACTTTTCCATATTTTTCTTAACCACATCCGCCCTAAACCTACGAAAAAAACTATGAACATACAAGGAAAGGCTATCCTCATCCCCCCTAAGTCTGAGCAAATCTTTCATTATCTCCTCTTCATCAAATACCCCACGTTTTGATATTTCATTTTTGTCCTCACTACTCACCTTTAAACTACCTCCTTTCCTCTGTCTATTTTTAGTTGAAATCTTCTCAGGTAGAAAAAACCAGCCTATTATAAAAACGATTCCTATAAAAATGAATAAATCCCAGGACAATTTTTCCTTCCTTTTTACTTAGTTATAATATTCTCTCAACCTGAACATCTACCTGAAATTCCCCCTTATTATCATTCCAACACTCCTCTCGCCACCTCTCATTTATACCTATATAAAGCATACCGTTCTCTTTAACTTCAACACGCTTTTCTATCCCTATACCAAATAGATCCTCCCCTATTTTCCCTATTAAGCCTGCACAGGCAAAATCAGGAAGTAAAAATTCTTGAGGCTTGGTAACTCCTCGGCTAGGTGTCCAACTTGCTCCTTTGGGAGATACCTCAGGCTCAGGAACTTTCGGATCCCAAATGATTCTACCAGATGCTTTAAAATTAACTACATCTCCTTTTAAAAGAAAAATATCTGTCTCGGTCCAAAAGGGAGTACTCCCTTTTATAACTATGGTTTTATTAATTATTTTCTTACCAAATACATAATCTCTATATACCCATCCTATTTTATTGTCCGGAAGTCTAACCTTATACCAAGAACCTTGTTCTCCTAGCTTTTCTAGCCTTTGCCCCTTCTTAGCTACGGCTATTATACTTGAAGAGTTCGCTAAGTTTGGCTGAGTTCGTACATTAAGAACATCTGCATTCACATATAAATAAGAAGAAGATTTATAAGAGAGCGTATGGCTTCTCCTTTGGATAAAGAAAAATTCAGTGGACCTTCCTATCATACCAATTGAAATAAAAATAATAGCAAGAGCGAGAACTGTTTTAGAATACTTTCTTTTAATCTTATAGCTTACAGTTTTTCCATCATCTAGTTTGACCTTTATGGCTCTAAGACTAGCGAACCAACTGACAATATTTACTAACACTGCCCGTATTTGTAAAAGTCGGTCTCGTATCTCTTCTCGCTGGTCAGCCCAAAAGTCAGTCATATAAGCATAATAGGCAAAAATAGGCCCGATAATCCAAGCAAGAATATGTATCTCGTCCAACCAGATAAGGAGCAATGATAAAACAAGTATGATAAAACCAATTATAAGAGCTAAAAGTAGAACAATAAAAACAACCGGAATGGCAATTACTTTAAAGATAATAGCTACTGCATAGGGAAGAATCGGGATCTGATAAGACCAGAAAGCACCTATAATCCCCCGGTCTATAAACCACATAAATGGATTTACCAATACTGCATTGGCTACTATTCCAATCACTTCAAAAAAGAGCCCTAGAGGCACTCGCAGAATTTCAAAAACAGGGATAGCAATAATAGCACAGAGCAAACCAATGCTTACTTTTTTCTCTTTAAGTTCCATTTCTGGGTTTCAATCTATTTTTTCTTGACAAAAAATTTTAGACATGTTACGCTTCCCTGTTGTGATACTGTTCTATGTAAATCTCCTTCTTTGGTTAGTGGAAGGTGTTTACTCTGAAGATTACCTTTAGAGTAAACCTGCTCTCTGCTAATCAGAAAGGAGAAAAGTATGTCTTTAATTGGTGACCTTTTTACTTTGGGTTTGATGAAAGTATTTGCTAGTAAGGAAGAAAAGAAAAAGTTTAGAGACTCAGTAGCTTTAAGTAATGCTATGCTTGATGCTGGGATTGACTGTATAGAAAAAGATTTCAAGGACTTGCTTTTGGAAACTTCGCCTACCTTTTCCGAAAAATTTAAGGAAGCCAAAAGAAAACAAGGATTATAATTAAAAATCATAGTAGAGAGCCTTGGCGTTAGATTTTTACAATCTAACGCCATTTTCTTTTTTTAACTAGTTCTCTGTTAATTAAGGTAGTCTAGTTTAAAGATATCTTGTGAATTTTCTTTAAAAATTAATTAGTTTAACTTGGGGGCGTCGAGGCGCCATTTTCTCCCAAAAACCCGAGTTAAAAATGAAGGGTTTTTGGTTTGAGAAAATGAGCGACGCCGACTAAAATGAATTTGGTGAGCCCTTTGTAAAAAGGGTGAACCCAAGAGCGTTAGCTCGCAGTGCCGTTAGGTGAAATTCATTTTAGTCGGGGTTTTCCCGACTCTCTTGGAGGGAAACCCCGACGCCCCCAAGAACCAGTTGCCTTAAGTATTTTAAGATATTAATCTTAAAATTACCCTTTAAAAAGGGTATAGTTAAGGGTAGTTGTATAGTAAAATACAGTTTGAAATTAGGCCTTGTTGAGTTTGTCAGGGATAAAACTTTACCCCTGACTTTTTATAGGAATTATTCTAAATTCCTCGCAGAACGTTTTGTGTGTTTGTGAAGTGCGAGCAAGAACGAGCATTTAGGTGAGTGAAGCGAACCACAAACACAGTGTTAGGCAAAGTCGCAATCACATATCTTTTAGGTTTCAAAGAATTGCTCTCCCGAAAGTTCAGACCATGATAGAGAATCCATCGATCGCATAGGTCGCATTTCCTTCATGCTCTTCATCGGTTTTATCTGTTTCATACTTTTCATAGTCTTCATCATCTTCATTGGTTTCATTGGCCCACCTGTAGCGTTTTCACTAAAGAAGACGCATTGGCCATTGTTGTCTCGAATCCATCCGTTCCTAAATCGACCTACATGTTTTCCAGAAAACGAATAGACAGATTCATTATCAAGATATGCAACTGGTTTGCCAGAAAAAAGATAGATATACGTACCGTCTTCTGCATAGGCTATAGGTCTTCCCTTTGAATCGTAAAACGTTAATTCCATCTAACTACCTCCTTGTATAATATGTTTAGTGATTAATAATTACTTGATAGATTGTTCTTTGAAAATTTAACCTCTCCTTATTCACCCTAAAATCATCTCATTCTTAAAAACAGAGTAATTTACTCTATTTTATTTTCAAAACAGGCTTATAAGAACCTCATACACAGAACTTTAGAGGTTGAGGTAATATATTTATACCCCCTATTTTTATACCTTGAAAATTGAGCGATCTATTAAGAAAAATTAGTTTTATCTCTTATGTTTTTTAGTTAACCCTTCCTTTGTGCTCTCAATTATTTCTTGTTTTAATTTCTCTACTTCGTCTTTACTCGGCTTACGTTTATTCTTAAGTTCAAAGTTTTTAACGCGAAAACTAAGATAGCCTTCCATTTCTTTAGTAAACCGAGGATTTTCCAACCATTCTTTGTCTTTTCCCTCCTGTAGCTTCTCTTCCTCTATCTGCTGCTTTAATTTTTCTCTTTGTTCCTGTTCTCTAGTTTTTTCCTCTTTAAAGGCCTTTAGAGCTTCCTCTGTATAATTCAAAACTGCTCCAAAGTACTTCATCTTATAATTAGTTTCAGGCGCCTTTTTAAGAGAAAAATTAACAATATATTTTGCTTTTTCTTCTCCGTATTGATCAATTAACCCCTGGGCCTGTTCTAATTCTTTTTTCTTTACCTTATACTCCTCAATTTGGTTATGCTCTTTTTGAAAATAACAAACTAAATTTTGGGCTTTAGAATCTAGCAAAGATAAAAAAGACTGATTAGGAAGCAACTCCGTATCTGAAAAATTAACTTCTCGTCGTTTTTGTATCTCTCTTTTAGCTCTCCTACCTGGATAGTAACAAACTAACCAATCACCCTTGTTTTCTCCCCATCTTACTTTGGTTAAAAAACCAGTTTTAATTAATTCATTATGAGCAGGTTCTAAATATTTTCTGGCATGGGAAAGATGTCTTTGAATAGCTATAGGTAATAATTGGCAAAGTTTTTGATAATCAAACCAAACATATGGTTGTTTTTTATTCTTTAAACCATAAAACCTTACTCCTAAAATTTCGTAAAGCCTTGAGGCTATCTTACTTTTAAGACTTTGAATATATTTATAATCAAGTGGTTTTACATAGAAATTATTTATACTTTGAACATACCAACTTCCTAGGAAAAGGTAATTAGTATCAGCTACGTTTCCATCCGGTAATTCTTCATCTTTAAAGACTACCCTATCATAAAGATGAAAGGTGTCGCTAATGCGTCTTTTCACTTTTTTACTAAAAAAGGCTCCTTCCGATGTTACTGTGGTAGCAACTATTCTTCGAAGAGACTCTTTAATTGTCTTTTTATTCTTGCCAGAATTAGCAATTCCCATTTTCTTACATAATCCATAAAGGGAACTTAAACAAAGAGGATTTGTCACTTGTTTTTCTTTGTCTAAAATCGTATCAATAATTTGCTCAATGACTTTATGAACTTCTCTATCGAAAGGACTAGGATAACCATATTTTACATTAGCCGTGACCTGCCAGGATATTTCTAATTGTTGACTATTTTTTCTAATTATATCTTTATATTCAGTTTGTAATTTTTGCCTTAATCCTTTTTTGGATAGAGCAAAAAATGGAAACATTAAAAAATTTACTTCTGCTTTAATAAATTCTGGTATAAGTAATTTTTGGTCTTTTTTCTGTAGGTTTATTTTGTCTTGTTTTTGATTTTCTAAGGCTTGGTTGTGTTTAATCATTGTTTTTTGAAATTAAATACACATCTCTATGTGTGTTATTTGTATGTTTGTATATTAGTACCCTACTTAAAACCCTTTATTTAAAGGTATTTTAGAGGATAAATTGATATTAAAGTTCCCTATTATTGATATTAAAGTTCCCTATTATTGATATTAAAGTTCCCTATTATTGATATTAAAGTTCCCTATTAAAAATGTTTGCTTATCTCATTTAAATCAAAACCACCAGATGGTTTTTTGCTAGGGGTTTTTGGTTTCTTTCTTTTCTTTTTAGGTTTAACTTCTTTTTTAGGTTCAGGTTGGTGAAGTTTATAAACTCCAAAACGAACTCTTTCTAAGAATCTTTTTTCAGGTGGATAAGAAGAGTGGGGGATAGTGACTAGTAAACTAGTCATTGATCCTAAAATAGAAGGTCTTTTTACCTTAGGATTTAGATTTTTGGCTATTTGAAAAACCTCCTGTGGTGTGAATTCATTTTTTCCTTTTGAAATAAGTTCTTGAATGCTTTTTAAGATAAGATCTCTTAGGGTCATAAGATACCTCCTTGAGAGTAGGGACCGTATTTGATTATATTTTACCCGGCATCCCTGCTTATTTAAATAGATTCTTTAATGGAAGTTGGGAACACTGCAATCAGAGAGCAATAAGACAAAAATTGCGACGTCGCAATTTTTATAATTTTCTTAAAATCTCTTCGAGTTTATTTTTTAAGAGTTTTAAAGCTGACTCTAAAACTGGTTTTTCTTTTTCTTCGATAGTTTCCATTTTAATGGTGGAAATTTTGCTGGTAAATTTAGAAGCTGTATCAATTAATATCTGAGTGGGGGTTCTTTTAGATCCTATTTTAAAAGGTTTCTTTTTAACCGCCTTCCTGATTTCGCGCACATTTAAGTTGTTAGATTTTATCTGTTCCCAAATCTCAAATTTTTCCTTGTCATTTTTCAATCGGGCAATTTGTAATAGGTGCTCTTTAGAGATAGAGACACCAAGAGTAGGGGAGTTTCTAATTTCCTGCTTGATAGCCTCTGGGAGGTCATTTACTTTGAGAGTCCGTGAGATGTAGGATTCGGATTTGCCGAGTTGTTTAGTAATCTTTTTTTGGGTCAGACCGAAATTTTTCATGAGGCGCCTGAATCCCTCAGCTTCTTCTATTGGATTTAGATTCTCTCGATGAAGATTCTCCACTAATTGATGAAAGGGAACATCGTTTTCATCAATACCTTCTTTAACAATACAGGGCAATTCTTTTAGGCCTACTTTTAAAGCCGCTTGGTAGCGCCGCTCGCCAGTAATGATTTGATAGGAGTCCTTATCCGGCTGGTAGCGGGCAGTAATCGGCTGGATGATCCCATAGGTTTTAATTGATTGGGCTAATTCTTTGAGGCTTTGACTCCTTTTGTCTACTTTTCGGGCCTGGTTAGGGTCGGGTTTAATTCTAGTTATATCAATAAATCGGGCTCCTCTCATCCTTTTGGTACCCAGAATTTTCTGTCTGGCTGCCGCATCTTCTGGAGCTTCTTTGAGCTCAGGGACAGCCTCTAAAGCCTTTTTAGCCAGTTGGGTAAAGTCTTTTTTAGCCATAAATTATTTCCTGAGCCAACTTACGATATGCTCTTGCCTGTCTGGAGTGAGGAAGGTACATCGTAATTGGCTTTTGATTAGTAGCTGCTTCGGTATATTGAACGTGGTTATAGAATTTAGCCTTAAAGATGAGGTCTTTGTAGGTTTCCTTAAGTATCTTGTAGTAGTTTTTTTCAATGTTTCGCCTTGGATCGTACTTATTAATTAGAAAGCCCAAAACTCGCAAGTTTGGGTTGGCTTTTTTTCTAATTTTCTCTACA
>Ga0315543_1004081_pt1 | contig 12567 bp, 11 predicted proteins | sample SalMarSW160210MG_2_FD_203098 | JGI IMG/M metagenome (GOLD analysis project Ga0315543, IMG submission 203098) | Salt marsh sediment microbial communities from the Plum Island Ecosystem LTER, Massachusetts, United States - Salt Marsh Sediment SW1601-210 ...
TACAAGCATAGACACTAAGGATTTTATAATTGAAGATTTGGGATTTCAGAAAAATAACGCCGCCCCGAGTGGCGGCGGCTAAATGAAAAACACTGCGCCGCGGATTTATCCGCCCGCGGCGGATAGATGTTGGCGGGTCTAAGAAAAAATTACAGTTGCTGCCAAGGGCTGCGATGACCCCGATGAGATAGTCGGCGCCAAGGGCGGGAAAATAGAAAATCGAGAATCGAGAGTTGATATCGATGAGGTGATTTCATATCTCACGGGGCAAGGGAGTCCCTAATGGGGGTCGATTTTTAATTATCTTTCCGCCAGATTTAAGGCTATAATTTATCCGACTTCCTTGAGGAGGCAACAATGGAAAATACATAATCAATAAAATTATTGTTTATATATACTGTCAACGAAATGGTAAGAAATAATAAACATAATGATGTTTATAAAAAGTTTATAAACAATACCTTTGTACTTTTGGCAGGTTCTCTGTTGGTCATATTCTCGCTTTGCGAATTAGTTCTTCGTATCTTTAGGCTTTCACATTGGATGCCTATTATTACATTGCTTGTAGGTATTGTATTCATCTGGATACCTCTGATCAAAGTAATCCGGCTTCATATAAAGGATTCACCGAAAATACGAAATTTCATCGAATGGGGAATAAATATAGTCATTTTAGTATTTGTATCATTCTTATTTGGATATTTTTCGGCTCATGGTTTTAAGTCAAGTATTTCATGTGAAATAATTGATGCAACTCGGCAGCTTGAAGACGTAAACGTAGATACATTTAAAATACTATTACAATATTTTCCACCCGGTGTAGAGAAAGAATACAAATTTCCAGAAAGTTGTATCAAAACAATTCTTCAATTTAAGAATGAAGATAGTCAACCGCGATCGATAGAAAGTATTAATCTTATAGCTAATATGAATCTTGGAAAAGCACAAAATATTCTTGCATCACGTTGGTATATAGAGTTGCTAAATGGGTCTGTTTTATTTAATCCTATAATAACAGTAGGACCAAAAGAGATCTTGCGTAAGGAAATTCACTTTTTTTACCCATTTTTGCCTAACAAATATAACTGTGATCTAAAAGATAACCTCTACCCCCAACTTAACTGCTTCAAAATAGTTTATCAAGATTCGGTATCTGCAACAGGAGAATCAAGCATATACGGTTCAAAGGGATATTCACTTAAATTTAACGGTTCAGGTTTAGATTGGATGGCTAGTCCTAATGAACTTAGCACGCCAGAAGTAACTCAAAAGAAGATCGAAGATGCAAGAGAAAACCAAAAACGCCTCTATGAAAATTTGGAAAAGAATCGGGAACTTCGTCTTAAAAAAGATAGTAATTCTCAGCCACAGAATAAATAGAGGGCATTGGAGCTGTTGAAAAATTAGAAGTAAATAATATGACAACAAATGAAATATTAAAGCGATTTGATGAGTTAATAAAGTTTGGGAATGAAGTTTTATTAACAAAAAAGCGCGAATCAGAGTATTCGTGGTCGGTGAGTCATAGCAAGTATGTAGGTTTCCGTTCTGCGTCACTTTCGTTCCTAAAAAAAATATTTGGAGATAATCATTCATATTGCGAGGCATTGGCTGCATATACATCATCTAATAGTCCTACAAGTACTGAGGCTGGAATTAGCATACTCCAAGCAGCCAAAGGTGAAGTTAAGGGAGGGTGGTTATCTACAGTAGAAGGTCAAATATCTGCTGAGATATTTGCAGATTTTACAGCTCTGGCAAAAAAAGCGTTGGATGAGAGTAAAGACGTTGCAGCGGTTCTTGCCTGTGCTGCGCTCGAAGATGCATTAAAACGTTTGGCGATAAAAGAAAAGTTGGATGTAGAAGGTAAAGATATGTCCGATGTTATAAACGCTCTTAAAGCCAAAGGTACAATTAAAGGAGCACAAGTTCCAATAGTCCAAAGCTATGTTAAACTCAGGAATAAAGCTTTTCATGCAGAGTGGGACAAAATCGATAAAGAAAGTGTCAGCAGCGTAATTGGATTTACAGAGCAGTTTTTGTTAACAAACTTTAGTTAATTTTTTTCTCACTATCTTTAACAAAGTGGAATAAACAGCGGCCATTGGTTCAGTTGCAAAAAGTGAAAAAGAAAACCCCGGCCCCCGCCCCCGACTACTCGAGGGCAGGCTCTGCGCGGGGGTAAACTCCATGTCGGCAGGGCTAACCCAAATTTAAGGAAAATTACAGTTGCTGCCAAGGGCTGCGATGAGGAACAGACAGTATTACGCAGTCCTAAAGGGACGCAGTAAAATAAAAGAATTCCGAACCGAAGGCAGCAACTGGTTGCATCGCCAAAGGCGGGAGAATAGAAAATCGAAATTTGAGAATTGAAACGAACCCTGCCTCCCCGCCTCCGCGGGAGTAAACTCCGTGATGGCAGGGCTAACCACGCCCCCCGGCACGGGTCCGGGGGCTAACCAGAAAAAATCACTTTTTTAACAAAAAAAATGATTTTTTCCTTGACTTTTGTTATGTAAAATAGTAAAATAATAGAATAATTAAGTAAAAAGTTAATATTCAACATAAGTCCTTATTCCGACGCAGGATAAGCGAATAATCGCATTTCAGATTATTCCATCCCTAAAATCCCATTATCATTTTTTGAAGAGGAATTATTATGTCCAGAATCAAAATTAATTTTCAAATTTCGTACCCAACGTTCATCGAAAACAGCACTGTATATTTTCTTTTACGCTACAGGAAAAAACGATACGGATATCCATTCCGTAAAATCAAACTGACACAAGGCCAATACGCAATCGTTGACCCGGAAGACTACGAATACCTTAACCTGTTCAAATGGTTCGCAAATCGAAGCAGGGATAGTTTTTACGCCAGACGGGTAATATATATCAACGGTAAGATTAAAGTTATCCATATGCACCGGCTGATTATGAACTACGACGGCGAATTGGTCGTTGACCATGAAAACCGAAACACCCTTGATAACAGAAAAGCCAACCTGCGAATCGCAACGGCGGGGGAAAACAGGGCCAACAGCACAAGAGAAATTGATAGTAAAAGCTCAAAATACAGGGGAGTATCCCGCAAAAAAGGACATAAAAAATGGCTTGCTGCTATAGGATACCGCGGCAAACATATACACTTGGGATATTTCGAGAATGAAATAGAGGCTGCAAAGGCTTATGATGAAGCGGCAAAGAAATATTATGGGGAATATGCGGTTTTAAATTTTGAAGAAAATGGCCATATAGTTCAACTACAGAAAATCTTTTAATATCGCAGCGGTGTGCATTGCAAGGAGCATCAGATAGTCCAAATCGCTTAAACTATAATGGTCGTGCACCATAGCATTGTCCACATACAATACGCCGAAACAGCCCTTTGGACTTTTGATGCTCGCTATCATCGCAGAGCGTATCCTTTCCGTTTGTTCAAGCTTTGCGGAGACCTGAGGAAGGACAAGGGACTGACCCCTTTCAAACGTTTCCGTGATTTTATCGCGAAGTCTTATGTCTTTTAGTTCCACAGGCTTGCCATCGCGCCTTTTGCCGGCCTGGTAAGTAATCGGGCCGGTTTTCTGGCTTCTTAGGCCGCACCAGACGCGAGAGGCAGTAAATTGCTTCAGTGTGGTATCCAGCAGGGAGCGCACGAGCTGGTCAAGGTCCTTGGCTTCGCCGAGCGTCTCGACGGCCTGGGAAAAATCCGATAGTCTTCTTGCTGCCAGCCTCATCGCAGGAGCGTGCATGCCGTCAGGCTTTCTCACAATTACCTCGTCGCGAGGGGTTGAGAGCGATGCGGCCTCTCCCGTCTCTAAAGCAGCAGTGTCATCGCTTGCAGAGGCAAGCTCATCTTTGTTGGCGGCGCCGTCTTCCAAATCAACTTCTATGATAAAGTTCGCTATTTTCAGGACGTCACCGCTTTTGATAACGGCCTTGCGGATTATCTGGCCGTTAAGATATGTCTTGTTGGCAGAATCCAAATCCTCGATAGCCCATTTGTCTTCTTTAGCAGAAATCATCGCGTGTTCGCGCGATACCGCCATATCGGACAGGATGATCTGGAGGCCTGCTTTGCGGCCAATATAGATGGGAGTGCTGTCAAATGTGAGTTCGTTCACAATCTGGTTATTTCGCTTCACAATTAGATGTATTGATTTTGCCATACCTATCTACACAACTAAACCATACCATCCTGCCGCATAAAAGTACCAAAATCCTGCCCGCAATGCAATAATTATTATGTCCCTTTAGAAGTCCCGCTAAAATAGAGACTTAAACACCTGCTGCATTTGCAGGAAACGGCATTCCACACTATGGTTTATTTGGTTCGACAATGTTGTATGTTGCAGAATGGGCCCTCATATGCGATGCCGCTTTGTCCAGTCGCTGCTGCTTTGTCGGCATACGAGTCGCCATCATGGTTATTGATGCCCAGGCAATGAGACAGGAGATAATACCTGCAACGAGGCCGACCTTGAGCCATTCAAAGAACTTGATGGATGTTCGATAACGCTTCTCGGCCATTCCAATTGCAACAATGTTAGCAGTAGAGCCAATCATCGTTATATTGCCGCCAAGGCAGGCGCCGTGGAGCAGCGCCCAGATTAAAGGCGTTTGCCCCAGCTTGTCCACGACCGGCACAAAAGCCGCGACCAGAACTACGTTATCCAATAAGGCTGAGCCGGCGGCGGACAGAGCGATAATTACCGGCATAAGAAGCGAAGGCCTGTCGCCAAAGACGTTCTGAAAATGGCCTGCAATCTCCTCAGTTACGTGCGTATGCTGCAGCGAGCCTGCGACGGCAAAGAGCATCATAAAAAATAAAAGCGTCCACCATTCGACATCGTTCTCAATATAGTGCCTGGCTCTGTCCTGGCGTAGTACCATTAAAAAGCCTGCAATGACCAGCGGGGCAACAATTAGGGCCGTATTCGGCGCAAGGCCGAGCTTTACTTCGATGCTATGATGCAGACCGATTAAACATATCATACCGACAAGAATCGCCAGCCCCATTTTGTAAGGGACATTTACCAGCGGCCCCAGGCCCAGGCCCAATTGGCGTCTGGCGGCGAGCCTTTCCGAAAGCAGATTAATTTCCCTGCGATACCACCACAGAAGTACAACCATTGTAACCGCCAGTGTAACAATCATAACAGGCAGCGACCAGACTATGAAATCTATGAAACTAAGCGGCGGCGTGACGTTCTGGCCGATGACAATGCCGACGGGATTGCCGAGCATTGTGCCGCTTGAGCCGATGTTGGTGGCTATAACGGAAATTATCAAAAAGGGTATCGGCGAGAGTTTCAGCGTGTCGCAGACCTGGAAAACAAGCGTTGCCATAAAGACGATGGAGGTAACTTCGTCAACGACGCAGGCCATAATCGCGCTTAAGAACATAACTATTATGATGAATAGTCTGCCTGTCATCCTCGGCGTTTTTATCACGCTCTGGATTATCCAGGTAAAAAGGCCGAGCTCCCTTAATACGCCGACAGTTACCATCATGCCGACGAGGAACAGAATCACGTCAATCTTGCATTCCCTGACGAATGTCGGCAGGTCGAGGGCGTTTGTGCCCATAAGCACGCCGATGCCGATGAATGCGATGGCCAGCCGGAACTTCCAGAAAAGCAGGGTTGCCATTACTATCATAACGAAAATCGAGGAGGCAACTACCTGCTGATTGTTCAGCTTGAGCATGTGAGTGAGCAGGGCAATGGTGGAACTGACGGCCAGCATTATCAGGGTTCTGAAAATGGTCTGTTTTATTTCTTCTTTTGTAGCGGCCCAAATCACGTTTTGTTACTCCCGCAGAATTTTGTTGAGAAACACGGCCAGTGAGATGACGCCGACGAGTTTTTTGCCCCGCAGGACATAGGCATGGTCAACGCGTCTTCGAGCCAGTTCCTTTGCCACCTGAGCGGCAGGAGCGTTTTCCGAAACGGTTGCGTAATCGGTCGACATTATTTCCGTCAGCCAGGTTTTGCTTTCCTTTCGCAGTATCTCGGCAAAAGGTTCGAAATTTATTATGGGTGTCAGGTCCTCAACCCAGAGGATATAATCCGGCAGGCAGACCCGCAACAATTCGTGCGTGGTAACTACGCCTATGAAATCGCCGTCCTTATCCACAACGGGTACGTCTCTGACCTGATGACGCACGAATAAATCTATCGCATGTTCGAGCGTGTCGTGCTCCTGAAGCTTGATAGTAACCGGCATCATCATATCGCAGGCGTGCAGATACTCGGAGAGCACCATGCCGCCGCGGTCAAAAAATCGCCAGATTTCTTCGGGAGTCGTAAGGCCGGCAACTATATCAGCGGTGGCGGGGTCCTGACAGATTTTGGCCAGGGAGCTGACGGCCTGAAGATACGCACCCGGCGCAGCCTTAGGCGCAAGTGTCAGAATGATAAGTTTAACAGGATTGTCGATGTTGTCAGCATATTTGATTCCCTGCTTAGAAGTGGCAATGCCGACAATAATCTGTTTTATCGTTGTCAGGCGAACATGAGGCATCGCGATACCGGGACCGACAACCGTCGGAACAGCGTTTTCCCTCTCAATCAGAGCATCGTAGGCCTTCTCAACATTTCCAATGGCCTTTACCGTCGCCAGGTGGCGAAGCATCTCCATCAGAAGAGGATTACGTTCGGTCAGCTCAGTCTGACAAATTACATAAGCCGGCGTAAAAAGCGAAGAAAAACGAACGCCGTTGTTACCTTTACCTTTCTCAGCCATTAGACTCCAAACCCGAACTGCTGTAATTAGAAATTAGACCCGGCAGTATAACACTACGATGCGGGTATGGCAAGAAAGTAAACCCGTAATCGGGTTCTTTCCTTACAGAGTATCTAAATTCAGGATTTAGCATCTGAAGATGCGATGCAAAAACTGCACCAAAAATCAGGAATTACAGTGAGATAATTGGGAAATCAGGCGTTTCTCTTTTTTGTGTAGCACTCTTTGCAGTAAACCGGCCTGCCTTCCTTCGGCTGGAAGGGAACTTCGCACTCCTGCCCGCACTCTGCGCAGGTGGCTTTGTACATTTGGCGTGGTCCAAAATCTCTTCGCGGACCCCCTTTGCTAAAATCTTTCACTTGTCTTTCTCCAAAACTATATAAAAAGGTTTAAAACATTACAAGTATATGAATATAACCGGAACGTATCTGTTTGTCAAGGCAGATTTTTTAAAAAAACATTCCATTATTTTTCGAGAACCGCGATATATAACCTTCTAAACCACGTTGAATTTTATGTCGTATATTGTTATAATGGATTCTATACATAAAACCTTATAAGGAGGCCTAAAATTTAGTTGGGGAAATTACGGGAAAATATAGCGGTAAGAAGGGAAAAAGCCATACTTGTAGGGGCTTTGTTTAAAAATACCTGTGCAGATAACCTCGCTGAGCTGGCGGCGCTGGCTGAAAGTGCCGGAGCTATAATCGTTGATAAACTCCAGCAGAAAATCACCCGCATTCATCCTGGAACGTATATCGGCAGCGGAAAAGCCGAGATGATTCGCCAAAGGGCAAAGAAAACCGGAGCCGAGGTTATTATCTTTGATAACGACCTTTCGCCTGGACAAATCCGCGAGCTTGAGGAAATTGTACAGGTGAAAGTCATTGACCGCAGCGAACTGATTCTCGATATCTTCGCCACCAGAGCGAAAACCAAGCAGGCCCAGCTGCAGGTCGAACTTGCACAGCTCGAATATACCTACCCAAGACTTACAAGAATGTGGTCGCACTTAGATACGGTAACAGGCGCAGCAGGGGGGCCTGCAGCAGGAGCGGTCGGCGGCATCGGTACACGCGGCACAGGTGAAAAACAACTCGAAATCGACCGCAGAATAGTCAGCAAAAAAATAATAGAACTGAAAAAAGAACTTGCCGAAATAGACAAAAGAAGGGTAAGAGAAATAAAGGCCAGAAGCGGAATGTTTAAAATCTGCTTAGTCGGCTATACAAACGCAGGCAAAAGTACCCTTTTGAACGCACTTACAGACGCAGACGTTTATGTGGCGGACAGGCTTTTTGCAACTCTCGATACGCGGACAAGGCAGTGGTCGCTCGGCGGAGGCTCCAAAGTGCTGCTGAGCGATACCGTGGGATTCGTAAGAAACCTGCCGCACCAGCTTGTGGCGTCCTTCAAGGCAACTCTCGAAGAGGCAATCAACGCTGATTTGCTGCTTCATATCGTTGATGTACCAAGCAGCGATGCTGAAAGTCAGGCTGAAAATGCGAAAAAAGTTTTAGATGAAATAGGATGCAAAGAAAAAAATATACTCATTCTGCTCAATAAGGCCGACATTGTAAAAAATCAGGCACAGTTCGAGCTTCTTCAAACAATCCATCCTGACGCCATAAGCATTTCCGCAAAGACGGGGATGAATCTTAACGTGCTGAAGGATAGAGTGCTGGCGATTTATGCCGGCGGGCAGGTGGTTTTGAGAGTAACGGTAAGCGCAGCCGACGGCAGGCTCCAAAGCTATCTGAAATCGAACGCGGCTGTGCTGCAGCAGCAATTTACTGACAGCACCGTCATACTCGATGTGAAAGTCGGTAAGAACCGGCTGGCAGAGCTGGAAAAACTCAAGCCTGTCAAAATAGAACAAATCAGTTAACAAAAACTACTGATAAAATCTGCTGCCGAATACTTTTTTAAGTTGAAAAAAGGCATTTTTGTCCTGTCCCCGCCTTCGCAAGGACAAGTTTTTCTTGATTTACAGATTAAAAAAAGATATAATTAAGTTGCTTCTCGGATTGCTGCTGCGCGCGATGATAAGGTGAAAATAAATAATAAGTACTGACAATTTTTGGAGGAGGTCGAAATGAAAAACCTAATATTAATATTCGTCTGTTTATTGCCGCTGATGCCCTGTCAGGCGGCGGAAAGCCGATCCGCACAAGAGAATCAAAACCGGCAGCAGCTCGAAATAGAAAAGTATATTTCACGTCTTAGGGGCCAGATAGAATACTATTATGCAAACCAGCTTATCGAATTGAGCCAACGGGCACAGGCACAGATTAGACTGCTCGAAATCGCTGATAAGCCGGTCTATGCCAGCCTTGCTGAGCAGGCTGAAGTAGCTAAAACTGTCTTGCACATTGATGATTACGGGTATCGAGCGCCTTGGTATCTTGAAGCTAAAACTGAAAGAATACTGCAACTTGCAGATGGCTTTGATGAATCCAAATCATATAGCGATTTTGTAGACATTATCAAAAGATCGCCTAAGTGGTTTACTATGGCACGCAGTTACTCGGTGGCCGATACAACCAGGACAACCGACGGTAATGATACCACTGGTTCTATCAGTGGCTCTACAGCTTTCCTGGGATGGAGCTGGATAGATTACGGTGATTTTGCAGACATCATCAAAGAATCACCTAAGCGATTTGCGGCGGCACATGGCCGGATAGCTGAGAGAAAAAACCGTATATTAGCGCACCTGGAGTTTGAAACTTTAAAGCTCCAGCGGCAAAGACAGTATGCCTTAACTGTCGGGCTGGCGCAGCTTGAAAAGCGGCTGAGAGAAGATGCGCTAAAACCGCAGCCCCAGGCAGCACACGGATTGATAACCGGCATCCTTTATTCACAGGACAGGCCCGCCGCTATCATTAACCGCACAATAGTACACAGCGGCGATACAATATATGGCGTAACCGTTGTCAAAATACGCAAAGACAAGGTTGTGTTCGAAAAGAACGGCAAAAAGTGGGAGCAGCAAGTACAACAGAAGCCGCAAGCTTACTGGAAATAGCAGGTAAATCAGCATTAAGAATGACTGAATTTCCAATTGCGAGGAGATGACAAGCGCATTGCAATTTGGGGATTTGACACTATAATTTCCTCTATGTTCAAAAATATTTCCATAATAGGCGACGGTGCAATGGGCAGCGTTTGTGCGATACTGCTCTGCGAAAAAGGTTTTGCAGTGCGAATGTGGGGTTATGACTCACAGCAGCTTGCGCAGTTTGAAAAAAGAAGGGAAAATTTCAAATTCCTGCCCGGCTACAAACTGCCGCAGGCACTCGTTTTTGAGTCTAAAGATTCCGGAATTCTTAAAGGAGCCGATTTAGTCATCTCGGCAGTGCCGTGCCAGTTCATCCGAAGCGTCTGGCAGAGATTGAAGAATTATGCCAATGACTCCGTGCCGATAGTCTCTGTTGCGAAGGGTATCGAGAACGGCACATTGCTGCGGCCAAGCGAGATACTGGCGGATGTCATAAATAAAGACATCAGGATTATCGCATTTTCAGGACCCACGATAGCGGATGAAATCGTAAGAAAACTGCCGGCAACCGCAACAGCGGCCTGCGCTGACGAACGGCTCGCAGGGGCCGTGCAGGAAATCTTCAACACGCCGTATTTGAGGGTTTATCGAAACAGTGATATCGTAGGCGTTGAGCTGGCAGGGGCTATGAAAAACGTCGTAGCTATTGCCGCAGGCATCATTGACGGCATAAAGGCAGGAGACAATGCAAAGGCGGCGCTGTTGTGCAGAGGATTGGCTGAAATCACACGACTGGGAGTTACGATGGGCGCAAAAGAGCAGACTTTTGCAGGCCTCAGCGGGCTTGGCGACCTTGTTACCACCTGCATATCGCCGACAGGACGAAACAGAAGCTTCGGACAGAGAATCGGTAGAGGTGCAGCCATTAAAGAAGCTCTTGCAGCAACCGAATCTGTTGTCGAAGGCGTTGATACGTGCAAATCCGTTATCGACCTTGCGCGCAAATACGCCGTCAATATGCCTATAACCGAGGCTGTTTATCAGATTCTGTTCGAAGGCAAAAGCGTAACAGCGGCAATTGAAGAACTTATGGCAAGAAAACTCAAGGCGGAATAGGTGACCGCTTTTGATGCCGAATTAGATGTTATCGCACAGGTAGCCGCCATCTATCGGCAGCGTAGTACCGGTAACAAATTCGCCGGCGTCAGAAGCGAGAAATATCGTTGCTCCCGTCAAATATTCCGGCTGACCGAACCCGCCGAGAGGAGTCCTGGCAAGCACGGCTTTTCCTCTTTCAGTCGGCGTGCCGTCGTCGTTTAACAGCAATTTCCTGTTCTGCTCGGCAATAAAAAAGCCCGGCGCAATCGCATTGACCCTTATGCCGTATTTTGCCAGTTCCTTTGCGTGAGCTGTAGTTTGATTTATAACGGCTGCCTTGGCTGCCGAATATGCCCAAACGCCGGACAGGGGATTAAAACCTGCCATTGAAGCAATGTTGATAATATTGCCTTTGATTTTATTGTCTATCCAGTATTTTGCAATGTGCTTGGTTGGCAGGATACAGCCTGCAAAAAGATTAAGTTTCAGAACAAAGTCGAAATCCTCAGGTTTCACATCGACGAGCGGCCCTTTGCCGCGATTGCCGCCGGCGCCGTTCAAAAGTATCTCAACCGAGCCGTAAATATTCACCGATTTTTCCAGAGCTTTGGCGATTGAGTCTTCCTCCATCAGATTTACTTCAACTAAGGAGACCTTCTGCTTGTCGCCGCAGGCCTCGGCTATAAGCCGGGCTTTTTCCTTCATTGCTTCTGGTCTTATATCCCAGAGTATTACGTTTGCGCCGCCGCAGGCAAAGCCCTCTGCGATTACGCTGCAAAGCGTGCCGCCGCCGCCGGTTATAATTGCTGTTTTACCGCTTAAACTGAACTTTTTGTCAAGATAAGACATTTTTTTACTCCTGTTCCTTTGCTTTTTAAAATAACTTTTTTATTATACCAGTTTGTGATATAAAATTTGTAGAAAAAAATGAGGTAATTACAAATGTTTGTAGTCCATATAAATGTTCAGGTAAAGCAGGAGTATATTGAGGCCTTTAAAAAGGCCTGTGTTGAAAACGCGCAAAACAGCATAAAAGAACCGCTTATAAGGCGTTTTGATGTCCTTCAGCAGTCCGACGACCCGACGCAGTTTGTCCTTGTCGAGGCGTATTTGGATGAAAGCGGCGCAGCGCAGCATAAACAGACGGCACATTACAACAAATGGCGAAGCGAAGCAGAGAAAATGATTGCCGGCGAAAGAACGAGGACAAGATTTGTGCCCCTCTGGCCGGAAAAATATTAGAAGAAATTCAAAAATCAAAAAGCAAAATTGTGGAGTCGGCCTCCCCTGAGGCGAGCAAGCTTTGGCCGATGTTGATTTATAATTAACCGGCGGTTTTTACTCTGCAAAATTGTAAGTAGTTTTTACAGGAATAAAATCTTATGGCGACAAATGATATTATTAAAAAATATGCAAGATTGCTGGTTGACTATTCGCTTGAACTGAGAGCCGGCGATAAACTTCTTATCCAATCAACGTATCTTGCAGAAGAGCTGCTTAAAGAGGTTTATACTTGTGCTCTAAAGGCCGGTGCGTATCCGGAGTTTAAAATATCGCTTAACGGAACTGAAAAAATCTTTTATGACAACGCCTCCGACAGTCAGCTCCGGTTTATCTCGCCGCTGAGCAAATATGTCTATGAAAACTATGATACAGTTTTAAATATCATTGCGCCGTTCAATGTCAAGGAGCTGCAGAATACGCCTGCGGAGAAAAAGCAGA
>Ga0315543_1004085_pt1 | contig 12543 bp, 8 predicted proteins | sample SalMarSW160210MG_2_FD_203098 | JGI IMG/M metagenome (GOLD analysis project Ga0315543, IMG submission 203098) | Salt marsh sediment microbial communities from the Plum Island Ecosystem LTER, Massachusetts, United States - Salt Marsh Sediment SW1601-210 ...
TGTCAAAAAAGGTGTTATGCCGGTCGTCAAGCCAACAGTGCCTAACGCTGAGCTTGTCTCGAAAAGAGTGTCCAACATAGTAAAGCTGCTTTGACTCCGGCTCTCTGTTATACTCAAGGCAAGCGTAGCACAGAATAGAACCACCACAAAAAGCAGCGTTATGGTAATTGCCCTTCCCACAACAGCTATCCGGATGGAGCGTTGAAACATTTCAACATCCTGGCGTTTTCGTAGGGCTGCGACAGCAGTCATAGCAATTACCGCAAGAGTTACGGTTTTGATACCGCCGGCTGTGGAGCCGGGCGAGCCTCCAATGAACATAAGCAAAATGAGAATGAACTTGCTCGACGGAGATAGCGTCTTAATATCAACCGTATTAAAGCCGGCTGTTCTGGCGGTAATCGACTGGAAAAGTGCACCCAGAATACCTACCTTTTGAGAAGAATCGCCTTGTGCGGCATAACGCTCAAATAAAAGTATAGCCAGCATCCCTCCCATTATTAGCACGAAACTTATGCTAAGAACTATCTTGGTCTGAAGCTGCATTCTTTTTGGAGCTTCCATCATCATACTATAGCGCCTATGGAACAGTCTCTTAAAAAAGCGTTTTACTCTATCGGCAATGATGTTAGCCATATTATATAGCACGCCGAAGCCGAGCCCTCCCAGGATTATGAGCGGACAAACCACTAAATAAACCTGCCAGCATCTGTTAAAACCAATAAGGCTGCTATTAAACAAGCTAAAGCCCGCATTGCAAAACGCACTTATCGAATGAAATATACTGCAAAACCACTGCGGGTGTACGTTACCGGCCCAGCCTGGCACATCATGCCACATTCTGAAAAGGCTAACAGCTCCGATGGCTTCGATAAGAATTGTGCCGGCAAAGATAAACACTATCATATTTCCAATCTGGCTGAGCGTCCGGGCACTAAGCAGGTCCTGCATCGCTACTGAGCCGCGCAGGCTCAAAGCCTGACCCAGCAGCAGTGCAAAGACAACGCCGAAAATTACTATTCCTAAACCGCCGAGCTGAATCAATACCAAAATAATTATCTGCCCCATCAAGCTGAAGTCCTGCCCTGTATCTCTTACGATAAGGCCGGTAACGCAGGTAGCACTGGTTGCTGTAAACAGAGCGTCGATGAAGCCGGCTCTTTGTTGGGTGGACGCCCTTGGCAGCATAAGCAGGCCCGCACCTGCGACAATTAAAATCAAAAAACTGGCTATCAATGCCCGTGTCGGAAGATAAACGCCCACCGCCAAATACCTGACCTTGCCCGGCTCAACCTCACCAAACCAGCGTCCGGAACCTAAAATGACTATTAAAAAAATTATAAGAAGTGGTACTTCAAACCAATTGGCGATCAAATAATCCCTCTTTGACACCGCGTTTTGAAACCGAATTACTTTGCCGGCGAGAAAAATGAACAACATACCAACCTGGATTGCGAACAGAACACGTACCGGCAGCAACGGCTCATAAAAGCCAAAAAGTATTAAAAAAGATGCCACCACCAGTGCTGAGGTTACAGCTTTGATGCCGACCAGGACCCTCTCCAGGCGGTTGTCTTTGTAGGTTATCTTCATAAAACAATTATCATTTGTAAAAAGGGCTTTGTCAATTGACAACTTGTCCCGGCCGAGCCGGCCGGAGCGGCGTCAAGCGACATCAGCAAGGCCCAGCGCATCACCAAACTTGGTCAGAAGTGCTCGGCGGATGTTTTTGTGCTCGGCTTTTGTTAACATAGGGTCATGTGAAGCTAACTGGAACGCTTTTTTTCTCGCCATAACCAGCAGGTCAAAGTCGTCAATTATATTTGCAATTTTTAAGTCCGGCAGCCCATGCTGGCGGGTGCTGAAAAGTTCTCCCGGCCCACGCAACCGTAAGTCCTGCTCGGCTATCTCAAAACCATCATTGCATCTTGTCATTACATCAAGTCTGCTTTTGGCTACTTCGCTATCCGTCTCGGCAAACAGAAGACAATACGATTTAGCCGTACCTCTGCCGATGCGTCCCCTTAACTGGTGAAGCTGCGCCAGGCCGAACCTGTCTGCTCCTTCTACAACCATTATCGTGGCGTTAGGGACATCCACGCCCACCTCTATAACTATGGTAGAAACCAGCACGTCGATTTTTCCTTTTCTAAACTCGGTCATAATTTGATGTTTCTTTGCCGAAGGCATCTGGCCATGCAAAAGCCCAACATTACACTCTGGGAAAATATTCTGAGAGAGATTCTTCCAGCCCTCGGTAGCTGCCTTAACATCACCGTTTTCTTCGATCGCAGCAATTCGTGGATAAACGAAATACACCTGTTTCCTTGCTTTGAGCTGCTCACGGATAAACTCGTATGCCTTTCGGCGGTTGTGCCGATCAACCCAGCGGGTTATCACGGCACCTCTGCCGGGCGGTGAATGTTTGATAACAGAAACATCTAAATCGCCGAATGCGGTCATCGCCAACGTCCGTGGAATAGGTGTAGCTGTCATAACAAGGCAGTGCGGTGTAGTTTGCTTCCGTAGTTCCGCTCGTTGATGTACGCCGAATTTGTGCTGCTCGTCAATCACTACTAAGCCGAGCTTTTGAAATTCTACGTCTTTTTGCAGTAAGGCCACCGTTCCGACAACGATGTCAATTTTACCGTGCCTAATTTGTTTTAGAAGCTGTACTCTCTTTTTGCCGGTCAATCCGCGCGTTAGAAGGACTCTTTTTACTCTGCTGTTTTTTAGGTATCTTTCGATACTTAGAAAATGCTGACCAGCTAAAATCTCGGTAGGCGCCATAATAACCGCCTGTGTCTTGTTGGCCACCGCCAATAAGGCTGCATAAAGTGCCACTACCGTTTTGCCCGAGCCGACGTCGCCCTGCAGGAGCCGATTCATCGGCTTGGAGCTGCGCATATCCGCAACAATCTCTTCGATGCAGGCGTTTTGGTCTTCGGTGAGCAGGAATGGAAATCGCTTTCTTATTCGCCGGTCGATTTCTTCAGTGTAATTGCAGGCAGTTGCAGTTGAAAAATGTTGCACTTTGTATCGGCGAAGAGCCAATCCAAGCTGCATTAGAAACAGCTCATCATATTTTAATCTGCGTTTTGCCTGAGCAAGTTTTTTTTCGTCAGGCGGTGAATGTATCCAGGCAAAAGCGTCGTTTCTTCTTATCAGGTTTGCTTCTTTTAGAAAGCTTTGTTCGTAAAACTCGGGAACAAGCTCGTTCAAATTGTCAAGCAAAGGTCTGATTATACGTTTAATTCGTGGACTGCTCAATTGATTGCTTGCAGGGTATACACCACCACTAAAACGCTGGATGATAGATGATGGACGATGGACGATGGACGATTCATCCCTTGTCTCTCCTCTCTCGTCCCTCGTCCCTCGTCCCGCTGCCTCAGTGGGGGCAAGTCCTTCGGCTACGCTCAGGATAAACTTCGGATTAGTCATTTGCAACTGATGCTTGTACAAAGTGACCTTGCCTGAGGCCATTATTATTTGGCTTGGTTGTAATTTGTTACGGAGATAGCCGCCGTGAAACCATACAATTCTGCAGACGCCGGTCTCGTCACTGACTATTGCTTCGAATATGGGCTGCCTGCGATAGCTTTGGTAGTCTATTGACTCGACCATACCGATAATGGTAGCAGTCTGGCCGGGCCGAATCTGGCGTATTTTTCTTACCGCAGGTGCGAAATTCCAATCGCGTGGATAATATTCTAACAGGTCCGCCACTGTATGTACGCCTAACTGAGCAAAGGCCATTGCTCTTGCCGGGCCTACACCCTTTAGATACTGAACCGGCATCGATAAATCGATTTTGCTTTTCTTTTTTGTTCCTGCACTTGTCATTGTGATAATCTTATCAAAACATCTCGATAGCAGCAATCTCTTGTCTGCTTAGGTATCCAGATTTGACTCATTGCTCAAACGCGTTATAATACAGAAGCGAAGATTGCGCAGATTATACGGGAAAAAATATTACCATCAGCGTAATTTGTGAAATCTATGGTAAAATTAAAATGATCTTCAAAAAATCTTAAGGAGTCCCAAAATGAAAATCAAGAAGATTCTTTTCTATTTGTTAGCTGTCCTTTTGGGTGGCTGTGTGCCTATTATGTCACTTCACCCGCTTTTCACAGAGGATAAGCTGGTCTTTGAGGAAAAACTGCTCGGCACATGGCTGGACGACCCCAATAGCCCCAAAAGCACTTGGCAGTTCAAGCGAGTTGAAGAGAGCGCTCAGAAAGATGGAGAATTAAATCCCCCCAAAAAGCCGGAAATGGCTTACAAACTTATCCTTCTCAACAACGAAGACAATACTAAAGGCTCGCTTTTCGCTCATTTGATAAAACTCGAAGATCGGCTATTTCTCGACGTTTATCCAAGCAGGCTTCCTTGTGCTCAGCCGGACCCAAATGAAGACTGGTTGCTCAATGCGTTCTTTTTAATACCGGGCCACTCATTTATGATAATAGACTCCATAGAACCCCAGTTAAAGCTACGTTGGACCAACCAGGATGAAATGAAAGAATTGCTCAAAGAAGAACCCAACGTGGTTAAGCATGAATTGATCGAAGACAGTATCATTTTGACGGCATCAACTGAGCAGTTACAGAATTTTGTAGTGAAATACGCTGACGAAGAAAGATTATTTTCCGAGCAGGTCGTTTTGACCCGCTCAAAAGCTGCCATAAAATGATTTGTTTAGCCGTCACCTCTGTGGTGACGGTTTAAAAAAATATTTAGGGATTTTGTACCGTCGCCGTCCTACTCCGTAGTAGTTACTACGAAGGACGAAGTACCGGCGATGGCTAAACAGAGTATTTAGCCCCCACTTTGACTGGGGGGTTTGGATAATATCGATATGACCAATCAAGCACAGTCTAATCAGTTGTCCCATAAGCAAGAAAACCTACCCGCCGAGCCTCGGCGCTATTTGGTGAATATAGATTCTATCTCTATGAACCAGTTGTTCACCGATTGTCTGGTGGTAGGAGCCGGCATCGCGGGTCTTCGGGCCGCTATCGAAGCAGCCGACCCCAGATCAGGCAGGGGATGCAACGTCATCATTGTCTGCAAGGGCGCTGTCCAGGACAGTAATACTTGGCAGGCCCAGGGCGGTATCGCCTCAGTACTGAATAAGGAAGACTCATTTGAATCACATATAGCCGATACACTTAGCACCGGCTGCGGTGTAAGCAATAGAAAAGTTGTCGAGCTGGTTGTCCGCCAGGGACCGGAGCTTATAGAGCAACTGCTTCGCTGGGGCGCCGACTTCGATAAAATCAACGGCCATATTGCTATGACACTCGAAGGCGGCCACAGCCACCCTCGCATTGCTCACGCTCACGGCGATGAAACAGGTCGCATAACTGCTCAGACCCTCATTAACAAAGTAAGACAGAATCCCAGCATAAAGATAATAGAAAATTTCTTCGCCATCGATTTGCTTACTGAGGACAATAAGTGTACAGGAATAATCGGCTGCGACAAACACGGAAGGCTCCAAATAATCTGGGCGGCAAATACTATCCTGGCTACCGGCGGAGCAGGCCAACTGTATCGCGAGACCACCAATCCGGAGGTTGCAACCGGTAATGGCATCGCTATGGCTTACCGTGCAGGAGCTGTATTGTGTGACTTAGAGTTCATGCAGTTTCATCCTACGACCCTCTATGTAGCAGGCGCCTCACGAGCCTTGATTACAGAAACACTTCGCGGCGAAGGAGCTGTACTTTTAGATAGTAACGGCCATCGCTTTATGAAAGAGTATCACAAAGCTGCAGAGCTTGCACCGCGTGACGTTGTAAGCCGTGCCATTTTAGCCCAGATGCTAAAAACCAACTCCACTCATGTTTATCTGGATGTCCGCCATTTCGATAAAACACGTTTCGCAAAAAGATTCCCACTTATTAATGAATTATGCGAGAGTTTCAACATAAACGTTACCAAGGACCTGATTCCTGTCCGGCCAAGCGCACATTACATGATAGGCGGTGTTAAAACCGATGCATCAGCCAAGACGAGTATTAAAAATCTTTATGCCTGTGGTGAGGTGGCCTCCACCGGCCTGCACGGCGCAAATAGGCTCGGTAGCAACTCTCTGCTTGAAGGGCTGGTGTTCGGCAAAATTGCAGGCCAAATTATTTCACAAGGCACAAAAACCGTCGACGCTCATATCAGGCACTTGTCCATAAAATATCGAATCCCGCATTCAGACCGTACCCGTTTGGATACTGCGGACGTCAGGAACTCGCTTCGAGCCCTTATGTGGCGAAATGTCGGCATCACTCGAAGGGCCCAGCCACTAAAAGAGGCTGAGGAAATTATCAGGTTCTGGCAGCGTTACGTAATGGACAAAGTCTTTGACTCGCCTGCAGGGTGGGAGTGCCAAAATATGCTCACTGTTTCCTTGCTTATGGCCCACGCTGCTCAACAGCGTCAGGAAAGCCGGGGCGTGCACTTCAGAAGTGATTTCCCTAAAACCGATGATGAGCACTTCAAAAAACAAATCGAAATATCGACAGATGTGTAATCGCAAATGTATAGCCCCACAATTTACTCGCCTTTGCGTAGCCGCTTCGGCGGAGCGAGGTTGTGGGGTTCAGGTGGTATCCGCCTGGCCATAGATCCAAAATAAAGGTGGAAAACAAAGCATATTTATATTATAATTATTTACGATAATTGAAGCGATTGAAAAGAGTGGGTCGGGCAGTCGCCCTCGCTGTTTTGCTTTGCAAAAGCGAAGCTGCGGGGGAGGAAAGTCCGAGCAGGATAGGGCAACGGTGGTGGCTAACAGCCACCGGTCCACCTTCGGTGGACCAGGGAAAGTGCCACAGAAAATACACAGCCGATGGTCCGCCTTCGGCAGGGTAAACCCCACCGCCTGCAAGACCAAGTAGCTGGTTACTCGGCCCGAGTGTGAATCTGCCAAAGGCGGGTTCGACCAGTGGGTAGGTCGCTTCTCGATTCTTCGGGAGAGCCAACTGGCAACAGTTGGTCAAGATAAATGACTGCCGCCTGTCGCTTTCGGCGGGATACAGAACTCGGCTTACAGACCCACTCTTTTGTTGTGTGACATATAATCCGATATAAAAAACCCCCAAATAAACTTGTCCCCGCGAAGGCGGGGATTTGGGGGCTAAATATTTTGTTTAGCCGTCACATCCTTCGACCCGGCTCAGGACGGACCTGTGGTGACGGTTTCTTCCTCATTTTCAAACATATCAATAAAGCAGCCTAACGTGATCTTAACTGTGACGATGCTGTTATCAACAGTCATTTGGATTTTGCCTTTGTCGAAATTCATATGATCAAACCGAACGCCGCTTTTGTCACTTAGGTTCTTTGCCAGTGCAGGGGATTTATCCAGCTCAAGCAAAACAGTTTTAAATATCTGATTCAGGAACATACTGGAAACGGCGAGCTTTTGATTACCCCTGCCTGGATCATTGGCAGGAACCTTACCAAGCTCATCGGTGTCTTTGCGAAGATTCTCTGCAACCTGCTTTAGTATTGCTATTTGCTTTTCTTCTTCGGTCATATATGGTTTTGTGAGCACTTCTGACGGCAATATGATTTGGCTGTCAAAGATAAGGCCTTTGCCAGGGGGAATTAAAAAACTCCCATATTGAGACAATGAAGACCCTGCCTTTTCATCTACCAAGTAAAAATGTTTCCGCTCTGCTGTCATATTTTGCTTATTGAAGGCAACCATAGTGAACCAGGTTTTGTAACCACTTTTACTCTGCCCTACCAATGCGACAGCATTGTCACTTTGACTAAGCAATTCGGTAGAATCCGGTTCAAGCTCATATCCCGGTTTATGTAGCATTTCCAGCACATCAAGACTGCTCGTAGCCTTTAGCTTTATTCTGTTGTAGCGGGCGGAAAGCTGCTCATAAGAAACTTCTCGCGGCTGATTGTATTGAACAGCAGAACAACCATATAAGACCCAACACAAAACAAATAAAGGCGCAAACCGAAAAATAGAAAATCGAAGAACTCCCAAAAGACCCCACGTGAAACGTGGGGCTAAATATTTAGCCCCCGGTTTAACTGGGGGTTGTGTTTCGCAAGTGATTAGGCACTTCTCACACATCCTACACCTCTGCCGTCTTGATAATACCTTCCTTCGCATCGGTTGTGATGCAGCAGTTATTTGCCAATCTTTAGACCTCTTTCGCCTCGATCCACTTCATCATTTTGCGCAGAGTTCTGCCAACCTTTTCGAGTTGGCAATTGTAGTCTTTGTCATACAACTGCTTAAATTTTTTCAATCCCCCTTGGTATTCGTCCACCCACTCTTTGGCAAACTGACCGGACGTAACCTCCGACAGGATTCTTTTCATTTCCGCTTTGGTCTGCTCATTGATGATTCTCGGCCCACGGGTTAGGTCGCCGTACTCGGCGGTGTTGGATATACTGTATCGCATATAACTAAGGCCGCCCTGATACATAAGGTCAACTATGAGCTTTACCTCGTGCATACATTCAAAGTATGCAATCTCAGGCTGGTAACCTGCTTCCACTAAGGTTTCAAAGCCGGCTTTAATAAGCGATGTAAGTCCGCCGCAGAGCACGCACTGCTCGCCGAACAGGTCCGTCTCTGTTTCTTCTTTAAATGTTGTTTCAATAACGCCTGCACGTGCACCACCGATTCCGTTTGCCCAGGCTAATGCAATTTCCTTTGCGTTACCGGTAGCATCCTGCTGAATAGCTATCAAGTTTGCTACCCCGCCGCCTATTTCAAACTCGCTGCGTACCAAATGTCCCGGCCCTTTCGGAGCAATCATAACTACATTGACATCCTTCGGCGGTACGATGTATTTGAAATGAATATTAAAGCCGTGGCAAAAACCGAGTGTTTGCCCCGCTACCAGATTCGGCTCGATTGCCTCTTTATACACCTTCGCCTGAATTTCATCAGGGACAGTCACAATAGTCAGGGTTGCTCCGTCCATAGCTGTCTTTATATCTCCTGGTTTAAAATCATGCTCAACGGCAAGTTTAAAGTTATCGGTTCCTTCCAGCTCAGCCACTTCAACTTCAATGCCGTTATCACGCAAATTCAGACTATGGGCATGTCCTTGACTGCCATAGCCGATAACTGCTACTTTCTTATCCTTTAACGGATCTATCGGAGCATCTTTTTCATAATAAATTTTTGCTGCCATAGCTTTAATTCTCCTTATTTTCCAACTACGCTGCTTTCAATAACACAATTTCACGCAACGTGCATATTATATGCAAAGCCCCCTATCAGGCAAGGAATAAAAAACCCCGTATAAAATAGAACCCCCCCAATAAACTTGTCCTGAGCAAGGTCGAAGGATTGGGGGGCTAAATATTTAGCTCCGCAGCCTGTCTTAAGCTGGGTCGAAGGATTTACTGCGGGGTTCACAATCTTTTGACGCACAAAATCATTTACATCTCGGTCTTGGCCTGTCTCGGCATGGCGATTGTTCCGGTTCTGGCTACGTTTTTGATGCCATAAGGTCTGCAAATTTCAATGAATGCTTCAATCTTGGACTCGGGCCCACTTACCTCAATCATTAGCGACTTTTGGCTGATATCTACGACTTTACCTCTGAACATCTCTATCATAGAGAAGATTTCAGGCCGTTTATCCGGCGGGGCCGAAACCGTTATCAGCATCAAATCGCGGGCTACGACCGGCTCGCCCGCAAAATCCTGGACCTTAACAACCGGAATAATCTTAGCTAACTGCTTTCGGACCTGCTCAACCACCCGGTCATCGCCGATAACAACAAGCGTCATTCGGCTGAGATCCGTGTCTTCGGTTCTGCCGACAACAAGCGAGTCAATATTGAATCCACGAGCGGCAAACATACCTGAAACGTGGGCCAGAACGCCAGGTTTATTTTCAACTAATGCGCTGATTATATGTTTCATCTTTTGTACCCCAATTATCGAATTTTTGAACCCCGTAGCAAGAACCCCCCAATAAATTGGGGGGCTAAACATATTTGTTATTTAGCCCCCAGTTTCACTGGGGGTTTTCCTTCTTATGCCAGACTTTCCAATATATCAAGGCCGTCCATTTCATTTAGGCTTTTGCCCGCCGCCACCATTGGCCAGACGTTTTCTTCCCTGTCTATCCTAAAGTCAACAACGCAGGGTTTCTTCTCAGCCAGCATTTTCTTGATGGCCTTGGCAACATCCTCTTTTTTATCGACAGTAATACCGACCGCGCCAATCGCCTGCGCAACCGTGGCGTAATCAGGATTAACCAACGAGCTATTGGAATAGCGCTTATTGTAAAACAGCTCCTGCCACTGCCGAATCATCCCCATATATCCGTTGTTTAAAATACAAACTTTTATGGGCAAATTGTACTGAACGGCTGTGGCTAATTCGGTCATAGTCATATTAAAGCCGCTGTCTCCGTCGATATCTATAACCGTAGCTTCCGGCTTTGCCACCTGCGCACCTATGGCGGCAGGCAGGCCGTAACCCATAGTACCCAGACCGCCGGAGCTGATAAACTGTCTCGGCTTGATATAGCGGTAAAACTGAGCCGCCCACATCTGGTTCTGGCCAACGCCTGTGGTTATAATTGCCTCGTTTTTAGTCTGACGACAAAGCTCCTCAATAGCATACTGTGGCTTGACCGTCGTTGCCTGTCGGTCATAACTAAAGGGATATTTCTTCTTCCAGTCGGCGATCTTCTTAAACCATTGCTTCCTCTCGCGAAATTCCACTTCTTTGATCAATTCGATTAGTATCTCTTTAGCATCGCCCACAACAGGAATATCTACACGCACGTTTTTGGATATACTGGCCGGGTCAATATCTATATGGACTATCTTTGCGCCGGAGGCAAAAGTCTTTAATTTACCAGTCACTCTATCATCAAAACGAGCTCCGATTGCGATTAGCAAATCGCATTCCTGAACGGCGTAATTAGCATACGCCGAGCCGTGCATTCCGAGCATGTCCAGCGATTCCGGCTTTCTCTGATCGAAAGCACCGAGTCCTAGAAGAGTGGTAGTAACCGGCAGGTGTGCCTTTTCAGCCAAGGTTCGTACTTCTTCACTTGCGTTAGCGGTAATGATACCGCCGCCGATATAAAGTACCGGCCGCTCGGAATTGTTTATTGCACGAGCCGTTATTGATATCTGCCTGGCGTTGCCTTTAGTGCGAATCTTGTAGCCGGGCAGATTCATCTCAGCCGGTCCGTTTACACTACATTTGTCAACTTCAATGTCAACAGGTATATCAACCACTACCGGACCTGGCCGACCTGTCGAAGCAATATAAAATGCTTCCCGAATGGTACGGGCGAGGTCTTCAATTCTCTCTACGAGGCAATTGTATTTTGTGACCGGACGGGTTATGCCGGTAGTATCCGCTTCCTGAAACGCGTCATTTCCGATAAGCTCTGTACGAACCTGGCCTGTAAGGGCAACTATCGGCACCGAGTCCATCATTGCCGTAGCTAAGCCGGTAACCAAATTGCAGGCTCCAGGCCCACTGGTTACGAGAACCACACCGACTTTGCCGCTGGCGCGAGCGTATGCATCAGCCATATGGCAGCCTCCCTGCTCATGCCGGGGATTTATGAGTCTGATTGGCGTATCGTACAATCTGTCGAACAAAGGAAGTACCACACCGCCGGGATAGCAGAACATTGTATCAATACCCTGCTCGATAAGGGTATCAACTATAATTTGTGCGCCGGTTTTAAGGGATGATTTGTCGGCTGGAGTAGCCTGCGTGTGAGTTTTGGATGCCATTATTGCTCCTTTCCTGATAAACGCTAATCGTTATTCCGGAGAAACCCATTCTTCGGGTACTCCAATTACAGCCTTCCGGGCCGCTCCGAGAATTCAATCGTTCTTGTAACAAAAACGATCCAATCACTCAAAGATTTATGCCCAACTATAATCCCGTAATTCCGCACACGGCAGATCTCAGGACTGTATTTGCATGTTTTCATACAAATACGCAATAATTATACAAAACAAAACACCAACTGTCAAATAGTTTTCGACAATTTGGCTGGGCCGACAATAGTAATTTTTTAGGATAAAACCACCCGTAAAACGGGAGGCTAAATAAAAATCACGTCGTAAACACGATACGAAACAATAACCAAATATTTAGGCCGTGGTTTTACCATGGATTCTAAGCTCCAATCGCAAATAAAAATAGCTTGGCCTTCAGGGAATCTGCTGATATAATAATTTTAAATATTAGGTCTTAGGAGATTACAAATGTGTGATCAACGTGGTTGCGGTGAAACTGAAGTTGAAAAAACATTTGAGGAAAAAGTCAAAGATGTAATCGAGTCGGTTCGGCCGGCCCTGCAGGGCCATGGCGGCGACATCGAATTAGTTCAAACCGATGAAGATAACACCGTTAAAGTCCGTCTGCAAGGCGCCTGTCAAGGTTGTCCCGGCGCTGCGACGACCTTGAAAATGGGCATCGAAAGAATCCTGAAGGAAAAAGTGCCCGAAGTCAAAGAGGTTATCGCGGTCTGACCCCAGAGGACAGAAGACGGATGACAGAGGACAGAGTTCT
>Ga0315543_1004086_pt1 | contig 12542 bp, 15 predicted proteins | sample SalMarSW160210MG_2_FD_203098 | JGI IMG/M metagenome (GOLD analysis project Ga0315543, IMG submission 203098) | Salt marsh sediment microbial communities from the Plum Island Ecosystem LTER, Massachusetts, United States - Salt Marsh Sediment SW1601-210 ...
CAAAGGCAGCGGTTGCGGTGAGAGATACAAGCAGCAGTGCAGACACCAGACCGGCCACGATGGCCATGTTCTTGATCGTGTTATGCATTTCTAACCCACCTCCTCATAATGATTGTGTATAGTATACTGCGTTGACAGGGCAGTTTCTTGACATTTAGGTGATATTGCTGCGACTTCGTGTTGCCTCATTCACAAAGCCTGGCCCAAGGTGTATCGTTATTTCAGTGTCACGTCCAACTTTGGGCCAGGCGCCAGAGTTGCCGTTGAGGAGCACGTTCTGAAACACGAGAGCGGCTGGGTTGAGCGATAGATACTGCTGCTGGAGCCACGTTGGCGTTTCATAACCGGCCTCGGGTACATCCAAGCCCCACCGCCAGGTTATCTTCACCAATATTGTACTTCCTCCCGAGCCAGATGTCAAGTAGTCTTTCGGGACTTGCTAATAGCCTAGCGCCTTGCCGCCTGTCTCGCCGCATCCTCTCTGGGGCGATGAGACCCAGAGGAAGGCGATGGTTCATCCACCTCGACGGGGTGGGCGTCTTAATTGGCGAAAACAACGGCCGTAACGGCCCATACTCCTGCGTAGCGAATCGTTGCTCGAGATCTCAACTTGTGAGTGAACTCCAGCTCCTGCGGTCAAGTTCCACCACAGTTGAAAGAGACTTATGTCATTCATAATGGGGTAGCAATCCGGCAAAGCTATATCTACGATGGGATGCTACAGGACTTTGACCGCTCGGCTGCCTTGCGATATAATGTGAGCTACGTACAGTTAACGACTCGCATCCTGGAGAGGTCGCATAGTCCGGCCTAGTGCGCGCGTCTCGAAAACGCGTAGGCAGAAATGCCTCGTGGGTTCAAATCCCACCCTCTCCGCTGAGGCGTTGTAGCGCTCTTCTTTGCTCAGGGGCGCTTTTCACAGCGAAAACCCGCAACGAAAGGAGAAGATTTGTGACTGCAAGCGGTGCTCCAAAGGGAGAGGAACGGAAGGTCGAGTTGGTGGGGGGCGCAGCTATTGATGGAGCGCCTATCGCCTATGTCATCGTCTTGGCTGCTGTGGTTGCTGTGTTGTCCTTCATCCCGTTTTCGGTGGTTTTTGCTGCCGGTGGCAGCTTCCCACTCAGCCAAGCAGTATACCCTCTCGTGGGATTCATACTCGGCCCATGGGCAGGCGCGCTGGCGGCGGGCATTGGTCGTCTCATTGGTGTATTCGCTGCCCCGCATACGGCTGGCGTAGGCCTGCCCTCGGTTGTGTTCGCTATGGTAGCGGCGGCGGCAGGCGGTATTTTGGTCGAGAAAAAAAGGCGCAATTGGCTGCTCGCACTGCTTGTGTTCGTGCTGGCTTACGTCTGGTACGTGGGCCGCGCTCTGACGATTGACGTCAGCCTGAGCCTAGCGCTACAGACCTCTTTGGTCAACTGGGCAGGCTTGATCCTGTGGATTCTGCCTACTCGTACCCTGGCCAGAGATTGGGTAGCGGACAAGAACCTCGCTAGGCTAGCGGCCGGGGTGGCGTTGGGTTCCTGGATCGTGAACACCAATAGCCATACTTTTGCCAACGCTTGGGTCTATTATACCATTGGCTGGCCAGCGGATGTATGGCGCATACTCACACCCGTCATACCTGTTGAACAGCTCTTCCGTACGCTGGTAGGTACGGTCATCGGCGTAGGCGTGATCGCTGGCTTGCGTGCGATTGGGCTTGTCAGGCCAGCCAAGGCCGGGTATTAGCTTCCTAGTCACATACACTTGGACGCCTCGACAGTGCGTCGAGGCGTCTGACTTTGGGAATGTGCGCTTGGCGATACACGACGCAGTTGTATGCATAGAGAATCTCTCATATCAGTATCCACGCTCACCAGACCTTGTGCTGCGCGACATCAACCTGTCAATCCGCAAGGGCGAGTTCCTGGGTATCATTGGGCCCACCGGCGCAGGAAAGACGACGCTTTGCCTGGCTCTAATCGGTATCGTACCGCAATTCCACGGCGGTCGCTTCTTTGGCCGTGTTACGGTCGCTGGCCTGGACACGCTAGAGAACCCCATCAGCCTGCTGGCTCAACACGTCGCCCTGGTTTTCCAGGACCCTGAGACGCAGCTCATTGCGAATTCGGTCGAGGACGAAGTGGCGTTTGCCTTGGAGAACGTCCGTGTGCCTCGAGATGAGATACTGCGCCGCATACCGTGGGCACTCGAGGCTGTGCGCCTGGGCGGCATGGAGAAAAAGCATCCGAGCGAACTCTCGGGCGGAGAGAAGCAAAGGCTGGCTATCGCCGCCGGGCTCGCCTTACAGCCGGAGGTGCTCGTTCTCGACGAGCCAACCTCCCAACTCGACCCTCTGGGAAGCCAGCAAGTCTTTGCCACAGTGCGTGAACTGAACGTCAGGCTGGGTATCACGGTCATTCTAGTCAGCCATGCCAGCGAAGAGATGGCCGAGTTCGTTGACCGCGTAGCTCTTCTGAGCAGCGGAGCGCTGGTTGACGTTGACATCCCCAGCCGCATCTTCACCCACATGGACCTGCTGGATCAGTATGGTACCCGTCCGCCGCAGGTCACCAGCTTCTACATAGAGCTTCGCGATAGAGGCTTTGAGCCGCCTTCCATTCCTGTAACGCTTGAAGATGCCACACAGGTGTACGAAGACATGCGACCGCAAGTCGAGGTCAAGCCGCCGGCCCCTCAGCCCAGGGGCACTGAAGAATCCTCCGGTCCCATCCTCCTCTCCGCGCGAGATGTCGAATACGTTTATCCTGACGGCACAAAGGCGCTCAGGGGTGTCTCCCTTGATGTTCGCGAAGGCGAGTACCTGGTGATCGTTGGCCAGAACGGGGCAGGCAAGACGACACTGGCCAAACACTTCTTGCATCTTCTTGAAGCGACTGAAGGCCAGGTTCTGGTCAATGGCCGTGACGTATGCAACCTGGACGTCAGTGACTTGGCCCGTCGCATCGGCTTTGTCTCACAGAACCCCGACAACCAGATTTTCAACGCCACCGTCGAAGCGGAGGTTGCCTTTGCACTGCGCAATCTGGGCATCAGTGGGACAGAGCTGGCTGAGCGAGTGGAAGAAAGCTTGTACACCTTCGGCCTCGAGGACTACCGGGCCGGGCACCCACTCTCGTTGCCCAAGGGCGACCGTGCCCGCGTGGTGATCGCCGCAGTATTAGCTATGCGGCCCGACGTATTGATCTTCGACGAGCCCACCACAGGTCAGGATTACTGCGGCGCCAAGCGCATCCTGGACGTGACCCGCCAGCTCCACCAAGCAGGAAAAACAGTGATTGTGATTACCCACCATCTGTACCTTATGCCAGGCTACGCCGACCGTGTGGTGGTCATGGGCAAAGGAATTATTTTGCTGGATGCCCCAATCCGCAAAGCGTTCCACGAGACTGCACTGCTGCGCAGTACTTACCTTGCTCCACCACAGATTGTGCAGTTTGCGCAGCGCATAGCACTCCGCGAGAATCTCAGCCCGCCATCCCTTGGGCAGGACTATGCACTGTCAATTCTGACGTCCGAGGAACTGGCTGCCTGCATCACCAGTCGGAAGGACAACGCATGACTTGGCGGACTATTGGCTCGGTGCGAGAATCGCCTCTCACACAGCTTGACTTTCGTCCCAAGCTGATGGTCATGTTTGCTGCTACGTTTCTGGCCTTCATGTGGGAAAGCCCAGCCCTCACAGGGGCCTTGGCGCTGCTGATCTTTGTGCTGTGTCTCATAGCACGCATTCGCCTCTCCTACTTGGGCAATGTGCTGCTCATCATGTTGCCATTCTACGGCATCCTGCTGGTCACACACGGCTTTCTGAACACGCACGTTGGCCGCACGCCTGTGTGGGTAGCGCCAGAGGCATGGTGGCTGATCGGTGGAAAGCTGAGGCTGACCGCAGAGGGTCTGGCCTACGGCTTCATGGTCATCTTCCGCACCCTGACTCTGATTCTGGTCACCCCTCTGGTCATCTTTACCACGGATTTGAACGCTCTAATCGTAGGCTTGGTGCGGATACGGGTGCCGTACAAGATCGCCTTTGCTTTCTCCGCCACATTGCGCTTTGTGCCGCTCTTGCTCGAGGAAATCAACTCTATCATTGAGGCCCAGCGCTTGCGCGGCCTGGCTCTGGAGAAGATGAATCTACTCAAACGCCTGTGGGTGTATTCACGCATCGCCGTGCCGCTCATCCTGGGCGCCATGACCAGGTCACAACAGGTTGAGGTCGTATTGGCCGCGAAGGCTTTCTCCGGCAGCCCCGACCGCACCTACCTGCACGAATCCTCGCTGCGCGCGGCGGACTATGTTGTGCTCGTCATTTGTTTGGGGGTGCTGTCGGTCGCCTTGCTGCTTCGCGTGACCATGGGACTGGGGCGCTTTAGCGTGCCGAGGCTATGAGCATTCGACCCCCTATCGCCGCAGAGTTGCAACTAAACGGCGTGGATTCAGCAGCAGATCCAGAGCATCCTGGACACTGCTGACCACGACGTCTGCGGCTGTCAGAGACGTTACTGCCAGCCCTTCACTTCCGAGCACGGCGATGCCCAGCTCCACTGCTTCTAGCATCTCCCTGTCGTTAGCTCCGTTTCCGACCGCTGCTACTCGCCTTGCGTCCAGCCGCTCAACGAATTGCTGCTTCTGGCTTGACTCGTCTCCTGGACTCACCCTGACAAAGTGCAGGCCCAGGTGCGTTGCCGTCTCTGAGCCACGGCCACGTGTATCAGCGGAGAGCAGGTGGATGCTCAGGCTAGCCGATAGGAGGGTCAGACGTTCAGCGACGCCAGGCAACACTTGGCCGTCAAGGGCAATAGTGCCGTTCAGGTCCAGCACCAGGTGTTCGAGGGTCAGCATCCCCAGGCCCGGTACATTCAATTCGATCATTACGCCCCCCTCAGAACAGTACCGGGTTTCTATGAGAAACCCGGTATCTTGGCATCCTTCTACTGACAGAACTACACACGCACGTCAAAGAGCCTGCCGATCAGATAGGTAACCACCGTGGCAAAGATGCCGATCATGGCCATCTCGTCACGCCAGTATGCCTGCAGTACTTGAATCTCATTCATTGATTTCATTACCTGAACCTCTGCTGTCTTCTCGGATAGGCACTCGCCTGTCTCGTGTGAGCTAGAAAGTCAGTTCTGTGCCCGCGGGGCAAGGGGCCACGCGCGTGCCAAAGGCAGTAGCCAGAGCGACGTAGGCACGCGCCCCCGTGCAGTGGTTCGGGTAGAGCCGTGGTGGGCCGTAGCTGCGCAATACCTGCACTGTGCGATGCAGATGCCCTTCGTCCGCTTGCGCAAGGTGCATCCCGCCCAGCACCGCAATCATCTCCCCGCTGAAAATGGCACCCACGTGCTGAAGCGTGTTCAGCAATCCTGCATGGCAGCATCCGCAGATCAACACTAGACCCTGGGCTACTTCCAGCACTATGGACATGTCGTCACGGTAAGGATCCGCAATCCAGTCATCGCCTTCACGCACCACGTGGTGGGCACTCCGCCCCTCTGGTTCTGGACGCGAAGTGATCTGCCCTGTGGTGTACATGCCAGACAGGATCTGCTGTGGCTCATCACTCAAGCGAAGGTCTACGTGACGCAGCAACTCCTCACGGCTCGTGGACAGCCCAGTGCTAGCTAATCCCGAATCACGCCTCGAAAAGCGTTCACGGAACAAGTCCGGATGTGCGTACAGCGGCAGCGTGGGCGTGTGCTGCAGCAGGGCACTCAGCCCGCCGGTGTGGTCGTAGTGGCTGTGGCTGAGAGCAACAGCACAGATGCTGGCGGGTTCAATCCCCGCGACTTCGAGGTTGTGCAGCAGCACGGTGCCGCTCTGCCCGGTATCGAACAGCACGCGTCCCTGCTCCGTTTCGATAACGAACGCAATGCCATGCTCGCCCCAGAAGCGAGAGCTCGCCTGAACCGCATCATCCACGACGCAGGTTACCTTCATTGTACTCTCTACCTCTCATCCCACGTGCGTTTCCTGATCATGGCGCAGGTGCCGTACACGACGCGGATGCCGTGCTGTTGGCAGAATCCTATGGCTGTCTCCGACTCGGAGCCGGGCTGCATCCACACGCGGCTCAAGCCCAGCTCGGTACACTGACGTACCACCTGTTCAGTCACACGTGGTGGCACAACCGTATCCACTACTGCGGGCTTTTCCGGCAGGTCAGCAAGGCTGCGGTACAGTTCCTGTCCCTCTATCTGACCGCCACGCGCATTGACGCCATACACCGTGTAGCCCGCACGACGCAAGTCACAGAAGATCTTGTGTCCGTACTTTGACGTATCCGTTGAGGCTCCTACCACTGCCCACACGCGCTGGTTGATGAATTCGCCAACCAGATCTTCCACTTTGCCTCCTCTGCCTACTGTACATCACTGTACTTAGGCACAACGGTATTTATCCACCTGCAATATCTCGAGCGCCCCATTGACTGCTTGGCGTGAGACTGAGCCATCCACGGATAGGTCACGGCTCCACGAATACACAAATGCATTGGCATGCTTCCGCTCGTGTATTCGTGTGTGGAATCCGTGGATGGCTTCCCTGGCCAGTTGCCATTCTGGCTACCTCAAGGCGTCAACTCAATGACCCGTCCGACGCCACAAGGCAGATAGCTATCCCCGAACTCGCTGGCAAAGGTGCGCATTGCCCCTTCACCCGTGCAGTGACACGGGGCCAGCTCCTGTACACCCAGTTGCCGGAATGCAGCACAGATCTCCCTGACTCTACCGGCACTGGCGCCGCCGAGGTGAAAACCACCTACTACCAGGCGTATTTCACCCCCAACGACAGCTTTCGCCTGGCGCACCATCTCTACAATGCCCGGATGCGCGCAGCCGGTGATAACGACCAGCCCCTGGCTCGTCTGAACGATGAGGCCCTGCTCGCGGATACCCGAGCCCATCTCTCCGGTGGAATGAATACCGGGCAGAATCTCTTGCGTCTCGTCCACCTCGCACACTTCCACCAGTTCTCGTAGCTGAGCCTTGAACCGCGCTGGAAAAGAGACGGGAACGTATACCAGCGGACGAGTGCCGGTTGCCAATAGCCCCATGAGACCGCCAGTGTGATCCCCGTGTATATGCGAGAGTACCACAACGTCAATACTTTGGGGATCAAGGTCCAGAGCGCTCATGTTGCTGAGCAGGATCGAAGCATCTCCTCCTGTATCAAAAAGCAGATTCGTATCTCCTCGCTGCAGCCAACAGGCAAATCCCCAGGCCGTTCGCAGGCGCGGGTCGTAGGCATTGTTATCATAGACAACGGTCAATCTCATCTTCTCAGTGAGTTCCTCTCTAGTCGGCGCAGGGGTGAGCGCTGGCATTGTGCCAGGCTCAAGTCGCGTCGTGCAGTGGGCCGCAAGCAAAACGACCAGGCTTAACACAAGCGATCTTACGATTCTGTTGCGCTTACAGTTGACCATTTCCAAACCAACCTACGCAAGTAGGATGCAACCGCAACTGCCAGCATGCAGTCATCCCTCAATAGCACGGCTCTCGCGTGGTCGTCTGCGACGCGTGGCCTGCATGTCCAAGGGCATGACCTGCGGACGCTCTGCCGTGTAAACGTTGATGGTTGGCAGTCCCACAAACTCGGCCCCAATGGCGGCCATTTCGGCTGCAGACAGCGGCTGCACCGGGCAGCGACGCAGTGGTGTGTTGAGCTGTACCTCGTCAGCGTGCAATTGTCGGGCAATCGCCGCCATTTGCTTTGCCTGGTCTCGATTGGCCCCTACGAACATCATCTGCAAGGCCAGCTTACCATTAAAACCCTCGCGGAATCTGCGGATGCCATCGAGAGTCTGAGCCAACGTCACCTTTCCAACCGCGCAATTGATAGTCCGGAATAGCTCCTCCGTCGGGGCATCCACTTTGGCCACCACAATATCAAAGTGGCTCAGGTCGCACTGTACATCCTGACGCCAGATGAGCGAGGCATTGGTCAGGATAGCAATGGGATGATCGCTTATTGCCTCTCGCACGACGGCGACCAACTCAGCCAGGTTGATAGCCAGAGTCGGCTCAGCCACACCAGAGAAGGTTGCGGTGTCAATGGCCACACTTCCTATCGCCGCCAATTGTTGCCGGAGAATCTCGGCAGTGACAAAGCGACGACGCTCTGCGAGTGGATGTACGGTTCGTCCCAGTTGACAGTAGATGCAGTCAAAAGAGCACGTTTTGCCCCGCGTGGACACAGCATCAATGCCAAGCGAGCGTCCCAGACGCCAGGAGGGGACGGGTCCATAAACGATGTTAGGAATCTGCGTCTCACTCACTGGGAAGGCCTGCTTTTGCTTTCAGAGCCTATCCGAGAATAGCGGGCCGGGCTCCCACGCTGTTCGTGCTCTGGATGCCCGGTGGGCGACCGCCTGATCGTTCATCCCGCTTGACGGGACGGGGCCCGGCTACTCGGCGGCATGCCCTTCCGCTCATCTGCACCTGCGGCGCAGACCGTCTCGTCCCGGCGGGCCGGACTCGCGGCCCGAACGGGATGCAGGTGTCGCTACAGGATGCTACCCTTGGGCTGCGCCAAGGACATGGCTGGAGGAGCCACCCTTGCTGACTTCCGAGTAGGCACTCAATCGTGTGGATGATGATGTCCGTGATGCTCGTGATGTTCCAGAGGCCCTCCGAGCTCTTCAAGAGCTCTGGCCAATATCTGGTTCACTGCCTCCAGATCGTCTGCCGCCGCCAAGATATCGGCCTTGGCTGGGCCGCCTTTCTCTGCCCAGCGACGAAACTCATCCGCGTGCTCTTTGTTGTGGCAGATATACAGTCGCCTGACACATATAGTCGGCCCCCTTTTGAATTCTAGCTGATCACCAATCGCTCCACTTCCAGAGTCTCGGTAGTTACCTTGGTGATACCGACAGCCGTCAGCAGTGGGAAAATGCCGCTCAGAATCAGCGTGGGCACCCAGGCCAGCAGGCGGGTGATGGTCAACAGCGGCGTGAACAAGCTCAGAGCCATGAGCAGAGGAATGAACCGTTCAAATGGCTTCACCCATCGCTCCATCAAGTCATCGAGTACACGCTGGGATTGCTGTCTGATCTCTGCCTTGATCTTCTCTCGCTGATCCGCGGGGGCCTCAGCCGCGATACGCTTCGCCATTTCCGCTGTGAACTTGGTCATGTACTCCTCAGGTATTGAGAAGCCCTCCCTCTTGACATGCTCAGCGCAGCCAAAGTAAAAGCTGCCGACAGCAACAACGACGAGCATGATAAGCAAGAGGCTCTGGCCTTCAGCCACAGGACGCACGGAGAACTTGATACGGTGTTTCAGCTCGCCCACTGTACTCACGACATAGGCTGCCCCGGCCAGCACGTATAGCAAGGCCAGGACAGCGCTGTATCCGGTAACTTCCCAGCCCAGGAGCAGGGCCAGACCCGAGAGGACGAAAGTCAGGAATGCGACCCACAGGGGCCGCAACAGTGCCGCCGCTATGCCCGCGGTCACGGCGATACAGCTCAAAGCTAGGAGGAGCAACAGCAGCAAGATCAGAAGCTCTTTGGAAGGGGCAAGGAGCAGTGGATAGGCCTCACCCATCTGCTGGCAGATCATGCCAAAGAAGTACCCTGCCCCGACCAGCGGGGTCGCCAGGAACACAACCTTGAGCCACTTGACTGACATTTTACTCCTCCTTTGCCTTACAGAACCAGAGAGTGGAGGCCTGCCATCGTTCTTGGCGCAAAACGCCGCTCACAGGCGATGGGCCTCGGCACATCTGGGCACAGATATAGCTTAGCCCCTTGCCGTCCTTTTGGCGGGGCGGCGGGCTCGGCGGTGAATAACTCCTAACGGCACAAGTCCGGTCTGCTACTCAAAACACGGGCTTGCTTTTTGCGTTCGGCACCAGTGCGCAGACCTTGGCAGCGATGGGTGCAAACACGTCAACAGAATATGATTCGACTTCACCGCTGTCACAGCGGCGGGCCAATTCCGGATCGAGTGGGATTCGGCCGAGCAAAGGCACACCCAGCGCCCGCGCTGTTTCCTCTGCCCTGCTGGGTCCAAACACCTCAATCCGCCTCCCGCAGTGAGGGCACTGGATGTAGCTCATATTCTCAATCAGCCCGAGGATGGGGATATTCAGGTGCTGAGCCATGCGCGCTGCTTTGCGCACAATCATGCCTGCCAAGTCCTGGGGTGAGGTCACCAGCAACACTCCACTGAGGGATATGGACTGCATCACTGTAAGCGTGGCGTCTGAGGTGCCTGGCGGCAGGTCAATAACTAGAGTATCCAGCTTCTCCCAGAGCACGTCACCCCAAAACTGCTTGATGGCTCTGCTAATCAAGGGCCCGCGCCAGATCACTGCCTCATCCTCGCGGGAGAGCAGCAGGTTGATGGATATGACCTTGATGCCGCTGGAGCTCACGGCAGGCAACATGCCCAGCGGACTTGACCCTGGCACGCTGTGCAGGCCGAACATGCGCGGGATGCTGGGGCCGGTAAGGTCCGCATCAAGCAGGCCCACCCGTTCTCCTTGCCCCCGCAGCGCAATAGCGAGGAGCGCCGCCACTGAGGATTTGCCGACCCCGCCTTTACCGCTCATCACGGCGATGACGTGGTCAATCTCATTGAATTGCTCAGCCAGGGGCCGCACGGCCTGCTGTTTGCCGAATATCTTGGCTCGTTCCTCAGCGCTCATCTCGACGAGCTCCACGCTGACGATGAGCGCGCCATCCAGACCTCGGATAGCGGATTTGACGTCGCCGACGATCCTGTCCTTCAGCGGACAGTCCAGAGTTGTGAGCGCAAGGGTCAAATCCACTTGATCATCTGACAGGCGTATGTCGCGCACCATGCCCAATTCGACGATGTTGCGCCCTAGTTCGGGGTCCATGACTCCCTTCAAAGCATTGCGAATCTCCTCTTCTGTTACCATCTCTCTCCTCTGACCTAGAATAGTTCTCGGTGCAAAATGGGGGTGAGGGATAACAAGCCGTATCTTAGCGCCTTGCACTGCCCTGCGGCAGCACGGGTGCCCGTGTGCGAGCTTGACCAACAACGCCCACCCCGTCAAGCGGGACGAACGGCAAGGGGCTAGGCTACGCTTATGGTCAACTTACCGAGTCTCGTCACCCATAGGTGGCATTTTGGAGCAGAAACCAGGATAAGATCCCCCTTTCACTCGCGGTGGTGCACCAAAAGGTACATGGGCAACTACCCCGAGAATAGCAGGCCCGGCTCCCACGCCGTTCGTGTCGCTTGACGAGGCCCGACCAACCGGCAGCATGCCCACTCCCCTCATCTGCACCTGCGGCGCAGACCGTCTCGTCCCGGCGGGCCGGACTCGCGGCCCGAACGGGATGCAGGTGTCGCTACGTGGATGCCGTGCGAGGAGCTGCCTCTGCTGGCCTGGGTCAGTGATACTCACCTTGCTCCTCGGCCATGTGCTGCTCGTACTTGGCAAGGACGGCCGTCAGCAGGCTGGCGGTCTCCCGCAGGTCAGCCATCCAGGCTGCCAGGTAGCCATCACCAGCCTCGGTCAGACGATACACGCGTCGCGCAGGGCCAGCGGATGAGACTGTATCCCAACCTGAGGTGACCATGCCGCCTCCCTCCAGCCGGCGCAGCGTGCGGTAGATGAGACTGGAATCAACGGGGTGCCTTTCATCAAAACCAAAGGGCTTGATCGCCTCAGCCAGCTCGTAGCCGTGGGCGTCTCGCTTGTGCAAAAGCAACAGTAAACAAGGCTCCAGGAAGCGGCGAATGCGACGTGGGCAAGGCTCCCCTTGTTCAGCGTGGCGCCAGGCGCTTCCTCTTCGCACGTGGACATTCTCCTATAATACTGCAGCGCAAGATCGCATCTACAGGCTTTTCGCACATAGAGTATAGCGCCGAGCCGTGACTCTGTCAAACGGAGAAGAGACCCGTGCTTGCGCGGTTGTCCTTCACGAGACTACACCCTGAAGAACCCAGGTCCAAAGGATTCCTTGGATACTCTCTGTCCTCATGTAACGGGGGCTGTAACTGCGTGAGTCCTGTAACTTGATCTATAAACGATTCTACGAGGTGTACGTGCCAACTGGGATAACGATGATCCTCACAGTATTCGAGACTCCAGTTTCTTTCTTTATCTCTTTAGAGACGTTTTCCGCAAGCAATCGGCCGGTATGCTCATGAACCTCGGATGCATAAAGTCTAACCCGAACATCTGCTTTCTCAGAACTATGAAGAGTGACTTCAGCTAGTACTCTATCTGCTTTGACAATATCTCTTATGACCCGTTCCGCTGTTCTTCTTATTCTGTTTTCTAGTTGTAGAAGTTGGGGTCTAATTCCCCATAGGTACAAAACTGGTAGACTACCTATGATGTCCAGACTGATCACGTTGATTATCAATAGACAGAAAGAGTGAACGGATATATCAAAACGCCCAAAAGCCAGTCCTATTCCTACAACTGATGCGGGGGGAATCAAAGAGATTGCAATTTCGACTCCAATCATCGCATCCAACAACTCTCGCCATGGTTCTGAGACTACTTTCGGAGTGGCAACCAATGCGAGAGAAGCGGCAGCACCAGATGATACTGCA
>Ga0315543_1004087_pt1 | contig 12540 bp, 11 predicted proteins | sample SalMarSW160210MG_2_FD_203098 | JGI IMG/M metagenome (GOLD analysis project Ga0315543, IMG submission 203098) | Salt marsh sediment microbial communities from the Plum Island Ecosystem LTER, Massachusetts, United States - Salt Marsh Sediment SW1601-210 ...
ACCATAATTGAAGAAAAAATTGTTAGCGTTCTGGTTTAGGGGTTGAATTTTAGGTCTGGTTTTCTGTTTTCTCGTGGTCTGTGTAGTAGCTGAGCCCCGCCGTTACGCCGGTGGATACGGCGAACCACAGAATCATAGCTGTAATGTTCCCCTGAGTAACAATGTATGCTAGGGCAATGGAGGTGCCGTGGACGACCGCTAGGATGGCAGAGAGTTTCGGCTTAAATTCTAATCCCAACGTCTTTCCCTCACTCTTTCTTTTCCCACAGCTCGAAACCGGCTTTTATCAGGTTCTTCCGCACCTCTTCGGGTCTCACATATGAGGTTTCGGAGGTGGCGCTTATCTCGGCTAGTCTGATGAGGTCTTCAAGTTTGACTTCAGGTTTTTCTCTGCCCCAGTTTAGTCGGCAGTTTGCCTTTTTGGGGTCGAGGCCTGCCTGCTGTATTAGGGGGTTGAAGATTTCTCGTTCGCATGTTCTTTTTATGAAGCGTTGTAGTGCCATGACTTTTCTTTCCGCGATTTCTAGGGCTGCTCTGGCGGATGCTTCTGTGAAGCCTGGGGTGGTGAACAGTTTTGGCAGTGGGGTTTGTCCGCCCAGATAGACTTGGTTTAGGATGTGGTCGATGTAGGCTTCGTAGCGGGCTTTTGGGTCAACTGAGACGGTTTTGATGTCTGCTTCTGCTTTGTTGTAAACGAATCTTGCGCCTGCTTTGGGTTTACTTTTTATTAGTTTCTGGTATTCGGCGAGTTTTTCGTCGCTGGCGCCTGCGAATATCCAGAGTTCGTCTGGTCCTGCGTATTTTTCGAAGATTTCTGGCATGATTTTTTCTATGCGGGCTTTCATTTCTAGGAAGCTGATTCGGGTTTCTCCGTTGAAGCTGAGTTCGGTGAGGAGGACTTGGAGGACTCCTGTTCCGTATGCTGAAAAGTTTGTGGGGTTCCAGCGGAAGTGTGTGATTTTTTCGGGCTTGAAGCCTGTTTTCACGTCTCCGTAGCTGTAGTTGTAGCCTGTTACTGTTCCGTATTGGTTTCGTTTTATGGCTTTTGGGTTGTCGAAGCCTGTGAGTGGCAGTATCTTCAGGTTTTCTAGGTGTTCAGGTTCTGTTTTTAGCCAGAAGCTGTTGCCTGATGCCACGATTTCTCTGGTTGCGATCTGCAGCAGTTCGTCTAGGTTGACTGTTTCATTGAAGCTGTCTACGACCTGTTTTGTTTCTTCGGCGCGTGCGTATTCTTCGTTGACTGTTGTGTAGAATCCGGCGCCTACGGCTTGGTCTGCCAGAAAATCCACGAAGGCTTTGCAGCTGGGGTCTCGACTATAGGCGGTTATTATGTCATTGAATGTGACGGCTCGGTTTTCTCCGTAAACTTGTCGCCATGCGGGCAGCAGGACGCCATTGTTTTGGAGTTTTCCGTAGAATTCTTTGAATTTTTTTACTACTAGGCTCAAAGTTGTTACGTCCAGCAGTTTTGTGGGTGATTTTTGGTCTTAAGTTGGAATGTGTGTTTATGATGACTGTTGTTTTGGCGCTAATATTGTCTTTTTTGTTGGGGTGAAGAGTGTTATGAGGTCTCTTCCTTTGGGGGTTAGTCGGTAATATTTTGGGGGCAAAAATTTTGTTTCTTCGATGTGGTCGATTTCTAGGAGGTCTGTTTTCATGCAGTATCTGAGGTAGCGGTAAATTTTTTTTGTGTCGAAGTGGAGGCTGCTGTGGTAAAGTCGGTAAACACTTTTTGGAGTTTTTTTGAACATGTTAAGAAACTTTAGTGTCTCTAGTAAGTCGCAGAATTTGGAGCCTTTTTGTGGTCCACGACGCATCAGCATCACCCGTCAGAAAGGAGGGGATCTGAGGGCTATCACGTTTTTTTATATGTTTGGTCTTCACGGGGCTGCGGCTAAACGGTTATTCCGCAAGAAATGGGCTATAGGGAACTGTTTCTTCGGGTAGATATATGAAGCAGGCAGGCAGGTTCATGTTAAAAATGCTTCGGGGCATGGCTTTTTTGGTGCTGTTTTGTCGGGGCTGAAACCTTGTTTTTCTTGGGGAAGAAGTGTTTTTCTGGGGGGTTATGGGCGTTTTTTGTGCCAGTCTTCGCATACGGTGCCTGAGCAGTGGTATTTGCTTTCCAGTTCTATTGTTGAGTATTCGATGTGATGTTTCTGGAGTGTTTCTTTGATTGTTTGTTTGGTCTGTTCGGGGCTTTTGAGTGTCTCGTCATCTAGTACTATGTGTGCTGTGCAGATGTCTGTTTCTCCTTCCAGTGACCAAATGTGGATGTCGTGGAGTCCGATCACTCCCTTGATTGCGGTGATGTCGTGTTTGACGGCTTCGAGGTTGATGTGTTTTGGCACTCCTTGGAGGAGGATGTTGATTGCTTCTTTGAGGCTTTTGGTTACGTTGTAGAGGATGAATGCTGCTAATCCGATTGTCATTATTGGGTCGAGCAGATAAATTTTCCAGAAGTAGATGATTACGCCGCCAACAAGAATGCCCACCCAACCCAGCACATCCTCTAGGAGATGCCAAGACAAGACTTTTTCGTTTAGGCTTTCTCCCTTTTTTAGCAGAAAGAAGCCTGCGCCATTGAATATTATGCCTATGACGGCTATGCCCACCATTCCAAACGCGTTTACGGTTTCAGGGTTGAAGAGTCTGGGTATAGCCTGAATGATGATTACGATTGAGCCTCCGATCAGGATAGAAGCGGAGAAGAGTGCAGAGAACAGGGAGAGCCTTTGGTACCCGAATGTTCGGCTCGTATCAGGTGATCTACGTGCTCCCCGTTCGAAAAGCCATGAGACGAGCAAGGCGATGCTGTCGCCAAAATCATGCAACGCATCAGAGAGAATCGCCAAACTGTTCGTCCAGAAGCCGCCAACAACCTCTAAAACTGTGAAGGCAACATTCAAGAACGCAGCAAAACGAACCCTCTCTTCCCGCTCAGGCATAAATTAAACTAGATTCTTAATTTGATAAAAACCTATCCCGAATAGGTTTTGTTAACCCTGCGGGGCGATTGAGCTATACTATTGTTTTAAAATTCATAGGACAATTACCCAAAATATTAAATATAATAATGAAAAATTCAGTGTGAGTGTGTATTTATGGTTCCATGGGTTCAATGAGGAGGTGACTCGTGGATGGGCTGTTTTGACGATTTTAAAAGTGGTCATAAACGTGAAAGGACAGCAGAGGAAAGAATAACTGATCGATTTTTATTGCTGTACCTGATTCAGGATATTGGCGTTGGTCTTGGGGATACAAAGCTTCAAAAGTTAGCATATCTATCGGAGATGGAAATGAATTTACAAGGATTCAAGGGGTTAAATTTTAATTTCATAAGGATGCCATATGGTCCATATAGCTCAGAACTGAAAAAAGATATAGATGCATTGGTTGAATCTGGCGTAATATCGGGTTATGCTCATAAAACAACACACTTTGGAAAAAGGATTCTTGACGCCTTCGGGCATTTAATCGAAAATAATTCCATTTTGATAAAAAAAATTCAGGAAATAAACCGAAAATTTGCACACATCCCTAGAGACGAATTAGTGGATATTGTACACAACATGTGTAATCCAGAAAGACCTTGGTTAACAATAGATGATACAAGACATGGTAGTTACATCCTGAAAAGAAAAAAACTTTGGCACAAAGATAGAGTTTTCAAATTGACGGAGAGCGATGTAGCATCTTTGGAGATCTATTTCAATCATGGTGCATTTAATTCGCTTAGGTTATCACTTGATGAGGCAAAAACAAAACCTGCTGTAAGCCTCAGTGATGTGTCAAATTTTGTATGATGTCTTTCTTCAACCAAACGCAGAGAGACAATTAAAAAAACTTCGAAAAAAGGCTAAATTACGATATGAAACAACAATGGAAAGTCTTAACGGGCTTTCCAACGATCCCAAAAAAGACTCTATTCCTCTTCAAGACCCTGTTTTTCGTGGTCTTAGACGAGTGAGAGCAGGAGACCACGATAGAATAATATTTCAGATATGTGAAGAGTGTCGAGCTGACCCAACTATAAAGAAACTTCGACGATGTACTGACTGTGATAGAATGCCAATTAATGCTGTCAAAGTTTTTGATATTCCGGTAAGAAGAGATGCTTACAAAAAACATAGACGTTATTGATTGTTGATGCCTTTATGGCTAATCATATGGTTTCAAGTCGTATGAAATTACAGTGAATTCTGAACCAGTCAAATTTTGTTTTTACCGTAGATTTGCCTTCTAGATATTTATCACTTAGTTTCGTTCCGTCTGTTCCAGATAATATTTCAGCTATGAGGTTTTTGACCTGTTTTGTAGTGGAACGCGAATATGCGCTATCTTTTTTTATTTGTTGGGTGTTAGTGTGATTGTTAGTGTGTTTGTTGTGTGTTGTATGTTTGCTTGTAGGTTTTCGTTTAGGAAGGGTTGGAGTAGGTTGTGGAATTGTTTGGGTATGGTTAGGCTGTAGACTGGGTACTGGTATTCTGCTTTGCCGTAGTATCGTTTCTTGACGAGCCGCTTCTGTATCTTAACCATAACCAAATTGTTCATCGATTATTGGCTAAAAGGGCTTCTAGGCAACAAACAGTCTGGTCCCACTGAGAGGTAACCGAAAATAAACCAATCAAAACCATGTTTGGTCAGAAAATGTCGACTGTCTCAAGTGCTGATTCTATCTTTTAACATTCACAGTCAATCTACTTTCTGGTGTGCCAAGTTGCCGTGGGACCAAACCCAAACAATTATTCGTTCAGGACACAGAACCCCTGAAGATTTTAACCCAGAAACCCTCAAAACCATAACCCTCAGCGAAGAAGAGGGAATCCAAGCCATCATCGGAAAACCATGGAACAAAACAACAACCGAGGTGATAAGCTACCTCTTCAGCAAAGAAAAAAACTGGACAACAGAAAAGGCGAAGGAATGGTTCAAGGAACACGAAAAGAAGGCTAAGGAATCGTTCAGCTGGTCAGGCACAATCAAAAACATCCCACAAACAGGAAACCTGATCCGAGGAAAAGCACTACATCCAATCAGAACCATCCACCCCCAAGAATGGCCACAAGTAAGAGAATACTTGAAAGAGGAACTGCAAAAATCTGCTCACACCCTAGCTGGCACACCACTAATTCTCGATCACTATAAACAGATTAACGGCAAGGTTTTAGGGGCAGAATACGAGGACGGAGCCATCGAATACGTAGCCCAACTCGACGACCCCGCCATAACCAAACAGATAGCTGACGGCACAATAAAACACTGCAGCGTAGAATTCGAATGGAAAACCCTAGAAAAACTCAACGGCGTAGCCCCAAGAGGCATCAAATTCACCGGACTATCCCTCCTAAAATTTTACTCACCGGGCGACCCGCAAACAACCGTGGAAGTCTGGGAAGCAATCATCAAAAAACTCAAAGAATCCAAAGCAAAGGAGCAGACGACGCTCCAACAATTCATCCTTCACCAGATCCATGAACCTGCAGCCTTCATGGAAGAACACTTCTCTACGGTTTGGATTGACCAAACCAACGGAATACAGGGCATCTACGGGTTATTACGCGAAAAACCTGAAAACCCCCAGCCCATGGCGCTACTTTTCATGAAAAACAAAGGCTGGACACTAGACAAAATGGAGGATTGGCTCAGCAGTCACCCCCAGTATGTCCAGACTCGAACAGAACAGCCTCCACTGGAACAAACTCATCCAGAAACCGAGAACCCAAAACCGTTGGAAGAAGCCATAATCACCCCGTCTGAGCCGTTGCCCTCGGACGTTATACCCAAAAAGGAGGTTCTAAGCCTCTTGCCTGAAGACTGGATAGTCAGAGCATGGAGCATTGGACCTCAACTGCTTGTGCGCCAACTAAAGCACAGGCTCAACTCAAAGTCATCTGAAACAGTGACCGGAAGTAAGCAAGGATGAACTTGCCGAAACCGCAACAAAACTGGAGGAAGTTAACGTGACTGACCTATGGCCTGACGCAGAAATCGGAGAAATGATAAGCGACGGAACAGTGCTAAGCTTCGAAGCCGCCTCAAACATAACAAAAGGAGACCTAGTCTACCTGAGCGCAGACATGACAGTCAGCAAATGCTCAGCAGCCACCCAACATGCACTCGGAGTAGCCCTAAGCACAGTCTCAACAGGAGAATACTGCTCAGTCTGCACAAGAGGAGTAGTTAAAGTAACAGCTGGAGGCGCCATTGACAGAGGCAAAGCAGTTCAAACAGACGCCGACGCCAACATCATCGTGCTAGCTGACGGCTCAGCAACCTACGATGAAACAGAAATCCCTGACAGAATCGCAAGAGCAGTTGGCGTAGCCCTGCAAACCTTTGCCAACGGCGACACCGGACTAATCCACGTTACCAAAGCCTAACGGAGATGAAACAATTGCCGAAACTTTTCGAAGACATAACAAAAGACCCCGAATACCAACCCATACTCCCAGAACTCCTAGAAAGAGCCAAATCAAACCTCATGGTGAACGCTGTAATGAGAGAAGCCATCCTCAGCGACACAGCCAACGCCTTGGGAAAAATGCATGACGTAGTTGTAGACGCAGCCAAACCCGCCCTAATCGGACGCGAAATCATCTGGGTTCTACCCACCACCGAAACCCTAGTCAGATTCCCAAAAGCAAAACTCGGAAAAGCCCACAGAACAGCCGAACTCTCACAGGTATGGATCACCCAAGAAAAATACGACACCATAGACATCAAAGCCGACATGGAAATAAAAGCCGGAGCAGAATACTCCAAAAAATTCTTCGAAGACGCAGCTTGGGGCGTAATGGAACGACAAACAGCCGAAGTAGGCAGAGCCATCGCAGAACTAGAAACCGAAAAAGTCCTAGCAGTATACGACGACATAGACGCCAGCGACCTAGCTGGAGGAGACGAAAATAACGGCTCTGGAACCCTAAACTGGGCAGGACTCGTCGGATTCTGGAACCGAGTAAAAGCAGAAAACTTCAACGCCAAAGTATTAGTAATCAACCCTGCTCAACTCGCTGACCTGTGGCAACAAGACCAGTTCATCCACAGCTTCTATTTCGGAGGCATGGCTGACATTCGTCGAGGTATCTTGGGAGAAACATATCTGGGCATGAAAATCGTTGTCAGCACCAAAGTAACAGCTGGAACCGTCTACTGCATCGACACTGACGTTGCTGCCGTAATGCTTCTGCGAAGAGACATCATAACCGAACCCTTCGAAAACCCCAAACAGGACAGATACGGCATCGCAGCCTCAGAACGCGTTGGTCTTGGTGTACTACGGAGCAAGGCTGTGGCAAAAGGAACAGGCTGGTAATCTAGTCTGCGCTGCCATGAGCCAACTTCCCCATTTTTTTGGTGACATTAAATGAGTGAAATTAACTGGGGCAACTATACCGAAGCCTACAGGGCTATTCACGATGCCATTCATGGAATCCGAACACCCCACAACGTCTCGATTACCCGCAACCCAGCAGGCTACATCACAGAAGTTCACGTTACCCACGGCTCAGTAACAAAAACAATCACGATCACCCGAGACCCAAGTAATTTCATTGAGGAAATTTCAGAATTTGTTTCATAAAAAACGAATATGGAGGAATGAAAAAGATGGTTGCAACAGTAAATGTGCATCAGGCAGTTGGCGGATCAGACGGCAGCCCAGGAACATACAATAACGTAACCGCAAGCACGAGACTGCAGACAAAGGATCAGTTCGCTCCCGCAGACACATCCTACCCGATTCCCATACCAACCAGCGGCTTCAAGTACAGCTACTGGATTCACGTCTGCCTGGACCTCAGCGGAACCTTCACCAAAATCAACAACGTGCGCTTCTACTCTGACGGCGCCGTAGGCTGGAACTTCGGAACAGGAGGCGAACTGCGACGCGGAAACAGAGACTCCGGCGACCACGGATGCCCCATGGCCTCAGAGTATGACTTGGCAACGGGAACAGAAGCAGACACTGGAGACAGCATAGAAGATGGCACCAACGGGCATGGCTACTACAACACTCAAACAACGCCCACAGCAAACGTAACTAACGATACCGAAGCATCACCCGCAACAATCGATTCAACAGATCATACCAGCGCAGAAAAAACCAAAGCCGCTGTTATACAGTGCAAAGTAGCAAATGACGCTGTGCAAGGAGAACAAGCAGACGAGACAATCAGCTTCAAATACGACGAAATCTAGGAGCCGCCGACATTGCAGTATCGTCCGCTTAGGTTCTTCTGGATAGCTGAACTTAGCGGCGGCACTGCAATAGCGCAGTTTGATCCAGACACGGGGGAAGAAGTTCAGGGGCATCCTGACTGGCTTCCAAGCAAAACAGACGAGAACGGAATGATAGTTAAAGATGGCAAGAAGGTTCCGTATCGGGAAGCTTATCCTGTTCCGCAGCATTTCAGAGGCAAACAAATAGTCAGAATTGGTTGGTATCCATTTAATCCAGGACTTGCAAAAAAGATTCTTGCTGCCACAGGAAAACTGGTAATTCCATCCGAAGCGAACCCAACTGTGATCGATCTAGGAAATAATGAAGAGCCAGTCTGCTACCGATCGCACGCTATCAAACTCAAAATGAAATCGGGCGGAATCGAATACGCAGAAACTGTTTACGTGCTGGGAATTAAAGGAAAACCTCTAAAGTTCTTGGATGAAGATGGAGGTAGTGTAAATGCCGACATTCGGTAAAACAGACATAGGCGACTCGATTTTTTGGGGGCACGATGCAGATTATAAGCATGCCTGCAAATTTACTTTATCAGAAAACGGAGACATAACAAAAATTTCCGCTTATGTGCGAGCTTATAGTGGCACAACATCAATGACAGCGTATATTTACGCTGACGATTCAGGTTCACCCGCTTCTAAGGAGATAACAAGTGCGGAAGTAACTGGTATAGGCACTTCATGGGCTTGGGTAGATTTTATAGTGTCTTTAGGCTCTTTACCTCCGGGTGATTATTGGTTAACGATTCATGCAGCCGATAGATACGCATTAAGATATAATCCGGGCACATCCCAACAACTCCAATACAACAATGATACTTACAGTGACGGTGCGTCAGACCCCTTTGGTTCGACATCAAGTTATGATTGGGAGATGAGTATTTACGCAACCTACACGACGGCTGGTGCAACCTACACTAAAACATGGGCAACTGATACGCTGTTCAAAAAATTGGGCATAAAAGTGGGTGACGAAAGAAAAAGTACCGTTGGAACTGTCACAAACGTATATGCAACTCAGGCAACTTTTCAGCGTAAAACCTTCTATGCTAACGGAAGATTCTGGGTTTTCTATGCTACTCCAGATAATAACATTGTTTTTAGAACTAGCACGGATGTGTTATCGTGGTCTGATGAAACGGTTGTGAGAGCTGGGGGAAGTTATGGACCAAACATTTCTGTTTTCTTTGATGGAACATACGTTCATTATGCAGCGAATTCCACGGGTAGCTATCCATGGGACTCAGCATTATACTACAGAAGAGGTGTTCCCAACAGCAATGGAACTATCACATGGTCTGCCGTAGAGCAAACTGTTCATACAGACTATGATAAAGCATCTAACCCAGCAATAGCAGTGGATTCCAACGGTTATGTTTGGATAGGCTACAGAGAATTAGTAAATGGGCAACGTTGTCCATTTGTTATTAAGTCTGGCAATAATGATGGAACTTGGGGGGAAACGCCAAGCGGGTTTCCATACCAGTTAAGCACTATTGAAACAAGCTATTGGGCGACAGTGCCCGTTCCATTAACTAGTGGTAAAATGCTAGTTGTATACGCTTACCACCTCACCGACAATTATGGCAAACAGATTAGGATGAGAGCTTGGAACGGTTCCAGCTGGCTGGATGAAGTAACTACGACAAGCGGCATCTACCACAGCATGCACTATTCGGCAGTAGCTGAAGGAGATAATGTTCACATAGTTTTTTGGAAGTTTATTTCAGCAGTTGACCCTATGGAAATAGTCTATGTGAAATATTCCTACAGTTCCAACAGTCTCGGAAGCGAAACCACATTACAAGGCAGCATCCCCTATACAGAAACTTATAGCGACTTTTCTGAGCCTATCATTTCTGGCGCATCTGAACAATTATACGTTTTCTGGACTAACTATCCAAGCGGCGATCATATTTATTACAGAAAATGGAATGGTTCAAGTTGGGAGTCAGCAGTTGATTGGATTGATGAGTCTAGTGAAATGTTTTCTTGCGATTCTTGGACATGCTTCTATCAAGCCTACGAGGGTTATATAGGCGTATTATACGAGACAAAGCAGTCAAGCCCATACAACGTAAAATTTGCTTGTATGCCGCGAGTTGTATCAGTAGATGCCTTATTCAAGAAATTGGATATACAGAAAACTGTAGACGTTGACGCCCTGCTACAAAAGTTTGGTATCCTAGAAACGTTTGGTGTCGATGTCGATTTTCTGAAGCGAAACATTATCAAATCTTTTGCTGTAGACGCCTACTTCGGTTCAATGATGTTTCAAACAATCTCAAGACAGATAGATGTCCTCTTCAAGAAGTTAGGTACCACAAGAACCTTTGGAGCCGATTCCGCTTTCAAGAAACCTGACATAACGAAGAGTCTAGCAGCTGATGCTACATTTCAGAAACAGGACATTCCGAAAACCTTTGGTCTTGATGCTGCGTTTCAGAAAAGCTTCATCATTCAAAAACAAACAGATGCCCTCTTCAAGAGGTTTGACGTCCTGAAAAGCTTCGCAGTGGATGCCCGTTTCGGCGCCTTGATTACCCAAACCATATCAAAGCAGATAGATGCCCTGCTCAAGAAGATGGATGTAACAAAGAACTTTGGCTTAGATGTCCATTTTGGACCAGCTGAGGCTGAAGCATACGCCAAAAACTTTGCCTTAAACGTCATATTCGCGTATAAGGTGAGGCTTCCAGAACTGTGGCTTGACGAAAACGGCAAAATCGTTCTGAACATTTCGAAACCTTACACATGGGTGGGAACTTGAACATGACAGCGATAATCGGATGGGCTGAAGGAACCTGTTCACGGTGCAGAAAAACACATCGTCAGAAACGACCCGCTGACACGACTGTATGCGACTGCTACCGCATCTGTCCTCTGTGTGGCGCTGAGATGACCCCGTTCTATCCTGATTTGAATCCCAGAACTTACGGGGCTGAAGAGGGGGCGGCTTTGAAGGGGCAATCTGTGGAGTCGCCGGGGTGGACTGCTGAAACCGTTTACGTATGCAATAATCATTCTCCTCCATTTTATTCCAGTCAGAAGCCTGTGGAGGTGAAGCTGTCATGAGTCGCCGCCGAGAGGAACAGGACATACTGGACAAGGTTATCCTCGCTGCCCTCAACAGGGGTGATGTGCGGTGGACAGTGCTGGAGAAGAAGGTTTTGACTACATGTCACTCTTTAGCTACGCGAACAAGATTTGATAATCGGTTACGTTATCTGCTGAAGAAGGAGTATATTGAGCGGGTTAACCGAGGAGTCTACAGGATTACGGAGAAGGGAACAAAATACATGCAGGTAATCTGAAGGGTTCAGTGTCACGTGTATTTCTTGAATATTTCACGGTATCCTTTGACGGCTTTTCGAGGATCATCAGAATAGATAACTGCCCTGCCTAGACTCACCAACGGGTTACGAGCATACCGTATCTTGTTGGCTTGTCCCCCTTGGGGGCCTATGCCCTGCAACAAAAGCACTACCTTGTCTCCGACAACTTTCTGGATGTTTTTGATGTATTCGTCCTCAACGAAGCATGTTAAGCCTACTACGCAGCCGTCCGCTTCTGTTTCTTTCACGGTTTTTGCGGTATGCAGATAGTACGGTTGCCCATTGACTATTGTGTCTATCATCATGTTTTCGGCTTCGGGGTTGGACATGAGGGTGAGAACTATGACTCCCAAGTTTTTTTCATGGGCTTTTTCCACGGTTTTTTGTGTGTTGCCGGCGAAGGGAGAGAAGGTGAAGGCGTCGAAGCCCATTTCTTTGATCCAGTATAGGGCGGAGCCGTTGGTGGAGCCGATGTCGCTGAGTTTATGGTCTAGTATTGCGAGCATGCCTTCTTCATGTATCTTTTTTGTGATTTTCTTGAGTATGCCTGTGTAGCCGAGATAGTATTGGGTGTTCGGTTTTATGGAGCAGCAGTAATCGCTGACCTGCTCTATGATGTCTAAAGAAAAGTTAAGAAGAGTCTCTGCATCTTCCTTGGAAACATATCTGCTGGGAACCACGTTTTCCTTTCTTTGTTTTGGTAACGCTGGATCGAGATTTATGTTAATGAAACTGCCTTTCTGTTTGGTTGCCTTCAAGTATTTTTCGTAGAACATTGTATGACCCTTATTTCTTAATTCTCTACGTTATTTAACTATTAAGTTGGACGGAAGGATTTCCTTTTGATTGCTACACCAACTAGAGTAGCAACAAAAAATAAGGGCAGAATAATCCATGATGGAAATTCGGGTATGTATCCGATGGGGATGTATTGCTCGTTCACTGCGCTGTACATGATTGACGG
>Ga0315543_1004088_pt1 | contig 12535 bp, 4 predicted proteins | sample SalMarSW160210MG_2_FD_203098 | JGI IMG/M metagenome (GOLD analysis project Ga0315543, IMG submission 203098) | Salt marsh sediment microbial communities from the Plum Island Ecosystem LTER, Massachusetts, United States - Salt Marsh Sediment SW1601-210 ...
AACTGCAAGAGAAATAACGCAACGACTGATGCAGATGTACCCGACCGGACCACTCTTCCGCAACTCGCACGGCCGCCCCTGGACACGCAACGCTGTTGGGCTCCGTTTTCGGCGTTTAGAGAAGACGCGTGAATTTCCTGTCTGCGCTTACGCCATTCGTCACAGTTGGGCAACAAGGCAACTGCGCCGGGGCATGCCCGCTCTGCTGGTCGCAAGACTCATGGGGCATTCTGATACAAGAATGCTTGAACGAGTCTACGAGCATCTTGACGATGCCGACTTGCGACACGCTATAAACGCAGATGATTCAATGTGGGCGCCGCCTCCGATGTCGTCTCAGGAACAACAGGAACAACCGGACGCCTAGAGGCCTGCTGGTAATCCGCTAGGTCTTGGGGACGGAAGCGAATTGACCGCCCCACGCGATAGTGCCCAATCCGACCGTCCCGGACCATATCATATAGGGTCCGTTCCGAGCAACCCAAACGCTGGGCTGCTTGGGCAACCGACAGGGTATCGGGTTCAGGCTCCGGCGCCTCATTAAGCAGTCGTAGGCAGTCCGCCAGCAAAGCAAGGGCATCTTCAGGTGTCTTTAGTTGCTGCGCTAATCGGGAAGGGTCGCCCCCCAACCCATGCCGGGCTGCCATTTTCCCTGCGACGGTCACGACCTTTTGGACGGTGGCAGCGTCGGGTTTGGGGCTGCCGTCCAGGGGCTCCATTTTCTTCATCCATTCATGGAGCCAATCGCGATATTCGCTTCTGGTTTTCATGCTGAAATATAGCCCGTATTTGGCGGTAAGGTCGTGGCAAACGCCCATACCCGGTGACAGGTGGCCACATATGCAGGGAGTGAGGGTGCCCTGGCCGCAAAGGCGAATCAGCTCCACCATCGTCTATAATGGGGCCGTACGATGGCTGGTCCCGCTCAGGTAATGTCAATGTCTGCGCCAATCACTCGCCCCGGCCTGATTGCCACGGCACGGCTAAGGACCATTCGCCCTGCCAGACGGTGGCGCGATTCCCATTGTTTTGCCTTGCCTTCGAGGAACGCCCTCTTGGTTTCCATGGCCACCCGCTCGCGATCTTCTGGATCAACTAAAGCCCCTCTGTGCCAACATAGGTGAGACAACTGCCTCCTGATTTATTACAGTAGAGGGCGAAGGAGGCGATGCCCGTATGGAGAGGACACGATTGGAGGGGGAGGTCCCCGCTACTGAGGTGCCGGAGAAGCCGGTTCGACGTCGATTTTCGGCCGAGTACAAGCTGCGAATTCTGGCCGAGGAGGCGGGGCTGGACATATAACTTGCCTGCTCCGAGCAACCAGACGCGAGAAGTCTGGGCCACCGATAAGATGTTGGTCCCAGGCTTCGGCGTATCTGGAGTAGCCACTACTGGACCGGTCCATTCTTCTCATTAGCATTCGTACCCAGAATCTGCTGCCCAACCGTCAACGCGACGAGTGGGGACGAATAGGAGTCAGGGGAAGCCCGCAACCGATCGGCAGTTCGGTGCATCAGTTACCCCCACTGAATTGCCCCCCAAAGGGGCAGCCTGACGAGGTCAGCGGGTTGGCGGAGAATCGGGGTGCGCCACCGAATGCATTTGGCAATTTGCGGTTTCCTGCGTCGGTCGGTCGTGAACACCTCCGCGCGCAACGAAGAAACCGTTAGATCCGTCGGACGATGTGACCGACGCGCGCTGGCGCATGTCGGTAAACAGGCAGATTGGAGAGACTGCCGGCATCGACACCAGATCCGCGGGGCAGGGCTCGTGTTCTCGAATAGATGGCTGCGTCATTGTCCCCAAAGACCTTGGCGCTCGCCACATTCGCTGGACCGATCAAGGATTGTCGATGGCCAACAACAGGTCGGTCGCCAGAACCCGCTCGCTCTCATCTTCGTGGTGTTGCTGATGACCTTGTCGTCTGGCCACTGCGTACGACCAGCCCAGACGTTGGCGACCCAGAGCCAGCCGTTCATCCCGCCGCGGCTCGTACTCTTTGGCCAGGACAGCATCATGGGCTGCGGCGGCCTCCTCCGAAGAGGACCCCTCGGATAGTGCGCCCGTCAACGCAGGGGCAGCGCTCTCGCCCCGGCCAACTGGTCCGATCAGCCGTCGGGGAGCAGACAGCTCTCCAGCCGGTAGGGGACCAACGAAGGATGTGCCGCCGACACTGGTTGATCCAGAGGGCGCAGAGGGCTCGGCCGGCTCTTCTTCCGCCATCGGCAAGGTGGCTCCCCAGTTGGCAGCCATGATCGCCGCGTCGGCCGGACCGACGACGCCGTCGTTGTCGAAGTCGCCGTCGCCCCAACTCATCCCGGACATACCCCAATGGGCCGCCAGAATGGCAGCGTCGAGTTGGTCGACCGTGCCATCAACGTTGGCGTCGGCCACCAGATGGAACTCATACGCTCCGATATCGACGATGCCGTAGAGAATCCGCGGGTCGCCGTCGAGGTCGGTTTCGAGCGGATCGCCCTCGGCATCGACGGCCAGGGCGTTGCTGCCGGAGTTGATGGCCAGGCTGTCGCCCCGCAGATGCAGGTCTCCGTACTCGTCGTCGGGTGTTCCCCACTCGCCGTCGCCACCGGGCGACGGATTGCGGAGGAAGCCAGGATCGACACCCAGGAGCACGGCGCCGCTGCCAGGCCCGAGGATGCCGTACAGGTCGGAGCTTGAGGGCGCTTGGTTCAGGGCGAGGATCGAATTGGCCACCACGAGTGTGCCGCCGGCGCCATAGACTCCGCCGCCCCTGGTGCCCGCCACATTGGCCGTAACGGTCGCGTTGGTAAGCGTCAGTATGCTTGCGGTCGAGAGGATTCCACCACCGTGGTTCGCGGCGGAATTGCCCGCGAGGATCGAGTTGGTGATCGTCGCTGTGCTTCCGGTCGTGTAGAGGCCGCCGCCGGAGGCGGCCGAGTTACCGACGATCGTGGAACTGGCCACCGTCAGCGTGCTGTTGTTTTGACTGAGAATCCCGCCGCCGAATTGGCCGGCCGAATTGGCCGAAAGGGAAGAACCGGCAAGGACCACGGAGCCGCCGTCGCTGCAGATTCCGCCGCCATGCTCGGTGGCCACATTGTCCGAAACGGCCGAGTCGAGGATGGTCAACGTGCCCAACAGACTGTAGACGCCACCACCCCAACTGGCGGAATTGGCCGAGATGAGTGTGTCTGTGAGCATCCATGTCCCCTCATCATTGTAGATCCCGCCGCCGCTGCCGCTGCCATCGCCGTACTCATCCGTCGCCGAGTTCCCCAAAATGGTCGAACCGCTGACGTTGATCGTCCCGCCCCCACTGTAGATTCCGCCGCCGCTGGCGGCCGAGTTGCCCGAAATGGTCGAATTCGTGACGCTCACCATGCTGGAGTTGCCGTGGCTTCGGATCCCGCCGTAACCGTCGTTGCCCGAGATGGTCGAACCCTCGACGATCAGGGTTCCGTCCTGGTTGACAATCCCGCCGCGTGCATTGTTGCTCACCGTCGAACCGACAACCGACGTAGCGCCGCGGCGGCTGCAAATGCCTCCTCCGCCGGCTTCCATGCCGCTGGCCGTGTTGGCGGTGACCGTGGAGTTCGAGACCTCCAACATGCCTTCGTCCTTGCAGATGCCGCCGCCGTCGTTGCCGGCGGAATTGTTGGAGAAGGTCGAACCGGCGATGGACATCGTGCCGAGGTAGTTGTAGCCGCCGCCACCGTCGCCGGTGGCCGCATTGCCGATGATGACCGCGCCGGAGAGCGTCATCGTTCCCCCGACATTGGCGACACCGCCGCCGTCGCTTGCCGAATTCGCTGAGAACGTCGAGCCGGTGATCAAGACCGTACCGGCGCTGACCATGCCTCCTCCGAGATCGGCCGTGTTGCCCGAGATGGTCGAATCGACCACCGTCAGCGTATCACCGGTGCTGGCGATCCCGCCGCCCCAATTGCGCGCGGAATTGTCCAGAATGGTGCACTGGGCAATCGCGGCCGTGCCGTAGCGAACGAAGATTCCGCCGCCCGAGTTGGCCGAGTTGCCCGAGAAGGTCGAGTCCGTGATGGTCGTTGCGCCCTCGTCGGCGAGGATTCCGCCGCCCGTTCCCTCTCCCCAGAAAACTCCCGTTGCCACATTGCCGTCGAAGGTTGAATGGATGACGGAGAGTGTTCCGTGGTCATTCGAGGCGCCGCCGCCGTTGCCGGCCGAATTGGCCGAGAAGGTCACGTCGGTGAGATTCACCGTGCCGCGCTGGTTGAGCAGCCCGCCGCCGGTGGACTCGATGTCGCTGGCCGAGTTGCCTGCGACGGTAGAATCGATGACGGTCAGGACGCTGCTGTCACGGTTCAACAGGCCGCCGCCGCCGGAATAGCAGGTATTGCCCGAGATGGTCGAGCGGGCGACCGTCAAGGAACCGGCGCCGCTGAAGATTCCGCCGCCGGCGTTGGCGAAATTGCCGGAGACGCTCAGGCCGCTGAGGGTCAGTGTGCCCAGGTTGCAGATGCCGCCGCCCACCAGCGCGATGTCATCGCCCCCATCGGGGTCCACGACTCGGCCGCCGATGACCGTCAGGTCCGACAGCGAGGCCTCAAGCTCCGCGCCCACGTAGAACACGCGGCTTTGGGTGTTGGCGTCGATCGCCAGCAGCTCCGCCCCAGGGCCCCCGATTTCAACCTCGTCGAGAATCTCCAGCTGGGTGCCGCCGAGGGTGATTCGCCCGGGCACGGGGTTGACGCCGTCGGTGAACAGCGCCGGGTCGAACGTGATGACGTCGGTCGCGGCGCCGCTGCCGGCCGGCACGTCGCCATCCCACAGGGGCGTGTTCGTGTTGGACGCCTGCAAGGCTTCGCGGAGCGTCAAGAGGCCGTCGTCGGCCACCGTGTCTTCCAGGCTGTCGACCACGTAGAAAACGCCCCGGTACTCATAGGCCCCGATATCCACCACGCCGCTGACGACCCGCGGATTACCGTCCAGGTCGGTTACCAGCGGATCGCCCTGGGCATCGACGGCCAGGGCGTTGCTGCCCGCGTTGATCGCGGGACTGCCGAGCCGCAGGCGCAGGTCACCCTGCTCGTCACCCGGCCCGGGATTGCGCAGGAAGAGCGGATCAACGCCGATCAGGTTGAAGCCACTATTAGTATGCAGCGTGCCGTAGAAGTCCGGATCAGTCGGCGCCTGGTTCAATGCAAGGATCGAATTGGCCACAACGGCCTGCGTAGCATTGGCAACGCCACCGCCCCGTGAAGCGGTATTTCCCGCGATGGTCGAGTTCCTGATGGTCAACGCGGCTTCACTGGACGCCACATAGACCCCTCCGCCGTATCGCGCAGCAGAATTGCCCGAGATGGTGGAATTCACGATGGTCAGGGCGCCGCTGGCGCAATAGACTGCGCCGCCGCTGGCTGATGAGCCGGTGGCCAAATTGCCGGCAAGGGTCGAACGCGTGATGGTCGTCGGGCCTTTGCGCGCTGCAATCGCGCCCCCGCCGGTCGCCGTCGCCGCGTTTCCCGAGAAGAACGAGTCGCTGACGGCGGCGCCATGGTCGGAGTAGTTGTCCAGGGCGCCCGCGTAATAGTCGGCCAGGTTGTCCAGGAATTCGCAATGGCTGACGGTCAAGGTGCCGCCGTAGTTGGAGATGCCTCCACCCGCGTAGCTCGCATTATTGTATGAGATGGTCGAATCCACGAGCACGAGGGTTCCCTCATTGAGGATTCCTCCGCCGCGGTTGCCGGGATAGTCGCCGGTCGTCGTGGTTCGCGCGGAATTGTGTGAAATGACCGAGCGGGTGACGGTCATCGTGCCTCGATTCAGGATGCCGCCACCGCCGAAGAATGCGTATTCATTGACCGCGTTGTTCGAGATGCGGGAGTCAACCACCGCGACCGTTCCGCCGTTATTGTAGATTCCCGAACCGCCAAAGGACACATTGCCCGAGATGACGCAATCCGCCACGGTCAGCATCGCGTCACTGGTGGCATAGATACCGCTATTCAAGCCGCCGGTGATCGTCAAGTGCGTAATCAGCGACGCACCCCCGGCCTCGAACACCCTGTACCGGCCGCAGCCGTCGATGGTCAGGTATTCCGCGCCGTGACCGACAATCTGAACGTCGGACACCTCCAATTGGCCGTCCGAATGGCTCAGCTGGATGACCTGATCCATCAGGTCGGCGGAGAACTGAATGACCGAGCCCGGCGCGGCCATTTGCAGGGCTTCGCGGAGACTGATGTCTTCGGGCGCGAGATCGCCGTCGACCTCGTCGTCGGCCGTGGTCACGAGAATGCTGGTGGGGGAGATGACCGACACGACCACGTCGGCCGCATTCGAGGCCCAGGGTCCGTTGGTGGCTCGGTAGGAGAAGTCATCCACACCCCAGAACGTCGGCTCGGGCGTGTAGGTCAACGTCCCGTCGGGATTGTGCTGGAGCGTCCCGTGCGACGGGCCCTCGACGAGTTGGACTTCCAAGGAATGAGGGTCACTGCAGAAGTCGTTGGCCAACACGTCGAGCACGATCGACGCGCCCTGGTCGACGACGAACCCGTCGCCATAGGCCGCCGGCACTCCCGGCGGCTGGTCCTCGACGGCGCCGACGTCGACCGGGCCGAACTGGCGGACAAAACCGCGTTGGTCTGTCCGCAGCGGCACCCCTAGCGCATCGACTGCCAGGGCGTCACTGCCGGCGTCGATCAGGGGGCTGCCGGGCAAGGGGGCATGCGTCAACGTCGGCCCGCCGTTGTCGGCCAGGGGGCCGAGCATGGGGTCGATCGGCGCGTCGACGGCGCCGATCTGGTTGCCGCTGACCCCGTCGGTGATACCCGACAGCCCGGTGGAAACGCCGATCACGTTGTGGAAGCTGCTCGACGATACCTTCCCAGAAACCTGGGCGCCGTCGCCGCCGGTGTTTCCGGCGACGACCGTATTATTGAGCAGGACCGCCGCGCTGGAAATGTAGATCGCGCCGCTGGACGTGGTGGTCGAGTTCGCGGTGATCGTGGAGTTTGTAATGGAAACGGTGCTCTTGCTGCCGGAGGTGTAGACCCCGCTTCCGCTGGTGGCCGAATTGCCCGAGATGGTCGAGTTTACAACGGAAAGCCTGGAGGGTTGACTGCGGACGACGCTAGCGATTCCGCCGGCCACGCTAGAGGTGGTCGAGTTGCCCGAGACCGTTGAGTTGACGATCGTGAGGTAGCGGTAGTTGCACAGTCCGGCGGCGGCGTACGCGGAATTGTCCGCGACCGTCGAATCACGGATGATGAGCGTGCCCTCGTTGTATGCCGCGCCGCCCAGGTATCCGTAATTGTCCGAGAGGGTCGAGTGGGTGACCGTCATGGTCCCGCTGCCGACGTAGATTCCGCCGCCGTCACTATATGTTCCGGTGGACGAATTGCCGGATACGATCGAATGACTGACGGTCGTCGTGCCGTTGGAGTTGCAGATTCCCCCGCCCCCGCGTTGGGTGCTCGACGTGGTCCCGACGGCGAGGGAATTGTCCGAGATGGTCGATTCGATGATTGAGAGCGTGCCCTGGTTGCAGATCCCACCGCCAAAGGCATAGTAGGAGGAGCTTGTCACCGAATTGCCCGAAACGACGGACTGGGTGATGGAGAGCGTGCCTGCATTGTGGACCCCGCCACCGCGAGCATAGGAAGAGGCCGTCGTGGAATTGCCCGAGATCGTGGAACCGGTGACAGAGAGCGTGCCGGTGCCGGAGACTCCGCCCCCGTAGGCGTTGCCGGCGCCTGTCGTGGAGTTTCCCGAGATCGTCGAAGCGATGATGGAAAGCGTGCCGTCGCTGTGGACCCCGCCCCCGTAGGCGCCGTAGTCGTAGTCGGTGTCGGTGTTGGAGCTTGTCGCGGTATTCCCCGAGATGGTGGAACCGGTGATGGAGAGCGTGCCGTCGCTGTAAACCCCGCCCCCGTAAGCATAGTAGTAGCCTGTCGTGGAATTGTCCGAGATGGTTGAACCGGTGATGGAGAGGTCGCCGTAACTGTAGATCGCCCCGCCGATGCCATAATCGGAGCTTGTCGCGGAATTGCCCGAGAGAGTCGAACCGGTGATAGAGAGCGTGCCGTAATTGTAGATCGCTCCGCCGACACCATAGTAGGAGTTTCCCGTGGAATTGCCCGAGAGGGTCGAATCGGTGATGGAGAGCGTGCCGCCATTGCCGATCGCCCCGCCGATGCCATATTCGGAGCTTGCCGTGGAATTGCCCGAGATGGTCGAATCGGTGACGGACAGCGTGCCGCCATTGTAGATCGCCCCGCCGATACCATAGGAGCTTGCCGTGGAATTGTCCGAGATGGTCGAACCGGTGATGGAGAGCGTGCCGTAATTGAAGATCGCCCCACCGTAGCCATATTCCGTGCCTGTCGCGGAATTGCCCGAGATCGTCGCCCCGGCGATCGTGAGCGTGCCCGAATTGTAGATCCCGCCGCCCATCTCGGTCGCCGAACCGTTCGTCAGCGCCAGCTCCGACAGGCTGGCCTGGGCGCCGTAGTCGACCATGAGGATCTGGCTGGCGTGGTGAGCGTCGATCGAGAGCAACACTGCCCCGGGGCCTTGAACATTGACGCCGGCCGGATCGGCAATCGTAAAGGCCCCCCTGTCCGGCGCGAGGACGATGGTACCCGGCACAGGATTGGTGCCGTCGGTGAACAGCGCGGGATCGAACTCGATGGCGTCGGTTTCCACGGCGCTGCCGGCCGGGACGGCGCCGCCCCACAGCTCCACGTTGTCGTCGGCCGCCATAAGCGCTTCGCGGAGCGTGGTCAGCCCGTCGTCCAGGTATGTGTCGTCGAGCGAATCGACCAGATAGGCCGTCAGCATCCGCCGGTCTTCGAGCGGCTCGACGCGGAGGCGGTGGTGATCATGGTCCCGTAAAGCCCGCACTGCGGGACGAGCCAGTAGTCGCACTTGGCTCCGCACGGGCAAGACGCCCGGGGCTCGCCGCATTTGCAGCCGGTCGGCGCGACCTGACCGACGAGACCACTTGCCCAAACTGCTACTCATGGCTCTCTCCCTGGTTGTGACAGTGATGCCAGATCCACGCGCCTGGAAAGGACGGGGTAGTATGGTGTTATTCGTAGACTATCGAGTATGGTCAGCCTATTCAGCTCTGCCGCCGGCACCTGCCCAAAGCTCTGCCGCGGAGCATCGCCAGCAAGCCCAAGACCAACAGGCTCATCGTGGGCGGCTCGGGAACCGATGCGGTGGCCTCGCCCGCGACATAGCCCCAATTGGCGGCCATGATGGCGGCATCGCCCGGGCCGATTATTTGGTCGCCGTCGAAATCGCCCATCGCCCAGGTGGCGCTGGTTTGGCCCCAGTATTGGGCCAAGGTGGCGGCGTCCTGGGCGTCGACCCGGCCGTCGCGGTTGGCGTCGCCGGGGGCCTTCAGGGCCGAGAGGACGTGGATCAGGACGGAGGTCGGTTCGGAGTAATCGTCGCCGTCGAACGCCAGATAGGTGAAGGAGTCCTGCCCGAAGAAACCTTCGTCGGGCAGGTAGTTGAACCAGCCGGTATTGTTCAGCGAGAGCGTGCCGTGCGACACGTCGGAATCGAGAACGGCGAGAATCTCCTCGGGTGTCTCGACGTCGTCGTCGTTGACGAGGACCCCCTCGTACGCGTAAACGAGAAGCTGCTCGCCCTCGTCGACGGAATAAGAATCCGCCACGGCGACCGGCACGTCGTTGACCGAAGCGATCTCCAGGGCGACCGTTGTCAGGGGGGAATAGAGGGCGCCGTCATAAGCCTGGTAGGTGAAGCCGTCCGTGCCGAAGTAGTTTTCCTCGGGCGTGTAGTCGAACGAGCCGTTGTCGTCGAGCGAGAGCGTGCCGTGCGCCGGCTGAGAGTAGGAATACCGAACGGCCGTAAGCGGATCGTTGTCGGGCTCTGAATCGTTGCTCAGGACACCCTCGCTGGGGTCAACGACAAGCATCTCATCCTCGTCGAGGGAGTAAGAATCCGCCACGGCAGTCGGCGGGCCGCCGGGGGGCAGCACCTGGCTGAACATCCAATCGTAAAGAGCGTCCGTGTTGTAGGCCTTACCCCAGATGCCATGTCCGCCGGATGAATACTCCGTGTAGAGCGGATTGCCGCCGACGGCTCGAACCGCGTCGATCATTTCGCGCGTCCGTTCAACCGGGACCGTGCCGTCATTTCTCGCGTGAAACGCCCAAATCGGCTGGTTCACCATGTTGACGGCCATCGAGGGGTCTCCGCCGCCGCAGACGGGCACGGCGGCGGCGAAGTAATTCGGTCGCTCACCGATGATGTTCCACGTGCCGTACCCGCCCATGGACAGGCCGGTGACGTACAGACGCGTCGAATCGATGCGGAAGTAGTCAAGGAGCAGATCGACGACGGACATCGTCATATGCGATGAGTTGGAAGGATCGTCGCTATACCACCAGCCCGAATCCGTCTGCGGCGCAAGGATGAACGCCACGTATTCGTCTGTGTTGATGTGGGTAATCAGGTTGTTGATGTTGCCGTTGACTTGGGAAGTGTTGTTGGTGCCGCTTTCGCCTGCCCCGTGAAGGAACAAAACCAGTGGATACTCCCTGTCCGGATCCTCATCGTAACCCGGCGGCGTGAGCAGACGGAACGGCAACGTCGCACCAGACCCCGCGTCCGTGTACCAGTGGCCCGTGAAGCCCTTGACGACGTCGGCCGCTGACGTCGACGCCATCGTCAAACAAGCAGCCAGTGCAAGACCGATTGCGATATGCTTCTTCATCGCCGTGTTCCTTTTGTTTAGAGCGGATCGGTTGTCATGAGAAGCCAGGAGACTGTCCCGCTTCTTGGCCGAACCGCTCGGCCAGCCCGACGACGAGCTCGCGTCGAGCGAGCGTCCTTGTCCATCATGACGCCCAGGAGGCCCATAACCGACGTGTAGGTCCGGCGTCGGGAGCGGTTGAGCACGTCCATTACGTCGCGAACCATTGAGGGTTCGTGCTCCCAGAGGATCTTGAGGACTTCGAGCGGCCGATGCGGTTCGCATTGGGGTCGAGGCATGGTCCGGCTCCGGGGGCGACTCGGGCTGCATTTTACGATCTTTGCTGTAATTGTCAACGGCCGAAACAGTAGACAGTGGCCCAAGTCCGCCAGCTGTTGACATAAGTCGTTGCGCAGCAATGAGTTGTCATTGGACGTCTTCACTACACACCAAGCGCGCGTCGGTGTGGCCCCGCTGTACTTGGCAAGATGCTGCTACGTGCGTCGGTGAAATCGACGAATGGCACTTAGTTTTTGATAAGTCCTTTGAGGATGGCTCGTTTTGCTTCGTGCCTGGGCACTTTCAGCTCGGCGTATCTTTTCGATCTTCGTTTCCGGTACCGAGGTTCGAAACGGTCCGGTCGGTCGGCCACGCGGTGAAGAACGATGGAATCGAGCAGATGTTGGTAGAGGGCGACACGGAACGATGCTCCACGGTGCCCGTGAAAATCAATCAACGGCTGAAACGCCTCGAGTGTCTGGATCGCTCCTTTGAAGCTGACCGTCCGTGGCTCGATTTCGTGCTTGGTTGCCGCCTGCGCCATGATCGTGCGAATCAGGTTGTACGCGAGGACGTGGGTCCAGACTTCTTTGCGAACGAGCTCGGGCGTCTTGCAGCGTAGGATGTCCATTTGCATCGTGGACTTGATCGATCGCAGATCGAGTTCGTTATTCCAACGTGCCCGGTACAATTGTGCAAGGTCTTCCTTGGTCGTTTGCTCGGGATCAAGCAAGGTCGTCACCACGACAATCGACTTTGTCCGAAATCCAGGTTGCTCAACTCGAATCCGAGTTTCTCGAATCGTGAGGTACTCAAGCAACGACTTGTAAGTACTCCAATCAACCGAGCGAATCGATGTTGGTTTGTACCATCGGACAATGTGATCGTCTTTGCCCAAGCGTTTGCCTCGTCGAAAGTCTGCCTTGCGTGTCGCTTTGTTTAGCCGACTGACTGAGTGGATGCCACGTTGGTGAAGGAGTACAATCCCCGTCCAATTCGACCCCAGACGATCGGTCAGAAGAACATCTCCAGGGGAAAGGATCTCCCACAGTCTGCGCAGCAGGCTGACTTCACCTTGTCCCTTTCCAGCGTACTTGCAGAATCCGAGGTGGAGAATCGCTCCACAAGAAAGCGACGTGATCGCCCCGATCCTCGCGATAGGGAAGCCCAACCCCGGTTTCTGATTGTAGGTTTGCGGATAAGCCTGTTGATTTTCGGGGGTGTCGGGCATTGATACCGTCGTGCCATCGAACATGTAGACGCGACGCCCTTTCCACAGCCACTTCGGATCCACCTTCGAATCCAACGCTCGTCCGACTGAGCAAGCCACCGCGGAAAAGAACTTCTCCGGCAGCCGTTTTCTGGCTTGGCAGTAAGCGCCTGTCGCCGCCGAGCAGGGGCTCTGTCCGCACGAAAGACGATGGGCGATCAAACGGGCGACCGCCGCACGACAGGAATGGTCTGCACTTAGTTCTACTGTTCTAGATTTGTCTTCGTTCGATATTGAGTGGCGGCAAGCGGTTACGTTGTTTCCAGTGGTAGAATCGCGCGAGTTGGTTGCGTATG
>Ga0315543_1004090_pt1 | contig 12532 bp, 16 predicted proteins | sample SalMarSW160210MG_2_FD_203098 | JGI IMG/M metagenome (GOLD analysis project Ga0315543, IMG submission 203098) | Salt marsh sediment microbial communities from the Plum Island Ecosystem LTER, Massachusetts, United States - Salt Marsh Sediment SW1601-210 ...
TGGAACACGCGAGGCAGCTAAAGCTCCTCAGTCCAGACATACTTCCACCTCCCCCGTAACAGTGTACTTGGCTGAAAATAAACAATCAATAGGTGAATTAATGGCTTGACATCAATTAGGAAATCTTTTTGTGCAATATCACGGGAGTGTGCAACATCTTATCGAATGATCCTCTATTTAGCTCCTTTGATCCCTGCATGCCGGGATCACTGGTTGACAGACCATACCTGGTTCTGAAGGCACAAGCTTTCCAGATCGCTTGGGTTGATATTCTGACATCTAAATTAATCTTTAGAGTTAAGATTCTTTAAGCGTCCATTGGTCGCATTTAAGTGAATACAGTGGTTCGATATATCCCTTTAAGGACACTTAATGGTTTGTATACATCATGCCATTTAGTGTCATTTTGAGCCTATGTTCCAACATGTTGTTCCAACCTTGCTCAATTATATAAGAATTTTATATCCCCGTGATTATGTAGTACCTCTCAATGTATATAATAGTGATGCTACTGCTATTGTTATACACTTGCCTTCCTTTTTAGCTTCTTCATCCTTTGAAGGAAGTATTTTGATCAGGCTGACACTGTTCAATCATTAGGGTGCTCTCTAGTTCAATAATAAGTCATAAGGTTAAACGAGAAGAAATAACTATATCGACAACCCTCCCGGGGGCGGGAAAGGAAATGAGAAAAACAAAAAGCCTCCCAACAGGGAGGCTTTTCCTAGCTTTGCAGAAAAATTCTTCAGTCGTTATTTAACGATGGAAAGTGAAATCTTCACGGGATTCAGATGGTCATCACTACGCATCGAATCTTATACGGCAGCAGGCTTAATTTGTGCGGCGTTTCCCAAAACCCAGGGCTAATTCTTCAAATATCCTTTTACGTCGCGCCATAAACTTTTCTCTGGTATCGTCGGTATATGAGGGAAGCACCCATTCCATTTTATCCAGATTTCGCGTTATTATGGGTATCCAGTCATACGGTATGGTGAATATCATCTTCCCCTCCGGGTATACCTTCTTTGCTTTCAGGCCAAAGGTGAGCCCGGTAGCTACGTAATTGACTTTACCGCTCTGGTACGGGTAGACAAACATCCAGGCGCAGGCACCGACCGAGGTTACCTTGCTGGTCCATGGTTCTCCGGTCGAGTAGCTCAGGGCCCTCAGGACGATTTCTACCTGGCTGGTGGTGGCCATAAGGAACAGGAGGTCGGGCTCGAAGGTTATTCGTTCCAATGGAGAAAAAATGACGTAATTTATATTACCCGGGGGAATTTTCGGTGCATTTTCGCTCTGTCTTTCGTTAACGCGCGCCTCCTCAAAGATACCGTATTTTACTCCCAACTCCCCACCCCCCGCGCGGGGCGTCGGGGCCACCATTCCCAGCATCATTGCGCCGGCGCAGTCCTCGTTATCTTTGTCAATATAAAACGTGGTTCCTCTTTGCCGGGCTTCGTTAATCATCTCGCATAAAGCCATGCTCTTGTCCAACTGTTCCATTCCTTCTCATCTGCTAGGCAGGAACTTGACGCCTACAGGTGCTTTCTCAAAGTTGAATTTCCTGTAAATAGATAAATCAGTTTGAAGTGGTTTCATAGCAACCTCCTTAATAATGCATACTATCCGGCATTCCCCATTTCAACTTGTGATGCTGCATCCTGATACCTCGTCGCTCTTCCCTCTGGTGTTATATTCATTGCATCTGGTTGTCAATTTTCCTCGTCTTTGTATCTGGGATGACTTTTCTATTTGATGTGGCTATAATTAACTTACAAATATCATCTTCCTCACCGTATTGTAAACTCCTTAGCTCGGCAGTGCCAGTCATGAAATTCAATAAAAGAACATATAAGAACCCGAAGGAACTGATTGCAGACCTGTTGTTCCCCGTCAGAAACAGGAAGGAGCTAAGGGAAATAACAAATAAGGGGCTGATATCACCCGCTTTCCGGGAAAGACTCATGCTGGCGGTAACCGCCGTAGACGGCTGCCGCTATTGTTCCTATTTCCATACCAAGCAGGCGTTGAAAAGCGGGGTTTCGCCGGAAGAGATTGGCCGGCTGCTATCAGGAGATGTAGATGCTTGCCCGGAAGAGGAAGCCACGGCTGTCATGTATGCGCAGCACTGGACTGAATCAGACGCTCATCCCGAACCCGAAGCTATCCGAAAGCTGCAGCAGACATATGGCGTTGAGAAAGCAGAAGCTCTTCATCTGATACTCCGTATGATTCGGCTTGGCAATCTACTGGGCAATACCTGGGACTACTTCCTGTACCGGTTATCCCGTGGCAGGTGGGGTAACTGAGATAATAAACTTGCCATGGTATGGAGACTGTATGAGCAGTGGCCGTATGAAAATAATTGGATTAATCGGAGGTATGAGCTGGAACTCCACCCTGGAATATTACCGTCTTATCAATGAGATGGTTGCTGTCAGGCTCGGTGGTCTCCATTCCGCTCAAATAGTGCTCTACAGTCTGGACTTTGCCGAGGTAGAGCGTGTCCAACGAGAGGCACGATGGGATGACGCTGCCGACATTCTGGTCAGGGCAGGCACTGCATTAAAACAGGCTGGTGCCGATTTCATCGTAATATGTACCAACACCATGCACAAAGTTGCGGATGCCGTTACCGAAAGAGCAGGATTACCGATACTTCATATTACTGATGCAGCTGGCAGTGTTATCGCAAAGCGCGGACTGCACCGGGTAGGATTGCTCGGGACAAAATTTGTCATGGAGGAACCATTCTATCAAGACCGACTGCGAAAGCACTTCGGCATTGAGGTGCTTGTGCCCGGGCAAGCGGAACGAGATAGAGTTCACCGGATAATCTACGAGGAGCTTTGCCGGGGTAAAATAAGGCGGGCTTCCCACCAGGCCTGCCTTAAGATTATTGAAGGCCTGAGAGGGCTGGGGGCTGAGGGAATAATCCTCGGGTGTACTGAACTGCCGCTGCTTATCCACCCCGATGATATACAGGTTCTGCTGTTCGATACAACTCGGCTCCATGCCGAAGCTGCGGTCGAACTGGCTCTGGGTGAATAAAAAAACCCCGCCCGTTTGTAGGTAATAAAAAACATATCTGGGCAGGACTTAACAAGGGCAGGGCATAGATGTAATATTAATTATGAGCATATGTGCAATATATAAAGATAATGCACTTAAGACCGTAATATAACTAGGAGAATTGCATGGGCAGGCGGCAGTTGTGGCGGCGGGTAAGTTCCGTTCCGCTGGTAACCTACTTCAAACCATCAGGTTTACCCTTGACCGATTTACAGGAAGCGCGTCTTCTTGTGGAAGAAGCGGAGGCAATCAGGTTAAAAGACCTTGAGGAATTGGAGCAGGAAGAATGCGCGCAAGAAATGAATGTCTCGCGGTCGACATTCTCGCGCGTACTTGATTCAGCCCGCCAGAAAATCGCCGATGCCCTGCTTAACGGCAAGGCAATACGGATTGAGGGCGGTAACTATGAAATGGCGGAGCGCCGCTTCAGGTGTATCAGCGGTCATGAATGGGATGTGCCCTTTGAGAGACTGGTCACTACTCCACCCGAGGTTTGCCCTGAGTGCGACACGCCGAGTATCATGCCTTTATTCCCTCCCGGATTGGGCCGCGGTGGACATGGCCGGAAGAAACGTTTCAGGGAAGGTCCATCCGGTCGAGAGAGATGATGAGGATTATTGACGGTTTGCCATGATGAAAGTAGACGGTAAATAGTAAAGAAATAACAAAGGTGGAGAGGAGGTGACGGAAATGCCATTTGGAATGGGACCTGCTGGCTGGGCTTATGTCTCACCTTATGCTTACTCCTCCGCCGGCCTGCCTTATCCCGTATGGCCGAGGTGGGGTAGCCGTGGTCGAGGCAGAGGGCGCGGTCATGGCTGGCGCTGTTTCTGGCCTTATTGGAACCCATGGTGGTAACCAGGTAACCTAATTCAGGAAAACAGGAGGTGAACTATGCCAGGATTTGATGGTACCGGCCCCAATGGAATGGGGCCGATGACGGGAGGCGGCCGGGGATTCTGCAATCCCTGGGGAATAGGAGCAACTGCACGCAGGTATGGTTTCCCAAGTCGCATACCCTACGCTTTCTCACGCTACGGCACGTATGGGTTTCGTCCGTTTACGCCACGGGTAACTCGAGAGCAGGAGCTTGAATTTTTAAAAGGCCAGGCCGAGACATTGAGGGGTGAGCTCAAGGAACTGGAGACCGAGATAGGAAAAATTTCGGCAGAGAAAGAATAAGGAGGCAATATGAAGATAGCCATTTCTGCCACTGGCGCCACACTTGATGCCGAGATAGACCCGCGTTTCGGGCGGTGCCAGTATTTTATAATTGCCGATACGGAAACGGATGAGTTTGAAGCGATGAGCAATTCCAGCGCCGCGGCTGCCGGTGGGGCCGGCATCTCGGCGGCTCAGGCGATTGTCGATAAGGGTGTCGGGGTCGTCCTTACGGGGAACTGCGGCCCTAACGCTCATGGGGTGCTGTCTTCTGCCGGCATCAAGATTATAACCGGGGTTTCAGGAAAAGTGAAGGATGCTATCGCCGAATACAAACTCGGCACCTATTCGGTTGCTCAGCAAGCCAATGTTCCCGACCACTACGGTATGGGCGGGGGTGGCGGCATGGGACGAGGAATGGGAAGGGGCATGGGCCGTGGTATGGGTAGAGGTGTGGGAATAGGGGGTGGAATAATGCCTCTATCTACCCCGACACCGCAGCCATACAGCCCGGAGCAAGAAATCGAAACCCTTAAAGACCAATCACAGGCGTTAGCAAAGCAACTGGCGGAAATCCAGCAGCGTATCGAGGAGTTGAGGAAGAAATAATAGTAAGCAAAAATTATTGGGAGGCACGAATATGCCAAGAGGAGATAGAACCGGACCACCCGGAGGTGGTGGAGACGGTGAGGCAGTGTGCCTCAGTATAAGCCTATTGTTGGGGTTGTAAATCAGTGCCAATCTACGGCTTTAAATAAGTTCGTCTAAACCTGAAAAAAGATATTAGATAGGAATAAATAAATCCAGGAGGTATGTAGATGAGATACGCGGTACCGGTAAGCGGCGGTACGGTATCCCCGCATTTTGGTCATTGTGAAAAATTTGCCCTGATAGATGTTGACGAAGCCAGGAAGCAGATTTTGAAAAAGGAGCTGGTCAATTCACCAGGACACGAACCGGGGTTACTCCCTCAATGGCTGGCAGAAAAAGGGGTATCGCTGGTCATTGCCGGTGGCATGGGTTCCCGCGCTCAGGGTCTCTTTTAGCAAAATAAAATTGGCGTCATCAACGGCATTATGGAGAGCGACCCGGAGAAGGCAGTCCTGAGCCATTTAAATGGCATGCTGGCAACCGGGGCCAACATATGCGACCACTAAATGTGTAACGGAGGAATAGCAGATGATAGATGAAGAGCGGGTAAAGCAAAACCTTGAGGCAGTGCTGGTGCCGGCTGTTAAGCGCAGCATCGTCGGGCTGAACATGGTGCGTGGGATTAATATCTCCGATGGAAAGGTAGATATTACCCTGGCATCCACCGGATTAATACCGGGGGCGCAGGACTGGATTAAGAACAAGGCTCAGGAAGCCATTAAGAATCTTCCCGAAGTTAAGGAAGTAACGATTAATTTCAGTAGCGTAAAAGCAAAGGAACTGAATAAGATAGACCAGATTATCGCCGTGATGAGTGGCAAGGGAGGTGTGGGCAAGTCCCTGGTATCCGGCCTGATTGCCATCGCTCTCAAGCGCAAGGGCTATGAAGTGGGCATCCTCGACGCCGATATCACCGGCCCGAGCATACCCAAGATGTTCGGTATCAAGGTGCCGCCGAGCGGTAACGAGGATGGGATGCTCCCGGTGCTGTCTAAATCTGGTATCGAGGTCATGTCCATTAACCTCCTTCTCCCCAGCGAAGATGATGCGGTCATCTGGCGCGGCCCTTTAATTGGAAATACCATCAAGCAGTTCGGGGAAGATGTGCTCTGGGGCAAGCTGGACTACCTGATTGTTGACCTGCCCCCGGGAACGGCTGATGCGCCACTCACCCTGATGCAGTCCTTTCCGATTTCAGGGATAGTTGTTGTCTTCACCCCCCAGGACCTCGTTGAAATGATAGTTAAAAAGGCAGTGAAGATGGCGCAAAAGATGGAGAAACGGGTTTTGGGTGTAGTGGAGAACATGAGCTACCTGTACGTGCCGGAAATAGATAAGAAGATTGAGATATTCGGGAAAAGCCGGGCCGAGCAGATGGCCACTGCGGCACAAGCTCCGCTACTGGGGAAACTGCCGATAGACCCCGAACTGGCCAGGCTCTGTGACGAAGGAAGCATAGAGAGATATGACGGCGAAATCATAACCAAGCTGGGTGAGACCCTGGAGCAGTTGATAAAAACTGAGGCCAAATGATACAGGAGGCAAGGCAATGTCGTCGGAACTGGATGACCTCCAAGCAATGGTGATGGCGGATGCCCGCAAGATTTATTACGAGACGGTAATTAACCATGCTATGAATCCGAGACACCTGGGCACGATGCAGGATGCTGACGGATTCGCAAGAGTGACCGGCCCCTGCGGTGACACCATGGAGGTCTGGCTGAAGGTAAATAACAACACGGTTACTAATATTAAATTCATGACCGATGGCTGCGGCACCAGCATTGCCTCCGGCAGCATGATGACCGTACTGGCAAAGGGGAAAAGCATCGCTGAGGCTATCAAGATAAGCCAGCGGGATATCCTGGATGCCCTGGGAGGGTTGCCCGAAGAAAGCGAGCACTGCGCTCTCCTAGCGGCTAATACCCTCAAGGCAGCCATAAGGGACTGCCTGGCAATGCAGAGGGAGCTTTGGAAAAGGGCTTATCGGAAGTACTCAGGGTAAAAGAATGGAACTCAAGGACTATTATCAGATACTAAATATCAGCCGGGATGCGAACGCCGCGGATATCAAGAGAGCCTTCCGCTATCTGGCCATGCAGCATCACCCCGACCGCAATCCGGGAAACGCCCGGGAGGCTGGTGAAAAGTTCAAGGAAATCAACGAAGCCTATGAAGTGCTGGGCAATGAAGAGAAAAAATGGCAGTACGACAGATTAATAAGTCTCTCAAGCTATCCGCGAAGAACAATGCCCGTGGAAGATATCTTCAATGAAGGTATAGGGTCGGAAAGCATACTGGAAATGCTTCGAAGAATGGCTGGTATAGGCTTTGTTGTCAAGGGAGTGGGTTGGGGGAAGCCGTGGGGCTGTGGGCGGAGACACGGTGGGCAATGCCGCTGGCAGCGGTGGGAGTAAGGTAAAATAGAGAGTGATAATAAAAATCTTTGCGACATGGTTAGAAATTGATTGATAGGTAAGATTACAGGGTGCCCTGGAAATGCTGGACAAGGATGAGCGTACCATAGAACAATTATACCGAAGCGCGGTTAGTGGTCTTTACGCCAGACTCAGGAGCAGCTATGATTTCATCTACCACAAGTTCGGTGATGAAGGGTTAAAATTAATAGCAGACATGAGCCGGGAGTACGGGCTGAGTATCGCGGCCAGGGCCCGAGATAGACTGAAAAGCAATGACCTTAATACTGTAGCCGAGTATCTCTTGAGGATATTCAACACCGTGAGCCGGGGTAAAAACGACTTTACGGAATTGGTGAAAGCGGATGATTCCAGAGTAATCATTAAAGCCAGCGAGTGCCCGCTTCATTTCAAAAATTCACAAATGTGTCTGGCGCACATAACAATGGAGAAGACCGTAGTCGAGGAATTGAATACTGATTTGACATACCGGATTGGTAAGTCTATTCCTGCCGGCGATGCCTACTGTGAACATATAATCGAAATCAGGCCGCCGGAGGACAGATTCGGCGGTAGAAATAAAGTAGAGAAAAAGAAGACCGATGGTTAGCTCCATAGTCTATGGCCCCGTCCCATCCAGGCGGTTGGGGCGTAGCCTGGGGATAAACAACATCCCTCCCAAGATATGCAGTTACTCCTGCGTTTATTGCCAGCTAGGGAAAACTCTAAGGATGGAGGTGGAACCGCGGCCGTTCTATAAGACTGCCAGAATAGCGGAACAGGCAAGGGCGAAACTCAAACAGGCCAGAGAAAAGGTAGACTACGTGACCTTTGTTCCGGACGGCGAGCCTACCCTGGATGCCGATCTTGGCGAAGAAATAGGCGTTTTGAAGGGACAAGGGGTCAGGGTTGCTGTTATCACCAATGGGTCGCTGCTCTGGCGTGAAGATATAAGGCAAAACCTGCTGAAAGCCGACTGGCTGTCTTTGAAAGTGGATGCGGTTAGTGAAGATACTTGGCGCAAGGTCGATAGACCCCATAAATTACTAAAGCTCGAAGCGATTCTACAAGGAATGCTCAAATTCGCCCGGATGTTTAAGAGTGAACTGACAACGGAGACCATGCTGGTCAGAGATGTTAATGATGACCTCGGTGAGATAAAGAGAATAGCGGAGTTCCTGGCGGTATTGAAGCCAGTCAAAGTTTACATCGCTATCCCCACAAGACCGCCGGCGGAACATGTAGAACCCGCCACCGAGCAAACTATAAATGCGGCATACCAGGTCTTTAAAGAAAAACTGGACGATGTGGAATATCTCATCGGCTACGAAGGAAATGCCTTTGCTCGCACGGGCAGGGTTCAGGATGATTTGCTCAGCATTACATCAGTGCACCCGATGAGAGAAGACGCGGTGGCAGAATTCCTGAGCAATGCCAGAACCGATTGGGGTACCGTTCAAGAGTTAATCGATAACGGCAGTCTCATGGACCTGGAGTATCAAGGAAAGAAGTTTTATATGCGTAAATTGCCGGGCACCTTTTTCTGACTCTTCGATAAAAATAAGTCAAAACAATAAACAGTCTTCAATTGCCTTCAATTACCCCTTGACAAAGCGGGGAATCCGTTGTAGCATATGTTTGAGAATGAGTCGCAATCGCAAACAGGACAATCCAATGCAAGGTCATCCGTTAACAAATCAGCGGCGCCTGCTTCTGGAACTGCTGCGCGATGCTGAAGGGCATATAGACGCCAAGGCACTTTACCATCGCGCCAGTGCCAGAGATGAGTCTATAAGTCAGGCGACCGTATACCGCACCCTTAATCTCTTCAAGGAACTGGGACTGGTTGACGAAATGAGGCTGGGCAAGGTCCGCTGCTATTACGAGATTAAACAATCACAGGGGCACCAGTACCTGGTCTGTCAGGGATGCGGAAAAATCATAGATTTTCAAAGTCCCCACTTCCAGAAGCTGATTGAGGCTATACAACGTGAACACGGGTTTAATGTAAAGAAAGCAGAGTTATACCTTGAGGGTTACTGTCCTGGCTGTGAGGAGAAGGAGAAAACGCAGTGACCTCCATGAACGTGGAAAGGAGGGCCACGTTGCCGAGAGGAGGGCGGAGCCATGATTGAGATTACCGACCTGAATTTTGATAAAGAAATGCTGGAATGCGAGTTGCCGGTTTTTGCCTGCTTCACTACCCGGTGGTGCCATCATTGCTATCCGACATGTCTTTTCGCTGACCAATTGGTCAGCGAATATGATGGACACGTTAAATTCGTCAGGTTGGATACAGAAAAGAATTCCGAGATAGCCGAAAGGTATCACGTTATCGCTGTACCCACCATCCTTATTTTCCAGAATGCCCAAGAGGTCAACAGGTTCCTCGGTTTTCAAGACCGAAGCACATTGAAACCTATGCTTGATATTATGGCAACGGGATAAGACTGTATTAGCGAAAAAGTAAGGAAGAATTTTAAATATCACATAGAACTACTGACGACTTAATAAGATGAGTCGGGGATGTCATCAATAAACTAAGGAGAAGGAAAATATGTCTGGAGATTTGGTAAACCTGTTAGCCGATTTGAAAGATAAGGAAGTACTGGAACTGGTCAAGCAAAGGCTCGACGCCGGTGAAGACCCGCTGAAAATACTGGAGGATAGCCGGAAAGGTATGGAAGTCGTGGGTAAGCGCTTTGCCGCCGATGAATACTTCCTGCCGGAGCTGGTCTTCTCCGGCGAGCTTCTCAAGCAGGTAACCGAGCTGGTTAAACCGCACCTGAAACAGGCGGTCGAGACCAAGAAACTCGGTAAGGTAGTCATCGGCACGGTTGCCGGAGATATACATGATATCGGGTTGAATATCGTCATCTTTATGCTGGATGTGAACGGATTTGAAGTTTATAACCTGGGTGTTGATGTTCCTGCCGAGGCTTTTGTCAACGAGGTGAAAGAGACCGGAGCTCCCATCCTGGGGTTGAGCGGTTTTCTTACACCCGCCTTTGACGCCATGAAAGAAACTGTGGAGGCTGTCGAGGCCGCCGGCATGAGAGATAAAGTAAAAATCATGATAGGCGGTGGCCAGTTGGACGAAGATGTCAGGAAATATGCCAAAGCGGACGCTTATGGTAAGAATGCCATGGCGGCGGTCGCTCTGGCGAAAGAATGGGTTGGTGCAAAATGAATACGGAGAAGAAAAGGGCGGATTTATCTTGGGAGGAAAAACGCGAAGAGCGGTTCAAACGGTGGCTATCTCCAACAGGTGTAAAATTCTCCAGCCCGGAAGCCGAAAAGCTCTACAAGGAAAGAGTGACCAGATTTACCAGAGCCTTTCAGGTGGAAAAGCCCGACCGGGTCCCCTGCATTCTGCCGGCCGGTAATTTCGCGGCATACTATGCCGGGTCAGACCTCCGTACGGTCATGTACGATTATGATGAGCTGAAGCGCACCTGGCGTAAGTTCCTCTATGAATTCGGCGACTCCGATATGTTTTTTGGACCCGGTATGGTTCCTCCGGGGAGAGCCCTGGAAGCCGTCGACTTCAAATTATACAAATGGCCCGGCCATGGCATATCCGGCAATACCACTTCATATCAATGTGTTGAAGGCGAATACATGAAAGCGGATGAGTATGATGCCCTCATCAAAGACCCTTCCAATTTCTGGCTGAGAATCTACATGCCGCGCGTATTTGGGGCTTTTGAGCCTTTACGTAATATTCCCCCTTTTACAACTATAGAAGAGATAGCCATCATGTCTTTCGTGACTTACGGCAGGCCGGACGTTCAGGCGGCATTTGAGGCCTTATTAGAGGCTGGCAGGGAAAGTATGAAATGGATGTCGGCGGTTATGGAAGTTAGCCAAGAGGCAATGGGACTGGGGTTTCCGAGCGTAATGGGAGGACTGTCCAAGGCGCCCTTTGATACCCTCGGCGATACGCTGAGAGGAACGCGGGCGATAATGATGGATATGTTCCAGAGGCCGGACAAGCTCCAGGAGGCATTGGAGAAAATAGCGCTCCTGACTATTGACTCGGCACTATCTTCGGTAGGTGATGCTGGTATGCCTCTGGTAATGATGCCGCTTCATAAAGGTGCTGACGGTTTTATGTCTGAAAAGCAGTATGAGACCTTCTACTGGCCTACCTTCAAGAAGGTCATCATGGCCCTGGTCAACGAAGGCATCATGCCGATACTCTTCGCCGAGGGCAGCTACAACACGCGCCTGGAAATCATCAAGGAATTGCCGAAAACCTCGGTGGCATGGTGGTTCGACCAGACGGATATGGCCAGAGCCAAGGAAATCCTGGGCGATAAGGTCTGTATCATTGGTAATGTGCCCACCTCATTGCTGATGACCGGTACACCCCAGGAAGTCAAGGAGCACTGCCGCAAGCTCATCGAGCTCTGCGCCCCGGGCGGCGGTTATGTGCTCAGCGGTGGAGCCAACATTGATAAGGGGGACCCGGATAACCTGCGCGCCATGATGGAAGCCGTCAAAGAATACAGCGCATATTAACCAAGCCAGGAAATAAAGGGGGTATGTCAATATGGATACAATTAAAACATGGTCGGAGATGACCTGGGAGGAAAAGCGTGAGGAGCGGTTCAAACGGTGGCTTGGACCTGATGTTACCTTCTCCAGCCCAGAAGCCGAAAAGCTCTACAAGGAGAGGGTGACCCGGTTTATTAAAGCCATCAAGCTGGAGGAGCCCGACCGCGTGCCGGTCATACTACCGGCGGGGAATATCCCGGCTTATCTTGCGGGGGGCAATCTCAAGACTGTCATGTATGATTACGATGAGCTCCGCCGTGCTTGGCTCAAGTTTCTTCATGAATTTGAAATGGACACGTTTATTGGCCCCGGACTTGTTTTTCCGGGAAAAGTACTTGAAACAATTGACTTCAAGCTGGAGAAATGGCCCGGGCATGGACTGGCCGACGATATCGAGTCTTACCAGTTCGTTGAAAGTGAGTATGTAAAGGCAGAGGAATATGATAAGCTCATTAAAGACCCCTCCGATTTCTGGCTTAGGACCTTCATGCCTCGTGCTATGGGTGCCTGTAATGCTTTTGAAAAGTTACCTCAACTAACGGCTTTTATCGGCATACCGGTCTTTTATCTAGCATACTTCGCTGACCCGGAGATACAGGCGGCCTATAAAAAACTTATGGATGCCGGCGTCGAAACTATGAAATGGATGGAAGTTGTCAATGATGTCAGCC
>Ga0315543_1004093_pt1 | contig 12523 bp, 19 predicted proteins | sample SalMarSW160210MG_2_FD_203098 | JGI IMG/M metagenome (GOLD analysis project Ga0315543, IMG submission 203098) | Salt marsh sediment microbial communities from the Plum Island Ecosystem LTER, Massachusetts, United States - Salt Marsh Sediment SW1601-210 ...
TTGAAGGTTGACACCGGCGACACAGAACTTGACGCAGCGTTCCATGGAACCATCAAAGTTGTAACCGACTACAAAGTAGAACAGAAAGTACCAATTGAATAAGTATATATATGGTTAGTTAACTGATAAAATACGTTATTGGGAGATTATCAGGTTTCACTCTTTCTTTATTTCTCTATATGTAGGGGAAGTTTTGGTGTAAGTAAACAAAAGGTAAAACTTGTCTATAAAGGAATTTTTCGCCTTATTCCTTCTTGTTGATTCCCCTTTTAACAACCTGTCCTGAATATTCGCCTCCAGCTCTGCGACAAGTAGCACAGAATCCAGAACGGTTAACAGAATCATTGTGTTTGTGTATGTGATCATGAAGACTCTTCGTTGATCTGTTTAGTTGCTCATGTATCTTGTTGTAGCCTAACCCTGAAGCGTACAGAGACATAATCTCTAGGTGTTCCTTGTCTCCTATACTTTTGAAGGTCCCCATATCTTTTGGTTGCTCAAGTTCCTGACCGTACTCAATCTTTAAACCTACCTTTGAAACGATATCTTCCTTCTCTATTTTATGCCAACTGTGATATGGGAATATACCCATCCCCAAGGGTCCTTTTCTGCACACTAAAATAAACTCCCACGGCTCCATAGAACGAATAAATTTTGGTTCAAAAAATGAATATAAAAATTTGAGGTTGTCATCTAGGCCGTTTATGCCCTGCGCTTTGATGAAAAGATAATCTGTGTGGCTTCTCAGGTCTATGTCTATTCCCTGAAGCCGGAGACTATCCAGAGCAAGAGAAACGCCCAAGTGTCTCATTTCTCGTAACATATACAGGGCTTCGGCTTTTGCGTCACTCTGACTTTCGCTAACTTTGATTCTCGAGTACCACAACGAAGAGGCTTCTCTCGCGATCAAACAAAGAAGCCTTTGCCAATGGATCCGCTTATACAGTAACCCTACAAGTTTTCCAACTGCAAAATATTCATGGTCCCTGTTTAGGTATAAGGGTCTGGAGGAAATGATGAAGTCGTATTTTTCTAGGTCGTGCAATCCAAGATTTTCAACGGTTCTAACATCATGCTCTGTTTCAACATCCACGTTATCGCCTTTCAAAAGACAGATATTCGCGTCCTTAGCCAGAGGGGACCTTAACCATCCTAGGTTTTCGCCGTCAGCACTCGCGAAAAGGTCAAGGATTGTTGCGCCCTTCTCATAGTGTTTGATTCCAATATGCTCGAGGAGCGTGCTTTTTCCTGTATCGATTTGTCCCAAACTGAAATATGTTTTTGGCTCTCTGAAAGTTGGGTTTTCTTTGCCTCTTCTCCAGATTATTTTCGTCCCTGTTTCTCCTCCTGTTTTTCGGGTTCGCCTCTCAGTTGCTTCAATACTTCCTCGTAGATGTTATGCGAAACCAGCCTTCCCATTACCATGATTGCCTTTCCACATTCATTGATGACCCACTCATAAAATGCTGAACTCAGTTTTTTGAATCCATCATGGTCTATGCATTGGCTAACCTCGAACCAGTAGCTCCAGCACGGTTCACGGACAACATGAAGGTGTTGATTGCCTTCTGCTGCGACCTTTTCGATTTTTGTTTTGCATTTTGGACAAGTTTTTCCGATCCACTCTTGCATTTTTGCGTTCGCCTCTTTTACGGGAACTAGGTCTATCCTTTGTCCACATCCTCTTCCCGAATTGTAACTATACTCTACGTGAACGATTCCAACCAACAACCGTTTATGTTGCGTAAGTCCTTCTTGTCGATAGGTCACAACTGGGAGCCAAGGAGAGATATATGACTCGAAAACCTCTTTGGTCTGCGGAATGCTCCAAGGGACAGGGCAGACTAGAGTATACTGGGTTTCATCGTAATAGTGTTTCTTAACCTTGAATGCTAACCGTTTAAATTCGGTTCTTTTGAGGTCATTATAGACTTGCTTCATTATTCTGAATTTCTGGAAGTCGAATCCTTCGATGTCAGAATAGCCTTCTTCGACCATAGAGGCAGCCATGCAGGTGTTTACTAATATTGGTTTGATATCAGTTGCGAATGTTGCTTGAATCAATCTCATGCAGAGGAGCCTCTCGTTTATTCCTGTTTTTTTTCTTAAGGCGCGTTCAACTAGATGTTTTGTTTTATCTTCTGTGCTTTCACTCATCTTGATCTTTCACCTCCGTGTGTTTCTGATGGATGCGCGATGTAGAAAAGCAACCATAAAATACATAGCCGTCCCGAACAGTACAAAAAAGGAATATAGTCCTCGATCTGCCTCGCTGAGGTTATCGAGCCACGAGCTCTGCAAAAAGAGATATCCGGCGATAGCTACGGCTGCAACCACAAAAAAGAATAGCTTTTTCATGGTTTTTTCGCCTCCGCGTTGCTGTTTCCATGTGACAGATTTTTCGCTTTCCACGTCTCATCTGCTATATAGCTTAGAAAAGCGTCTAGCACAAAGGCAAGAAAAACGAAAACTAAACAAAAGCCTGAGATAATAAATTTGGTTCGCCAGTCATCCACCAATCTGATACCAACAAGACTTACAAAAACAAAAATCATAGCAAAACCTAAACATCGGCTATCCATGTTCTGGATCAGTTTTCCTCTCAGCATTTTATTTTTCTCCAATTTTTTTCGGCAAATTGCATTGACTGGAGATTGATCGCCATCCACTTTGAAAACGGCAAGAAACCCAGAGCGTTGAACCTGTGGCATGAACCTCAGAATCAGGACAATCCTTACAAAATCGGTTGCGAACACTAGGGTTTCTGAGGTCAGTTACCCCTACCTTTTTGGTGTCAGTTACCCTAGCTGTTTTTTGTGTCAATTCAAAAACTCCTTACATTACGCCAAGTCACTAAACCGCGCTCATTCAACTTGATAAAACCAGCTTCTAACCATTCTTCAAAAACAGCCTTTGCCTCTTCGTGGCTGCAACCCAATACCCGAGCTAACCGACTGACAAAATTTTCATATTCTCCCTCATACCACTTCGAGCGCATAATCCTGATTGCAGCTTTCGGGTTGTGTTTTCTAGGCTTACGTTCAATGAAATGGTTTAGGCTCATTTCTTTGATCTCCTTTGCTTTCGCTGATTCAAACAATATTCTAGGTCAGGGCATCGAGAACGATCTTCGACTGTGCATCTGAAAACAAAGCCAAAATCGGTAAGTTTGCATCGGAAATATGTGTCAATAGGTTCTGAGTGTTCGCAAAACTTCACTTCACTTTTTAGGGTAGCCTGAGAGGTCTTCATGCGGACCCTCCCAAATTGTCAATATAATTATCAGGTCTAAGGTCGCCATCTTCACGTAATCGCTGAATAATTTTTTCAGGTTCATCAACAAAACCAAGTTCAGCAATTTTTTTTCTCAATTCGTCAGAATCAAACATATCCTTTTTCGATTTTACCCAGTTTTTCAGTTCTTCGAGCTTCTCTAATTCTGTTTTAGGTTCATCAGGTTTTTTGAAATTGCTGTTAGTTATCCGTATGGTTCTATAACCGTCAGGAAGATACTCAATGTTTATGCCTAGCTTGTTCAAAGAATCCAAAAGCAAATTCAACCTTCGAGTTAAAATGTTGGAAGCTTTCGGAAAATCTTTGACTCTAGTGCTAACACCCAAAATTTGGGCGTGATCCTTTAAAGCTCGGAATAAATCAGTAGCCTTACCCGTCCACTCTGAATGATTTTCCATAAAATCATAAAACACATTTCCAAGAAGATCATTGTAAACAGCTTCCTTAATTTGGTCGTTAATTTTGCTTTCATAAGCATCCAAAAACTCTTTCTGAGTATAACCTAATGCTTCAGAGATAGCACAACCCCATTTAGTGAAGTCAGCCATACGAAACAGTTTCTCAGGCTTTACAGTTGGATATTTGGCTATAGCTTTAGAGAGAGCTTCCACGATTTCATAAACCAAATATGGTTTAATCCGGTCAAACTCTTCATAGAGTTCACGTTCTGACTTCCGATTCTCTGGAGATATTGCATCTAACTTGAGAAGAACAAGCCTATCTAACAAGTCCTCTTTTACTGCAGCTATGTTAATACCATTGAACCCTAAGACCCTGACCAATCGGTAAACTATATCATCATCATCCGTGTATAATTGGCGTTTCTGCGCTCCAGCTCCAGTTATCACACGACAAAACAGGTCACTTATCCAACCTGAAAGATAATTTATGTTATCAAACCAAACTACATAATGGTGAAAAAGCACCTGCAAAAGCTCGTTTTTGTCTCTCGGCAAATCCAAAACTTGAACCGAAGAAGGATCAATAAGCTGTTTAAACAACTTGTGAAAAGTGGATTTAGCTGAACCTTTAGGACCATGAACACAGTTACCTACATGGGGAACATGAGGGACAAAATAAGAAACAAGAAGTGTCTTGGTTAACAAACGGTCATCTTCGGAGACGTTAGCGAATTTGAAGAACTTGTCAAGGGTTTTCTCTGACGGTATTACGATACTTACTGTTGCTGGTGTAAGACTTACCCCCCTACCCTCCCCATTTACCTCTAAATTGTTGGGTAAGGTGGGAGGTAAAGATTCACACTCACAACCGTAAGTATCGTAAGTAGCGTCAGGTTTTTTTGGAATTGTGAACGGTTGCATATGCTTGTATCGCATAAATATTGGGGGGGTTTTCTCTACGATTTCCCAACCGTCTTTAGTTACTTTTATTGATCTCCATTTATCGTCACACAGGTCAATCCATATCTCTAGGTTTTCGTCTTTGCCAAAAGTTGTTATCCGGTTGTGTAGCTCGATTTGTTTTCCGTAGTTGCTGAAGGCTTCCAGAGTTAATATAACGTCTTTGAGGTGCTCTGACTTTATGGTTTCTCCTTGACTTTGATAATAAAAGAAATGTAGAAACCGTTTAAACTCTCGACTGTTAATTTTGAATACTTTGTGTATTCCCTGATCTTCAATGTAGATATGTGGGGTTTTGTATTGGTCTTGAAAGTATAATGGGTTTTTTGTTTTAATTAGCTCCAAAAGATCGTCAGATTTTGATTGTTGTGTGTAGCCTACTATTCCTTTTTCTTCAAGTTCTCTGTAGAGGTCTGGATATTTTTTCTTCAAGCCTTCCTGGGATAGTGGTGTGATATTCTTTTCTTTTGCGCTCTCATACATTTTTTCAATTTTGGGCTTATCTACTGTTAGGGGAGCGCCTTTTTCTTCATTGCATCTTTTTGCCCATTCATAGATTATTTCAGTTGCTTTTTCTTTCGGGACCTTTGCTTTAACCATTGACGGAGCAAAAAGCGTTAATGAAAGGTCGTTTAAGTGATCGTCAACGAAATGTTTTTTAAGAAATTCTTTGTGCCACTTATAGCAACCGTCAACCTCAATGCCTAAGGGTTTCGCTTTTCCTTTTCCCTCTGTTTCAACGTCAAACTCCAGTTTTTTACTTGCCCATAATAAAAATTCCTTTTCCTTTTCTGCAGTGTCAGTTTTGGATATTTCTTTTGTATTTGAAACAAGAATGTATTTGTGACCTAAAGGATGTACGGAGGGGGGAGCCATTACATAAGCTCCCTCTCCTCTGAGTTCTCCTTTTTTTCCCTTTTGTGTTTTAATTGGGGTATATGTTTGTTTCCAGATATGATGTCCGTCTTTTGTTTTTACAACAATGGTTGTGTCTTTTAAGAACCTGAGTTCTTCTTTATTTAAAACCCCTGCATCATCATCGAAGTAAGCCAAGTTGTTAGATGTTCTTCCCCCAAGAACCGCAACGCTAAGACTCCCGTCATACTCTAAAAGTTTAGGATTACTCTCAATTTCCTCCGGAGTCAACCCTTCAGTCTCCAGCGCCTTTCTTCTCGCTTTTATCCAGCGTGACTTCCAATAACTATTAAACTTCCAAGTTTGAGGATTCCATACAGTTCTAAACCATTCTTTCAATTCATCTTCAGTAGGCTTGTATTTCTGATATTCCTCCCAAGTGTAAATACACGGTTGCTTTGTTTGTGGAAAACATGGAATAGGGGTTATTCCATTCTTCAGGTAGAATTGAATATGCTCTTCCATTTCGGAAATTGTTATGTTAGTGGTTTGCGTCAAAATTTGTGGTCACTACCTTTTGTCTTGATTAAGATAATCGTCTATGGCTTGTCGGATTTCTCGGAGTTCAGCTTTTGACATCATTTTGATTTTATAGTCGTTGCCCTTGAATAGCGAATCATTGGATGTACAATGTGGAACTCTGTAGCCGTTGCCTCGTCCGTGATAGTGCCACCTTTGGCAGAAGGGACACCAGAACATCATGCCCCCCAAAAAGTCAGGTCTAGGCAAGCATTTTATTACAGGTGCTTTAGGTGTTTCTGTTGGCTGCATCTACGAAGAGTATCCCCTACTGTTTTCTTCTGGCTAAGATATCTTGGTTGTTGGAAAATTGCCATATTTTGAAGCCGTGAAGAACCGCGAAGCCATTATGTTCCTTCAAATATTTCTGCAATTTCTGGAAAGCTAGACTGTTTTGGTTGTCGGTCTTATTGGTCGTTTGGTACACGCCTTTCTCACTTGTTTTGTCAACATATCGAAGGGAGCTAAATTCTTCTATGGTTGGCTTTTCTGCTTTAGTTGCCTCCATAATCGGTTTGCCGATCTCATTGAGAAGTTCATCTAAGGCTTCAAGTTCCATTCTTCTGGATGTAGCAACCGTAGAAAGGTATTTTCCCCATACCAGTCTCTCTTCGTCATTCAGTTTTTTCACCTCGCAATGTCTTCAGGGCTTTCTCAAGTTGCTCGCGGATTTCCTGTAGCTCTGCCCTTGAGACTTTGACTGTTTCTTCACTCAACTTTCTGAGCCTCCAATTTTTGTTCTAGCTCCGCTTGGTGTCTCAGATCATCTAAGATAATCTCCAAACTCCTGATTATGTCATGTTTATTGCCGCCTAGGGGATAAATCACACCAGAAGTTGCGTTAAGTTGGACTCCAACCTCGTATCCGAGAGTATCGATAATTTTCTTGTTGATATAGGCAGTGCGTTGTTTCTTGTTCACGTTTAGTTTGAATTCAACCATTTTATATTGTTCTCCTATCGCTTTCACTACGAAAGACATATATGTTTACATTGTAATTAGTGTAATGTAAACTTTTCACTGGTGTTCAAAATGGCTCGTGAAAAAGCAACTCCGCAATTAACCAAAAAAATCCTAACAGCCGTCAGAGAAATAGAAAGCCGAAATCTCAATAGACCCTACGCAAACATTAACGAAATTCATAAAGAAACAAAAATATCCCGTCCAACAATCTACAAGTACCTTGAAATTTTGAAAACCAACAGCCTCGTTTTTGAGGTTCATGGGAAGGGTCGCGGATCATGGATACAAACTTGTTATGCTGAGACTGTGATAGGCAAGTACCAAAATGTTTTAAAAGAGGCGCTAAAAAAGGATGTTGATCTCTACGATTTTCGCGAAAATCCCAAAAACATCAACGTGGACGATCCGGCTTTTTTTGAGAATTTAAATCTGGTGCTTTGGGAAGACGCAAAGGACCTAAACAAAAAAATGCTTGCAGACTTTGAATGGTTACAGTCTAGCCGTGACAATTATTTCATTGCGGAAAAACGCAATGTTTTCTCTCGAAACCCGAATTCGTTACTTTTTGCCAAAGAATACGGCAAGCTCGCATGTGACTTAGAGGATACACTCAGTGAATGGTTTGTTATCCTCTGCAATAAGGAGCGTTATCTCGAAAGCCGACACCTCACATTTTTGCAGAAAGGGTTTCCTGTTTTGTCTAAAATTATGTGTGACATCAAAGCGCTTGTGCATACTGCAAATTTTATCTGCGATAATGATCTTGCAGAGGCAATGTTTTGTTTTGGTGCGGGAGTTTCTGAAACTTTGGATGGTTGTGCTGCTGAATTGAAAAGGTTAATTGAATCCTTTTGAGTCGCAGCCTACAGCTTAAGTTCTTGAGACCCCTTTTTTGTGGTCGACTGTCGACCAATCATTATTTTTTATAATAAATTAATATTAATTATTTTTTATTAATAATGAAAAGCTTATATGTTTGAATGAAATATACGATAAGTGGAGAATGAAAAGATTGAGCAAAGAAACCATACACTTTGAAGAAAAGGAATACCGTGCATACGAAGCCATAGCCAAGAAGACAGGATTCAAAACCGTTGATGAGCTGGTGAACACTGCAGTCTCGGAATTTATAGAAAATTATTTGATAGAAAAAGATGAGGTTTCGGTCAAGGTTCCGAAAAAGCTGTTAGCGTTAGTCAAGGACCTGAGAAGCAAAAACTGGGAAGAGTATCTCAGCAACAGCTTAACTGATTCTGTCGCTGCCGATATTATGGCTGATGTTTTTGGTAATTGCGATCAGGTCATAAAAGATTTTGGCTTAACAGAAGAGTTCCAGTTCTATCAAGGACATTAGGACCCTTAACTTCCCTCTCTTTTTTATTGATTGGCTGGAGGTGATATCTTGTCAGAAAACGAGCATGGCTTTTATGTTTTTCAAAAATCGAATAATGAAACCGTTGAAATTGGTTGGAAGTTGCCGAAAGCAAAGAACATTATCTGTTGTATATGCAAGGATCAGGGACGGTTAACTTGCTGCGGATCGTTGGAGCTGTTGGCTAGGCACGTTCTCAGCAGCCATCCAGAAGTAATCGCGATAGGCTAGAAAACTTCTTGATTTCTCGCTCTAAAGTCAATGAGCTTTTGCGTCTTCTCAGTGAACTAAAGCAAATCCTGAGAGGTGAAACCTAATTGCGGTTAGCTATTGACCAGATTATCGTTTCAAAGGATAATCCCCGTCAGAGCTTTGATGAGGAGGGTTTGCGTAGGCTAGGCGAAAGTATAAAGTCTCATGGTCAGTTGCAGCCGATTGTTGTTCGCCATAGAGGACAAAGTTTCGAGTTGATTGTTGGGGAGCGTAGGTTACGTGCTAGTGCTTTGGTTGGGTTGGATTCGATAGATGCTGAAGTCAAGGACGTTGACGATCTTACAGCAAACGAGTTTCGGCTTATTGAGAACACTCAGAGGGAAGATTTGACGGATGCAGAGAAGGGCGATGCGGTTCTGAGTTTATGGGCTAACTACGACAAGTATGAGACTTTGAAGGATGTGGCAAAAGCAATCGAAATTGGATATGGTAGCGTATTAAATTGGGCTAGGAAAGCTAATAGACTTTCCAAAAAAGTAAAAGAATTAGCAAAGAATTCTTCTCTACCAGAGGATGCTGCCTATCATCTTATTAAATATCCTCATTCTACACAAGAAAAGCAAAAAGAAATTGAACAACTACTACGAGAAACGACCATAGATAAAGAAGGAAAAACAGTTAGAAAACACTTCAAAAAAAGAAGCGAACTAAGATTAGTAAAGATTTCTTGACTAATCTGGCAGATAGTTTTGTAAATCGACCAGCAACCTGCCGGGCAGCATTCTCAGCAGCAACGTGTTGTGCCTGCGGTAAGTTATCTGCTGTTGTTAACTTTATCAAAGCCATCGCTTTCCCTACTGGAATGTCTTCATTGATAATTTTCTGCTGAACATTTACTGGTAGGTCTAAAAGCCCAAGTTTCTGTAATACATTACTTTCAGTAGAGTTAAAATCTCCAGCGATCTTTTTGCAAGTAAGTAGTTCATGTTTTTCCTTTAGCCAGTACTCCCGATAATGCTTATACAGGGTCGCTTCTTCTATTCTCTTGTCTTCTGCAACTTGTTCCAGCAACGCTGGAGGCAAGGATTTCTGTAGTTGCTCCTCAATCTGTTCAATGTATCCTTTTCTTTCATTGATGTACCAATCGTAAACGTCATTGGGAATTATACAGTTGAAATCGTCATAGTACAGTTGGAACGGGAACGGGCAAAACAACGACAAGAAGATGCGGGTAGACTCTTCGGGAAAGGAAAAGATAGCTTAGGTTCAAATGAACACCAGCTATCAGAGGGTAAGGATGATCTAGCGAATTCGCTAGATGATTGCGTCGAAGTCACAGGATTAAATTATCGTACCGTTGCTCTATATCTTAGACCAGATTATAAACTATTGGCATATCTTTTCAGTGTTTAGGGTAGGGTATTGACTGCAAACTTGTTAAGGGTCATCGATGATCCCTACACAATTTGGAAACGTATCTTTTCCAGTCCAACTTGAAGTATTTTTGCCCTTCCCAAGAGTCTCCTCAGGGGAAGGAGACTAATAATAGCGGTTACTTCTTTTGTTTTAATTATATATATTAACAGTTTTTTCCGTCCCAAAAAGAGCAAGAAACAACGGTTTTTAACATCAATTTACTATTCAAGATAAATAGTAAACCCTAAATTAAAAGTGTCCCTGAATCTTTTCGTTAAAATATGATGCACAAAAAGCAACCATAGAATGATTGGGTTGCTAATGTGTTATGTCAAAAAGTATAAATGAGAGAACAAGAATATTATTCAAGGACAAAGGCATGAACCAACTGATGTCCAGACGCAACATGCCCAGTGCGCGGGGCGACCTTCACCACGCCCCGCGTCTCACCAATAAAGGGAGAAAACAAACTTTTGAGCAAGAAACGTGGACGACCCCGAAAGAAAAGCTCTGCGCTTAGAATTTACTGGCGAAATGCAAAATCGAGGCAGAGGAAGCGCAAAAAATGAAAGCAATCGTCACGGTTTTCCTCTTGCTTCTGGTCTTTTTTCTAGCTGCTCCAGTTTACGCTTCAAACGTGACGATTAAAGTTGAATCCGTTTTTCTGCAACCGCTCGAGAACTGTTTTGTTATGCTCGATGGAGTGGAGGGAATAACAGACAGCAATGGGACCGTGTTTTTTGAGGATGTTGTAGCTGGAAATTATTCTGTACGAGTTGTTAGAGAAGGACAGATTCAGGAGTCTTCAGTTTTGGTCGAGGACAGCGATGTAACTAAAACTTTTTCATATCTGACTCAAGGAGACTGGCAGATCATTAGTTTCTTGGGGCTGGCTGCCGTTGCCGTGATAGCTGCTATATTTCTTTTCTCGAGAATAAAATTGGATAAGCGTGAACCGTATGGTTCGCAGCTTCGCCGTGGCAAAAGATGGGACCGTGGATAAGGTGTCGCTGGAAACAACCTGTTTTCTATATAGTTGCCTCAGAAAATACATAGATGTTTAATCATGATTGAACATTTAAGAAAAAGTTAAACATGATTTGACATAAACGCTAAATTAATATGACAAAAAAAGAAGAGGGTTAGTTTTCTTTTGAACTCATTCTTGCGATTTTGCCAACAACTTCTGTTAGTGTAGTTTCTAAATCCTTCATTTTTTCTTTCATCTCCAAGTTTTCCTTTTCCATTTTAGCTAGTTTGTTTTCTAGGTTCAAGTTCTTGGTTGATAATGAAATGAAGTCTGTTTTAAGTGACTGGTTTCTCTCTTCCACTTCTTGACGCAACTTGGTGACTTCCTGAACTTCAGTGAAAACTAATAGAGCTGATTCGCCTTTGAGATAGAATTTACCTAAATCCTGAACCGTATATTTCCGGTAAACTTTAGTAAGATGTTCTTCGTGACCCATAAGAGCCTCTACGACATCTATGGGAATAACCCCTGCAGCTCCTAATCGGGTCCTGAAAAGTTTACGCAAAACATGAGGATGTAGCTTCTCCCTGTCCGTAGATTTGTCTCTGTCATTTAATCCAGCTTTATGTAAGGCTTTTCTCCATATTGAATAAGCTGTAGAAGCGTTGAAGGGAAATATTCGGGGATCGTCAGCAACTTTATCGTAGAGGTGACTTTTTCCGATTGCAGCCTTCAAATAGTCTTCTCTGACCTTAAGCCATTCTGTCAAGGCTTCTTGTGCTTCTCTGCTAAAGAAGGCATGGCGACTATTTCCTGTTTTTGTGATTTTTCCCCTGATCTGGATTCTTGCCGGATTCTCATTCAGATATAGATCGTCAATGTTTGACTGTAACAGTTCTCCTATTCTCATTCCGCTAGATTCCAGAGTTAGATAGAGAGCTTTTCCCTGTATAGCCATGTGCAGCAAAAGTTGTTTCAGTTCTTTGTTTGTTGGAATCCTGTCAAGTGTTAAAGCTCTGGAGCCTTTGATTCTACGGCTGATTTTTCTCCAGATTTTTTGAGTAAGCTCCACATTATTTTCTAACAGAAAGTTTTTGATGTTGCTTAGTTTAAGTTTGATTGTTAGCGGAGCTGAACCATTCAACGACTTCAAGAAAGTTTGGAGGTCGCTTTCATAGTCTCTTTCTGCGCTAAAATATTTCTCTGCGATTGCATCTAAGTTCTCAGGGGTAGCCTCTTCGTAGAGAGATTGAAAATATTTGTGTACCGCGACTTTGAGGTTTCTTCTAGTTCCTTCGTTGTCATAGTTTTCCAGAAAGTTTTTTACCTTAGACATCTGTAATTCTTCCTATGGTAAATAAACAAAACCTGAATATAAGTATTGCGTTAGTTAACTATGTCAATAAGTATAAATTATGTGAAGCGATTTATTTTTCGTAAGAATTGGTGGAAGGGATAGCAGGATGAAGAGATTCGTTACCATGGGTAGAGGAGGTAGCG
>Ga0315543_1004094_pt1 | contig 12522 bp, 14 predicted proteins | sample SalMarSW160210MG_2_FD_203098 | JGI IMG/M metagenome (GOLD analysis project Ga0315543, IMG submission 203098) | Salt marsh sediment microbial communities from the Plum Island Ecosystem LTER, Massachusetts, United States - Salt Marsh Sediment SW1601-210 ...
CCTGTCGACCGAAAAACGGGACAGTCCCCGGGGAAGTGAAATCGTCAAGAAAACGGGAAGAATAGGCTGCTTTTTAGGGAAAACTAGTTGACTCGCCGCAAACCTTGCGAAATACTCAGAGACATAGTGAGTCACCCAAGGTTGGAGGGCTTTTTTGTCCTCGCTGGCTCAATCAACGAAACCCGAGAGTGAAAGTTTATGGTAAGACCAAAGGTGTCGGTCGTCGAGCCGAAGGCGCAGCGCGTGAATGAGCAGATACGCGTCGGGGAGGTGAGGGTCATTGGGGCCGATGGCGCGCAGCTCGGGATCATTTCCACCAGAGAAGCGCTCGAAGCCGCGCAGCAGGCGAGCTTGGACCTGGTTGAGGTGGCCCCTCTCGAACGGCCTCCCGTTTGCCGTATCATGGATTACGGCAAATACAAATACCAGCAGAAAAAAAGGCTCAATCGCTCACACTCGCACCAGACCAAGGTCAAGGAAATTCGGTTTCGACCGAAGACGGGCAAACACGATATCGAAGTGAAGATCAACCGGGCGCGAGACTTCCTGCTTCACAAGAACAAGGTTCTGGTCACGGTGATGTTTCGCGGCCGGGAAATCGCCCACATCGAGGAAGGACAACGGATCATCGACCAGATCGTCGAGAGCCTCGCCGAGCTGGCCAAGATCGACTCGTCCCCACAGCGGCACGGTCGGCGGATTGTCTGCACACTGACCCCGAAATGAGCCCCGCGGTCCGCACCGGCCCAGCGAGGACCGGCCGGTGCTCTGAAAGGGGCTCTCTGGCCGGGATCGGTTTTTCCGATTCCCTACTTCTTCGGGGTGCGCGCAACCAGCCCCATTGTGCCGCCGCCCCGCTAATCCCCCTTTTCGAGCGTCGCAGTTGTCTTATAATGATTGGTTTGGCCGTTATCGATCAGATAGCCTTATTGCGGTGCGGAACCATGCCGAAACAGAAGACCCATAAGGGAACCAAGAAACGTTTTCGCCTCACGGCCCGCGGCAAGGTGGTTCACCGCCAAAGCGGCACTAGCCACCTCGCTGCTCGTATGTCGCACAAGCGTAAGCGAAATCTTCGCGGGACGACCGTGGTCGATGCTACCGAAGCGGACAAGATCCGTGAGATGCTTTGTGGGCGTAGTTATTGATGTGGATTGACGGTTCGCGGGACGGGCAGGAAAACGCTTCCTTCGATTGCGGGGGAAGGGCCTTGTTTCCGCTGGGAAGACGGGAAAAGCAATGAGAACCACTAAAGGTGCGGCCCGAAATAGGGCCAAGAAGCGGCTCTTTCGCAAGACCAAAGGCTACCGGGGTGGACGCAGCCACTTGTTGCGCTCCGCCAAGGAAACGATACTCCGCGCCGGGGCCTATGCCTATCGTGACCGTCGCGCCCGCAAGCGCCAGTTCCGCCGACTCTGGATCCTCCGCATCAATGCGGCCGTGCGCGAGCGAGGGCTGCGCTATAGCCAGTTCATCGCCGGGCTGAAGAAGGCCAACATCGAGCTGGACCGTAAGATCCTGGCCGAGTTGGCCGTCCGCGATCCGGAGGCGTTTGACCAGGTTGTCGCGACGGTCCAAGAGGCCCTTGCGGCCCCCGCCTGAGGCGCCGCTGGGGTGCCCGTCTTATCAGTACAGCACGGGTCGCAGAGTATTGATGTTTAGCGGGCGGGCTTGCCCGCCGTTGCCGTCATCGGCTTCTTTATCTGAATAAAACGGCGGGCAAGCCCGCCCGCTAAACCGCGCTTGCTAAACATATCAGAGCTTCTTGACCGTCCATTGCCATGGCACTCCCGGAATTTCTCAAAGAGCTGGACGAGCTCCTCAAGCAGGCAACGGCCCGCTTCGAGGCGGCCACCGACGCCGATTCGGTAGAGGCCGCCCGCGTCGAGTTTCTCGGCGCCAAGAGCGGCCGGCTTCGGGACGTGCAGAAGGGGCTCGGCCGCGTCGATAAAGCCGACAAGCCGGCCGCCGGCAAGCGGTTCAACGAGGCGAAGAAGCAACTGGAAGCCTTGCTGGCGGCGGCCACCGAGCGGATTGCCGGCGGCGCCGACGCGGAAGAAACCGGCGATTTCGATCCGACCATCCCCGGCACCCGACCCGTGCTGGGCCATTTGCACCCGATCACCCAGACCATCGAGGAATTGGTCGACATCATGGGCCGGCTGGGCTTCACGGTGGCCGAGGGACCCGAGATCGAAGACCTCTGGCACAACTTCGACGCACTAAACATCCCGCTAGAACACCCGGCCCGCGATCCTCTGGACAACTTCTACCTGCAAAAAAGGTGTCAGGAACCTTTTTCGCCACAAGAACCCCTTGCCGATGACGGCTCAAAGGGCGATCCGCAAAAAAGGTTCCTGACACCTTTTTTGTTGCGCAGCCAGACGAGCACCGTCCAAATCCGCGTGATGGAAAAAACCAAGCCGCCGGTGCGGATCATTTCGTTGGGTCGCGTCTATCGTCCCGACACGGCCGACGCAACCCATTATCCCATGTTTCACCAGATCGAAGGACTGTTGGTCGATCGCCACGTGACGATGGCCGACCTGAAGAGCATCCTCCGGTTGTTTGCCGCCAGTTACTTCGAAGACGACGTCCACGTTCGTTTCCGGCCGTCCTTCTTCCCGTTCACCGAACCGAGCGTCGAGGTGGACATGAGTTGGGAGGGCGACTGGATTGAGTTCGGCGGCGCCGGCATGGTCGACCCAAACGTGCTCCGCGCGGTCGGCTACGATCCCGAGGAAGTCACCGGGCTGGCCTTCGGCCTGGGGATCGAGCGGATTTGCATGCGGCGGCACGGCATCACGGATATTCGTGAGTTCTACAAGAACGACGTGCGGTTCTTGCAGCAGTTTTAAGAGGGATTAGGGATTGGGGATTAGGGATTAGAGGAGCGGGTGATGGATGGAAAGAATTTCCGTGACCTGAAAGTGTGGCAATTGGGAATGCAGTTGGCGGAAGAAGTCTATCGCTTGTCACGACAGTTTCCGAAGCACGAGACGTATGGACTCGGCAGTCAGATTCAGCGCGCCGCCGTTTCCATTCCCGCCAATATCGCCGAAGGACACGCGATTGGGTCAACCAAGGATTTTGCTCGTTTCTTGGGAATCGCCCAAGGTTCCCTTGCGGAGTTGGAAACCCATTTGATGCTCGCCGAGCGTATGAAATACAGTAATCCCATTGAAATCGGATCCATTCTCGGCCGCTGTGGCGAAGAGGCAAGGATGTTGCGAAGTTTGCGGAAAAGCCTCAGAAGCCGGTTGAAGTGAAGTAGGGATTAGGGATTGGGGATTAGGGATTAGAAAAGACAGGCGACGGATCGTTGGGGTGAGTAGATGACTATTCCAAAACCACGCTCAGCAACAGAGAAAAAAGCCAAGCCATTCAGGCACGCCGCCGGTTTCGGGAAGCGAATGGAGTATTGGATCATCGGCGAGATGTTGAAAGAGGGGCTTGACGTCTATGTTCCGCTTGTCGATGACGATGCCATTGATGCCGTTGTACGCCGGGAAGATGGGACATACATTACGATTCAGATCAAGGCACGATCCAAAAACGTGGTCCCCGGCGATGCTGCCCTCTTTGCCGCAATTCCGCACGAACTCAGAGCCGACTACTGGTTTGTCTTCTATTCAGAACGGATGAACATGAAATGGATTATGACCTCCGATGAGTTCATCGACGAAGCCGTTCAAAACAAATCCGGAAAAAACAAAGGCAAGCGAAGCATCTGGTTTAACGGCCATAAGAAGGGCAAGTCGACGGGAGAAAGAATCGAGTATTGCAGAGACCGATTCAAACGCTACATTGCCGAAAACTACAGCCGTCTGAAATCTAATCCCCAATCCCCAATCCCCAATCCCTAATCGCTCCCATGATTGTTTCCTGGAACTGGCTCAAGCAGTACGTGCCCTTGGACATGCCGCTGGCCGAGTTGGAATCGCGGTTGATGATGTCCGGCCTGAATCACGAGGGCACCGAGGAGGTGGGCGGCGATCTGGCGATCGACCTGGAAGTGACCAGCAACCGGCCCGACGGCTTGGGCCATATCGGCGTGGCCCGCGAGATCGCCGTCCTCTGGCAGCGGCCGCTTTCGATTCCCGCGGCCGAGCCCGAGGCCAAGGGGCCGCCGGTCGAGAAGTCGATCAAGGTGCGAATCGATTGTCCCGAGCTTTGTTTTCGGTACACGGCCCGGGTCATCCGCGGCGCCAAGATCGGCCCGAGCCCCGCGTGGATACTCCGGCGGCTGGGGACGATCGGCGTTGCACCGATCAACAACGTGGTGGACATCTCGAACTACGTTCTGATGGAGTGCGGCCAGCCGCTGCACACGTTCGACTTCGGCAAGCTCAAAGGCTCGCAAATCATCGTTCGCCAACCGCGCCCCGGCGAAACGATCGAAGCGATCGACCATCACACCTATCGGCTCGAATCGGGCATGTGCGTCATCGCCGACGGCGAAGATCCGGTGGCCATCGGTGGCGTGATGGGCGGCGCGATGACCGAGATCTCGGAGGCGACCACCGACATCCTCATCGAGGCGGCCGATTTCGAGCCCGTCTCGATCCGAAACACGGCCCGGGCGCTGGGCCTGCATAGCGACTCCTCCTACCGGTTCGAACGCCGCGTCGATTCCGAGCAGGTCGATTGGGCCAGCCGGCGCTCGGCAGAACTCATCCTGGAGCTGGCCGGTGGAGAGCTGTGCCAGGGCGTGGTCGAGGTGGGCGAGCCGCTGCCCGAGCGGACGCCGATCGTCTTGCGCCTCGACCAGATCGAGCGAATCCTCGGCATTCCGATACCGGCCGACGAGGTCCGCCGGATCCTGACCGACCTGGGCAACGTCGAGACGCGTGCCGACAAAAAGCAGGTCGCCGTAATCCCGCCCAGTTGGCGCCGCGACTTGACCCGCGAGATCGACCTCGTCGAAGAAGTTGCGCGGATTCACGGCTACGACCGGATTCCCGAGGACGTGGGCGTGCCGATGGTGGCCTCGGCGCGTCGGCGGTCGGATCGGGTTTTGGCGAAGGTTCGCACGGTGTTGACGGCCGGTGGTTTCGACGAAGCCATGACGCTCAGCGCCGTCGACGCCGAGCTGTCCGGCGCGCTGAGTCCTTGGACCGACGCCGAGCCGCTTGCGAGTTGCTCACCCGTTCTGCGAGGAGCCGATCGGTTGCGGCTGAGCCTGGTTCCCAGCCTGTTGGAGGCCCGCCGGACGAACGAGGCGCTGTCCAAGGAGCGCATCGAGCTGTTCGAGATCGCCAAGGTTTATCTGCCGCGCGGCAAGAAACTGCCCGACGAACAGCAGATGCTCGGCCTTTGCAGCGGTCGGTCTTTTGAAGAGGTCAAGGGCGTGATCGAAGCAATCCTCGCCTCGCTCAACCCGGCAGCCGAATTGGAGGCGACCGGCGCGCGCGTCGATCTGCTTGCGCCGGCGCGCTGCTGCAAGTTGCTCCTTGACGGCCAGGTGCTCGGCTTCCTGGGTGAGTTGCGGCCCGATGGACTCAAGCGGTTCGACCTTCGCCCCGGAGTCACCGTGGCCGAATTGAAGACGTCGCTGCTGGTGAAGGCGGCTCGAATGGTTGCCACTTACACGCCGCTGCCGGCCTATCCGGCTGTCTCGCGCGATCTGAACCTGGTCGTCGACGAGAAGGTCCGCTGGGCCGATATTGCCAAGACCGTCGCCGCCAATAGCCGGCCGTATTTCGAGGAGCTTCAGTACCAAGATACGTATCGTGATGAAAGACGGCTCGGCGCGGACAAAAAGAGCCTCCTGATGACCCTCGTGCTCCGCAGCAGCGAAGGAACCATGACCAACCAGCAAGCCGATGAACTCCGCGATCAGATTGTCGCCGCCTGCCGCCGCGAGCATGGGGCGGAGCTGAGGGCGTAAGAGAGAGATTAGGGATTGGGGATTAGGGATTAGAGCTTCGGGGAATGGCTGCATGGCACCCGCTAATCCCTAATCCCCAATCCCTAATCCCTCATACTTCACACCCTGCAAAGCTCGATCTGTGGCGGTTGCCGGTCCTCCCGCAATTCGATCAGGGCATAGAAGCCCTTGGCGGCCGGGCCGCAGTTGACCACCGTCGTGCGGCCCAATTGCACGAGGCCTCGGGCCTCGTGAACGTGGCCGCAGACGACCAGCTCGGGCTCGACCCGATCGATAAACGCGCGCAACGCCCTGCTGCCGACGTGCCGCCCGAGAAAGACCCGATCGACCTTCGTGTCATGGGGCGGGGCGTGAGAGAGGACGGCAAGTCGCCCGGCAGAGGCCACTTGCCGGCGGCCGGCCTCGAGGATTTCGCCCGACTCCTGCTCCGAGAAATGGTACATCCTCGGCAGCCACGGGGGCATGGCCGAGAGGCCGAGAAACCCGACGCCCTCACAAAGCACGCCGCGTCGGAGCAACGCGACGCCCAACTTGGCCAAGCGATGGTCGATGTCGGCCGAATCGCAGTTGCCGGCCACGGCCAACACCCGCGCGCCGGTCGCTTCGGCGAGTCGGACGACGCGCTGGGCGTCGTCGGGCGAGCCAAAATGGGTCAGGTCGCCGCCCAACAGAATCACGTCCACCGGACCCGCATCATCGAGGATTCGCTTGAAGAAGTCCGCCCGTCCGTGGATATCGGTCGCGGCAAGCAGTCTCATGGAAGATTCGACTCAGTCAGACCACGGTGGGACGGCCGGCAAACATAGATTATCGTACCGGTCGTCACCAGCCAGGACAAGGCCGCACGTCGATGACGTCTACGCCGGGGGTGGGTTGTCAGGGCAAGTGAGAAAGCAGATAATCAAGAGTTGGACCTGCTCTGTAGAAAACCCTGATTCGCGCAGGGGTGGCTGGCGGCTGAGCGTAGCGAAGCCCCAGTTCTCGGCCATCTGGGGCACCGCTTCGCTATGCTCCAGCCACCCTCCTTGAAGGTTTTCAACAGAGCAAGCCAGGCCGTTTTTCTCACCGATCGCGGGAAGGCCCGACCGCCGGTAAGGCCTCGAGGAATCGTCATGAAGTCCGTCAAACCGCCTGAATCTCCTGAAATCGTCGATTGGGACCGGATCTACCGGGAGGGCCTTCCCCCGTGGGAGACGGGCGAACCGGCCGAGGAACTCATCCGTGTGCTCGGCAAGCACAAAGAACTCGTCCAAGTCGGAACCGCGATCGAGCTGGGATGCGGCACCGGCGCCGACGCCGTCTACCTGGCCAAAGCCGGTCTCGACGTGACCGCGATCGACATCTCGCCGATCGCGCTGGAGCGTGCCCGGGCACGCGCGCGGCTCGAAAACGCCCCGGTGCACTTCGTCCTGGCCGATGTGTTCGATTATGCCGAGACGGCCGGGAAGTTCGGGCTGGTTTACGACGCGGGTTTCTATGACTTCGTCCGCCAGAGAGATCTTAGTCGGTCTCTCGACGTGCTCTGGCGGTTGACCGAGCCGGGCTCGTTCTATCTCGCGCTGGCCGGCAACGCGGACGAGCAACTTGAAGACGGTCCGCCGGGCGTCACCGCGCGGGAGATCAACCTCGAGTTGGGCCGTCTTCTCGAGGTCGTCGATCTCCGGCCGTGCCGGCTAGAGAGTCCCCGGCGCACGAAGGGCTATTTGGGCTGGTCGTGTCTGATGCGGCGGCCCAAGCCCTTGGCGAACTAACGCGAGAAAAACCTCCGGGGCGTCGCGCTGTTGTCCAAACCGGAAGAAACCGGCAACAGCCGATCCGTCAACGAGATCATTATCCCCCGGGCTTCTCGGAACTGGGGAGCGACATCGGTGAACTGCCGGTGTCCGGTATGTCCTCATCGGCACCGGCCGGGGGCTCCACTTTGTCGGGCTTGATGACCTTGCCTTCTTCACGGCACCCAACCACCAGACCGACTAGAACGGCACCCAAAAAAACAATCCATCGCTTGTACATTTGTTCGTTCCCTTTGTCTCGAATGAAATCTGTCGATCGCCGACGTTAGATTGCGGATTAGTAGTCGTCCGGGATGACTTCGCCATATTTACAGGACCCCAGGGCGCGATAGACCTGGTAGTCGATTTCTTTCTCAACAGGATGAACGGACCCGTCGGCATAAGCAAACTGAACCACGTCGGCGTGATCGCTGCCGAATCGATAATAGGATGCCTCGGCATCATCGGAAAGCGAGAGGGGGAGCAGAGTCCACATGGTACCGCCACCCATCCAAGCCCAGGTCCCGTTATAAAAAGTGCTGCCGATCTTTCCCACCGCTCGGGTTTCGCCAAACATGAAGGTATGCTTGGTACCGTCGCGAATGTCGCGGTGTGACGTCTTCGAACGATTGTAGAAAATGCCGTGTTCTGGATCACCGAGGAAAGTTGTTCCGCCGGGAATCGAGCACTTTCCCGCCACACCAGCACATCCCAAGTAGCTCGTTCTTCCCACTTGATTGACCATGGTTGAAGAAGTCGTGCCCTTGGGAGAGACCGTTACCGTCGTCGGAGCACTAGCATACCAATACCACGCATAAATTATGGCCCTTGCACGCCTGCGAGGAACCGTCGGGCAAACAAACGCGGAGATTTTCTCGGCCGCCACGGCCCAAGCTTCCGCTCTTGAGTTGCCGGTCACATACCACGCGTCAGCGGGATATGTCTGACCGGGAATTGGGCGATCGATATCGACCAGGGACACCATATCTGGGTCGAGAGCTTGACCCGAATCTCTCACCCGATCGTACGAGCCTTCGATTTCCAGGTAAGGAAGCAAGAACGTCAACACACCGGTATATTGGAAATTATTCCAGTCGGGATTAGTCGACTGCGGTATCGGACCCAAGAATCCCGGCGGGTAGCGAGTGTTGGCGCTTTCGAAGCTCTGAGCCGCCAGGCAGATTTGCTTCAGGTTGTTCGAGCATTGACCACGCCGTGCCGCTTCGCGGGCTGCGTTGACGGCCGGCAACAACAGAGCGATGAGGATTCCGATGATCGCGATCACCACCAGAAGCTCGACCAACGTAAACCCCGCTTTTCGATAGTTCTTCATCACGCTATTCTCCTCCAGACAAATCAACCGTGGGGTAGAATCCCCCCGGCGCATACTATTGCCCTGCCTACATTGTTGCACCCGACCCGCCATCGTGTCAAGTGTTTTGGCGGAGTCGCCGGGCCTGTTTTAGCCGGTAGGTTTCCAGCGTCTCGGGGAACGGGGATAAGACCCGCTCAAAAAGGCCCAGCGTACAGGCGATCGTCATGCCGTAATTGGTGATCGGCACGTCAAGCTCCCCACAGCGAAGCATCCGCGAGAGCATTTCGCGACGATTCCACATGCACCCGCCGCAATGGACCACCAATTGGTGGCTCGCCAAATCGTCGGGGAGACCATGCCCCCCCGTCGTGGTAAAGTCCAGCTCCCCCGCGACATACTCACGCAGCCAACGAGGGATCTTCACACGGTCAATGTCATGGGCGATCGGGTGATGCGTGCACGCTTCGGCGACCAGCACCCGATCGCCCGGCCGAAGCCGGTCAATGGCCAGCGTCCCCTCGACGAATTGCCGCAGGTCGCCCTTCTGGCGAGCAAAAAGGATCGACAACGAGGTCATCGGAATCTCCGACGGCGTCTCGGAGCATCCCGGCGCGCCGGGACCTGACGCTTCATTTCTTCCCGCCGCGCGGATGGTCTTTGCGCCACTGCTCGGCAAAAGGTGCCTTGATGCCGCGAGCATCCAGCGCATCCAGGTAGTCTTCCAGCTCAGCCGGCGTGCGCGTCAGCGGATTGTCCTCCGGCGGGATGAAGGGAATATCGAGATCATCCCACGGCAGAACGCCGCTACGCCGTGCCCAATCTTCGTAGAGCTTGACGAGACGAGCGACGACGTTCGGATGCTGCCCGGCCAGGTCGCGAGTCTCCGTCCGATCGGCGTCGACGTCATAGAGTTCCCAGGGCCCATCGTTGACGGCCACCAGCTTCCACCGGCCGTCGCGCACGGCCCGATTCCCGCGATGTTCCCAAAAAAGGGACCGCTGCGGCAATGTCTGGTTCTCAAAGGTCGGCACCAGGCTGATTCCGTCCACCGGCCTGATCGTTTCGCCGCGATAGCTCCTCGGGTATTCGGCGCCGGCCAGTTCGATGAAGGTCGGGAGAAAATCGATCACGTGCACCGGCCGCCGCCACAGCTCTCCCTTGGCTCGAATGCCCTTAGGCCAGTGGATCACCAACGGCGTGGCAATGCCGCCTTCGTGGACAAACGTCTTGAAACGGCGAAACGGCGTATTGCTGAGATTGGCCCAGGCAGCGCCGCATCCGGCGTAGGTCGTGGCCGGCCCGGGCCGGACGCCTGGGATGTCGCCTGCTATCACCGGTTCTCCGCGGCGAGTGAACAGCGGCACGTAGCGCATCACGGCCCAAGGCTGCCCGGTCGAGCCGATCATCCCGCCGGGGTGCTCCAGGGCCTCGCCACCATTGTCGGAGAGGAAGAAAATAACCGTGTTCTCAAGCTGCCCGGTCTGGGCCAGCGCGCCGACAATGGCCCCGACGCTTCGGTCCACCTGCTCGATGGTCGCGGCGTAGGCTTCCATGCGGCTCTGCTGCCAGTCGCGGTGTTTTGCTTGTTCCCAGGCCGGCACGCTAGGATCGCGAGGCGAGAGCTTCCAATCGGGGTTGATGATGCCGAGATCAACCAATCGCTGCCGGCGCTGTTCGCGGAGCCGGTCCCAACCCCGGGCGAATCGGCCTCGGTATTTCCGGATGACCTCCTGGCGGGCGTGCAGCGGAAAGTGCGGCGCCGTGTAAGCCACGTAGCAGAAAAACGGCTTTTCGGCCGGATTGCCACGAATGTACTCGACCGCCTTGTCGGTGATCGCTTCGGTGTAATAGAAATCGCCCTTAGGGCTCGTGGAATTGTTCTCCTCGGTGAGGGTCAGTGGATCCCAATAGCTGCCCACCCCGATCAGCGTCCCGAAGAAGCGATCGAATCCGCGTTGCCGGGGCCAATTGTGTTTCGGACCCTCGGGCAGAAAATCCCGGCACACGTGCCATTTGCCGGCCATGTAGGTCGCGTATCCGGCGGACCGGAGCACCTCGGCGATCGTCACGCACTGGCCGCTCAGCTCACCGCGGTAGCCGGGCTTGCCGGCATCGAGGTTCGTCATGAACCCCATGCCCGTCTTGTGCGGATAGAGGCCCGTCAACAGGCTCGCCCGAGTCGGACAGCAGCGAGCCGTGTTGTAGCACTGCGTATATCGCAGCCCGCCGCGCGCCAATCGATCCAGGTTGGGCGTGTCGATCTCTCCGCCGTAACAGCCAAGGTCGGAGAAACCCATGTCGTCGACCATGATCAGAACGAGGTTGGGACGCTCGTCACGCTCGGCGGCTTCACCGACCGCAACCACCAAAGCCAGCAAGCCGAAAACAAACAAGAACATCACGATGTACCGAATCGACGTCACGGCAAGACTCCTCGTTGCATAGCCATATTCAGTAGTTCCAAGTTTGGCTGGCTGACACCGCAGCAGGTCATCCTTCGCTGCGCTCAGCAGTGACAATGCCGGGTCTCAATAGAACTTGGAACTACTGATACCGGCAATGATCGCACGAGTGATCGGCGGCTGTCAAGGCGCATCCTTACTTTGCCCCAATCAGTTCCAGCGTCGCCCAAAGGCTCGGGTCCTCTTGATAGGGCATCGGACTACCGACGCCAAGCGTATGTTCACCCAATTCGCGATCCACGACGGCATAGGTGAACCCAAGCCGGGTGTGCTCGTTCGGGTCGAAGCCGGTCAAGGCGTCGGCCGCGACAAATGCGTCGAGCACGTAGCCGTCCCCGGCACGCCGGGGCTTCCGGCTGAGCACTTTCAGTTGGCTTTCGCGGATCGGGCCATGGGGTGCCCGGGCACGATGGATCGGCAGCACCCCGGCAACCGGTCGTGCAAACCCTCGCCCGGCGCCGGCCGGCAGAAAGAACAACCGATGGCAGAACCGCCCGGCCCGATGAACGTTCTTCACGTCCCGCGTGTCGAGCCAGACTTGCAGGCCGTCGCTGTCCTCGGGCCGATCGGCCCGGCACCAAGGCGCCTGCCGCTTGCCGCGAACTTCCACGCGAAACGCCAGCCCCGAGCGGTTCCATCCGACGCGCAGCTCGGGACTCGCCCCGGGCTGTTCCAGCTCCGAGAAGCTCGGAAGCACGTGTTCTTCGCCCAGCGCGGCCCCCTTGGTCGTCCAGAGCCGCTCGCAATAGCGACAAGGCATCGAAAAGCGAAACAGCAGTCGTGGAGGAACCAGTGCGTCGGTCATGGGTAAGGGATTTGGGGATTTGGGGATTTCGGGATTTCGGCAACTTATGTTAGCCGTCGAGCTTGCTCGACGTTTTGTGGCGAGTTTTCTTTACGCCGTGCAGGCACGGCGGCTAACTTGCATGATTCACAATCTCTCATTAGCCCTCAGTTTCCACCTCGCGGCAGGCCGCCAAATGCTCCGCAAGGAACCGGGCCAAATCACCGCGGGCAAGATCCGCGTTGTTCCGAAAACGAATGCCGATCAAGTCGGGACTGTCTTCGCGGGTGACGATCTCG
>Ga0315543_1004098_pt1 | contig 12504 bp, 12 predicted proteins | sample SalMarSW160210MG_2_FD_203098 | JGI IMG/M metagenome (GOLD analysis project Ga0315543, IMG submission 203098) | Salt marsh sediment microbial communities from the Plum Island Ecosystem LTER, Massachusetts, United States - Salt Marsh Sediment SW1601-210 ...
GTTGCCAAGGCGTGTCCCTCCATTCTTTATTTGGATTTTTCTCTTACTGGAAGGATACGCCTTTCTTTATCCCTGCGTCATTAATTTCCACAACTTCTTATATTAGCTCGCTTCAGAGTTGAACAAAATGATTGTATGATTTAGCTTGCATCACCAAGTCGAGGATGGCCGGAATAGCTTTACGACTTTCAGTACTCGACTCGTCAGCCCTACCTGGGTGGAGAACATCCCTCTTTTCGGCATTTATGTTGCCTGGTCAAAGCCACCATGAACGCAACGCCCCGGCTTGAGGATCACTGGCTTCGAGAAGTTGTAATTACCTTTTGTTAAAAGTACAGCCGGGTGGCCACTCTGCGCTATGCTTGGAAAATCGTTGAACGATTTGCAAGATGGACACTGGAGCACAATATCACTGATTGAGAGGGACCAAATGCGTTCTGCCAACAAGATTCCACATTTACCGCACGAACAATTAACATTCCCTGTGCCCATGAAAAAAGGAGGAACCTGATTCGTTGTCCCGTGAATAACAGACCGACTTAGTCGGTCTGGTTCTGGTATTAGCTTAAGGGCAGTTTTCCGCGGGCTTTTCGGACGAGTGGATGACGGTAAACCGACCTGCTTGAGTCTACGCTCAGGAATGCCGAATAAGAGCATGTCAGTAGATAAATCTGAAAGCTGGTCCTTGATCAGATCCGGGCGGTCCGTCGGAACCTTTGCTTCGAAATCTACTGTTCCAAAATAGGCTGGATTAAGAACGAACTCGGCGCTTCGAGTAGGTGTGAATGAAATGGTACTTCCTTCGCGCTTGAACAGGACGCCTAATGTCAGTAGCCAGAATCCCCAAAGGTTTGCACGATTTGTCTTGGACAAGCGCTCCTCAATGGCGTCTCTCAACATCCGCAAATTCTCTCTGGATTGGTTATAGCCACAGATCACAATGATTCCGGGAATCCGTAGGCCGATCTGGCGTCTTGCCTTCTCCATTGATTTCTCAACGATTTTGGCAGCTTCCTTCGCTGTGAGTGGCTTAAGATGTCCACGCATTGCCGCAGGCTGATAGCACTCAATGGCGACTTCGGACTGCGTTCCTCCGATGGCGCGTATCATTAGGTCCGGCGTAGGCTTATCAACTTCTGGTACTATATTCGTCTTATATCCATCCATTTCGAGATGTTCTGCGACATGCAGCAAACCAACTGTATGGGGGTATGAATCCCTCTCCTTCAAAGCCGCTTCAATGGCCTGCCAAAATGCTGTTTGTCGCCATTTCCTGACCACCATTAGGGTTGCACTTAGTTCAGCCAAGAACCAGGGTGCAACGACCGCATCCGGTATGCTCGCTAAGGTCTCTTGAGCGGCCTCCAGTAGCACGCAAAGACGATGCCGTTCTGTCCAGTCCACGCCTTGAGCCTTGGCTCTTTTATCGCTTGCTTCATTGGCCTTGATGACCTCTTCGAGCAGTTCTTTGGTATCGTGGACGAGGTTTCTCACAAGCGAACTAAACTCGTCTCCAGAGCTGGTATGCCTAGCCATTCCACACTCCCCCTAATGAGATCAGCTTAAGGAGACACATTACTGGTAATCGGTATATACTGCGGACGGACGGCATCAGTTAAAGTCTAGCATTTATTCTCAAGGATGTGAAATCATGTGGTGGTTTGGACTTTTCAGAGAATCGAATTCCATTGATGACTTGGCCTATTAACAACATGACGCTTTGTGCAACGTAGGGTGTAACAAACAGGGCCACCCTTCAACTTTTGGTTTTCCATTACAATCTGTTTTTAGCATAACATCACCGTGCCAAGAGAGTTTACAGAGCTCGCGGTCGCTACGGTCACGATTCTTTCGTATTCTTCAACACCACCGAGGATGGTGAGTAGAGATATCAAAGGTTCTCCTTGTTGGCAACCAGGCTTCATTCTCTTTTGGCTAAAGCGGTCTATGTTCATAATAAAAACGATGCACGGGCTCAGGTCCCTTGCCAAATGATAGAGCTCGGTAATACAACCATAATCCAGTTCGCTCGCATCGGCGGTGATGCACGTCACGCCGGAAGCCTCCGCTATAAGTGCTATGCAAATTGCCTCTTTATCTTTATCTGCTCCCCCTGTAAGGAGAACACATCGCTTTAAAGGCAGGCCATGCTTAGTGTGAGTCTGCTTCTTTTTAAGCAAATTTATTGTGCTCGCCTTAATTTGCTCTTTGACAGCGGGAGCAAGTTTAATATTTCCCCACTGCTCGTCGCAAACATCCATGAACCGGATACGCCCGTTAAAGGCAAATTTTTTATGTCTGTAATAATTTTCCTTCTCGGCAATAGTCTTAATTCCATCAGCGAACTCTTTAATTTCGCGTTTATTATTACCTTCAACCCTGACCAGGCTATTGGAACATGTCCCGGCGTCTACCGTGATTACCAGACGATGATTGCCATTATTAACATTATTAATTAGTAGCTGTCCATCTAGCAGCAGTTCCTCATTCTTATGGAAGTCTGTATTTATATTTGCATATTCTGGCTCTGAATGACGACAACCAAGAACCCTGACAATTTGCCAGTGTTTCCTTTCCAGGTGACGTTTAAGTGCCCAGGCCAGAAGTTCGCCATAATAAGCCGGTAATACCACTGACTCGCTCATTATTCTACAAGTTTTCAGGAAACTTTTGATAGCCGCTTCATTTTTCCGCACCAACTCGAAATACTCCGTAATCCGGCTGCTTATAACAGCCTTTCCACAGTCTGCCTTGCCTTTTTCGGCAGAGACAATAAATACGTATCTCTCCATGCTCATTGACCTTTTTCTCCTTGATTTTGTATCGCAGAAAAAATCCTAGCATAGAATATTGACAGCTAGAGTGTCAAAGATATTGCTATTTTTGAACAAATTGGTATTCATAAATACTGTCAGTGGTGTTATAATGCAGTCAGGATGAGCCCAATTAAAAATGTCAAAAGGATATGAATAAAGGGGATAGAAAGAGAGACCGCACAGCAAGGCTGCTTAAGCTGCAAATCCTGCTCTGGCAGTATCCCGGCGGTTTGAAGATAGAAGAAATAGCCCGGCGATGTGCCGTAAACGAGAGAACAGCATACCGCGACCTGAAAGCCCTTGAAGACGAGCTTGGAGTGCCCATCTGGGAGGAGGGCAGCAAACGGGGTGTTGTGGAAGGCTATGCTCTGCCCCCAATTCCGTTTACCCTGCCCGAAGCATTGAACATTTTCCTCTCTGCCCGGCTGATGCAAAATTATTCCCGCAGGTACAACCCGCATATGGCCTCCACCTTCATGAAGCTAAATTCCGTAGTCCCATCACCATTGAGAGAGCAGATTCAAAAAACTATTGACTGGCTGAATAAACAGCCCAAAAACGACAAACAGCTGGTTATTTTGGGAAAGCTTGCTGAAGCCTGGGTATCACAACGTAGAGTTGTAATTCGGTATAAAGCATTAGCTGAGGAAGAGCCGACTGAACGCGTCATCGAGCCGTATTTCATTGAGCCGGCGGCACCGGGACATTCCAGCTATGTGATTGCTTACAGCCACCGGGTTCGCGCTGTTCGCACGTTTAAGGTTGAACGCATAGAAGATATCCAGATACTTGATGACACTTATACCATACCACCTGATTTCGATGCCATTGATTACCTGAGCTCTTCATGGGGTATCGTTGTTGACGGGGAGGTTGAAACTATCAGGCTAAGGTTTTCTCCCCAGATTGCCAGGATAATAGCGGAGACGGTGTGGCATCCCTCGCAGGTGCTAGAGCTTCAGGGCGACGGCGCATTAATAATGACGCTCAAGATCACCAATACCATAGACCTTCGCGCCTGGATACTCGGTTGGGGTGAGGAAGTAGAGGTCCTGGAGCCGGTGGAACTGCGGAAAAGCGTCGTTAAGACAGCTAAAGCCCTACTTGGAGTTTATGCTAAATAGCCATAGTTCGTAATCCGTGGCTGGCAGCAGCCAAACATCGCAGATCACAATCTAATCTTTAGACGACTGAGATTTGTATTTTCGGCGGCCTTTGGCAGCTTCATCTACCCCCACAGCTTTGTTTTTTGCCGCACTATCTTCAGTCTGAAGGTTGACTATCAGAGCTTCGATAACACTCAGTATGACATTCCTTTTTTCTTTAGGCAGCTTGTCCACCTGGGCAAAGTGGAATCTCACCTGTGGGTCATTAAAGGTGGTTTCGGTGCTGTAATCCATATCTTCAAGCAAGCCAGCCATCTGCCACAGGTATTCCCTTTTCACGCCAAGGTAGTCTGCCAATGCATTTAAAGAAGATACCTTAGGCTTATATTTACTTTTAACGATATTGTGAACCGTGCCCGGGCTGAGTCCTGCGTTCACGGATAGACTGCGAAAGGACAACTTCCTCTCTTTACACTGCTGAGTTAGAAAATCAACTAATTCCATGTTTAGCAACTTGACCTCCGCTTTAGTTCCATTAGAACGCAGCCTCTATTTTTGAAAATTGCGTATATTTCTACATATATTTATCTAAAGGACTTGACAAACACCGAATGGCTATTATATATTACTGTCGAAGTTAGTAGTCATAATTGTATAAATTAAAAAATTTCCCAATAGGGAGATGTGTTTTGTTGGGAAACACCGAACTGAGTGGAGAACATGTTAGCTGCTTTAGGCTTGTTCCCTGTCAGAATCGGGAGGATATGCCCGTAAAAATTAAGAAAATTATTCACATATCCACAAAACAGGCACCTAGCAGCGGAGGGCACACCCAGCCCGCTGAGTTGATATTATGCACCAGCAGCTTTAAACGCGCCACGTTTAAAAAGCCTGATGCTGCTAGGTTGTCTAATTAAAATTATAACATCATTTTCACCAATTCTGCAAAACGTAAAGAAAAGGGGAAAAGGAGATACTGATAGTGAAGCCTGAGGATTGTCCCGCATTAGATGAGTGTTACAAAGTGAAAAAAATAGTCCTTGATAAAGATTTGCTGGATTTCCAGTATGCCGAAGCTATTCGTACCGTCTGTGCTGCTTGCTCAGGTATTAAAGAACGTAATAACGCTGGAGAGCGCGATGAGTTGAATATAATGGCAACAAAAACCTTAACCGTTGAGTTATCCGAGGACCTTTATAACAGATTCATAGAAACCGTAACGGAGAGAGAGGGACGGTGGAGGGAGGAGGAGCCATCTACCCAGGCGCTTGAATCGGCGGTTACGGCTGCCCTGATGCTTTTCCTCCAGAATCTTGACGGGGATACAGGGCTTCCTGAGTTTCGTGATTACATTCTCGAAAAGTATCCAGAAGTGGATGAAGACCTGGTCACCATGATTGAAGACCTGATTGAGCGCCAAAGGGAGAGAGTGACTTAGATAGACTCACAGGTAAATGTATAAGCGACATGAAAAGGGAAATCCAGGAAGAGAATATCGAAGGAGACCTGAATTAATGAGTTCCGTAGAGCGTCTTACCAATAAGCCTACATCAGCTAGTAAAACCGGCGACAATACACCGGGCTTGAACGGATGGAAGCGTATCGGTGGTTTCGGCTCATACGTAATCTATGCATCGGGCGATATACGGCGCCTTATTGAACCGAATACGGGCAGGGTAATCGCTCAATATAGACGCAATCAGTCAGGAGAAGTCGTTATAGATGGCAGATTGTGAATTAATGTCCACGTGCCCGTACTTTAACGGTGACTTTCAGGAAGGCCCGGAGCTTACGGAAAGGCTTAAGAAAGAGTATTGCCGCGGGGACTACACCCTCTGCGGCAGGTACATAGCTTATAAGGCTCTGGAGGGAGAGAGGAAGAGAGAAAATCCGGAATTTGCTGCGCAGATAAACTGATACATCCGGGACACGGGGGTAAGAGTGGGATACAGGTGATTAACACTATGATGCAGCATGAAAGGGGGTGATATCTATAGGGGCAGGCTAGAGTATAAATCTAGAAAACAACTTTAAGGAGGAAAAAGGAATTCAATGAAAAAGAAAATTCTAAGTATAGCATTTGCCCTGGTGCTGCTGTTGAGCTTCAGCCTGATACCAGCAGTGCCGGCGGCGGGTGTTGACGGTTACGACTTAAGCTTGACACTTGAAAACAAAGACTCCACCACCTGGGTTGTCATCACAGATAACATTTCAGGCCTTCTGGAGTTCAACTCATCCGGTCCAGAGTTCGAGTACAGCTTTTCAGCTACCGGGCTAACAGCGAGTACTGAATACAGCCTCATCTACTATGCCGACAAACCAGACAGGTTCGTTGACTGGGGTGGTGACAACCCTGGTGCCCTGATTGCTACATTCACGGCTGATGAGAGTGGGAACATCACGCCAACCGCTGGCTCAGTAGAACTTGAAATGAGCTTACCCTGCGAGCCAGATGCCAACATCAGTGAGTACGACTACACAGACCCTGCCGTGCAAGACCCACCCTATGCCACTGCCCACGGGGCTAAAATCTGGCTGGTTCCTTCTAGTGATTACACTGAGCCTGCTCTAACTGCTTGGAACCCCAGTCAGTACCTGTTCGAGACCGACCTAATCACCTACACGGATACGGGTGTCATTGTCCCTCCGGGTGGCTCTGCTTCAGCCGGAACGGACAGCGCCAACATTACAGCTAATGCAGGTCCAGGTGAAGGGGCAACGGTCGAATTAACCGAATACACGGCTCCGCCTGCAGGCGAGCCAGTTTTTGGCGCTCTGGGCACCTATGTTGATGTCCACTGCGACACCCCGGAGAACCTCACAGAGGTCATAATCAAGGTTTCCTATGACGACACAGGCATGTCAGACGTCCAGGAGTTAGCCCTCAGGATGTCTTACTGGAACTCCGTTGTTGGCGACTGGCGCCAGTGCAGTGACCAGGGCGTTGACATTGCCAATAACTTCATCTGGGCTAGAATCCGAGATGACACCACCCCTGACCTTTCCTACCTGGCCACCAGCATCTTCGGCGCTGGCACCGTGACCATGGAGCTAGATGATTGGTACACGAGTGGTGATACGGTAGATGTGACCATCGAGGATGCGGCCAAAAGCGGGCTTATTGCCGCCTTTGCCTGGAGCGACACTGTGCACCCTGAAGGCAAGATTACCTTCGCTCTGACTGAAACCGGGACCGGCACGGGCATTTTCGAGGGAAGCTTCGACCTGGTAAGCACAACGCCAGGCGCCGGCGAGTTACTGGTTAATGACGGTGACCAGATTTTTGTCGCATATATGGAGGTTGTTGGCACCGCCACCGTAGACAACGTTGCGCCGACGATAGCCATTGTCTCGCCGGCGGCATCCGCCAACATCACCGAGAATAAACCCCTGATAGCGGCAACCTACACTGATGCTGACTCCGCAGTTGATAACGCAACAGCGGGGATGACGGTGGATACTAAATCCGTGACCCCTGATACGCGCACAGTGACTGAGATAACCTACACGCCGAGCGTGAGCGCTAACCTGTCTGACGGTAGCCACACGGTAACCGTTGACGTCAAGGACCTCGCCGGCAATGCGGCGCTTCAGAAAATCTGGTCGTTCACGGTAGATACCATAGCTCCGGCTATCACCGGGGAAGATGTGACGCCGGGCACGGTAAAGCCGGACATAGCGAATACCCTTGTCTTTACCGCCACTGTCACCGATGCCACCTCGGGCGTGGCTAATGTTACCATTGACCTGAGCAATATTGATGAGGGCACCCTGGCAATGACGGCGGATGACAGCATATACACCGCAAATGTTACTACCACCATCGCTGACGAGGGTGATTACATCCTGACCATCACCGCCACCGATGAGGCCGGTAAGGAATCCACTGCGGAAGTAACCCTCGTCGTCTCGAAGGACATCATATCGCCGGTCATCAACAGTCTGGCCATCACCTACCTGTATGGGGATTCAGTCCCACCCGGTGACACGGTGACCATCTCGGCCAACGTTACCGATAACTTGGCGGTACAAACTGTCCAGGCTGCTTGTGATGCTTTTGAAACAACACCGATAGACCTTGCAAACGGTGTGGGCGACATATACACCGTAGAAGCGGAAATTGCCGCCGGCACACCGTGGGGTGACTACACCGTTACCATCACCGCTACCGACACCAAGGCGAACGCGGCTATTCCAGTAACCGCTAACCTTACAGTTGTTTCCGGAGCCACCGGCTACGAGATTGAGCTGGTTGAAGGCTGGAACCTGGTATCCCTGCCGCTCATACCGGACAGCGATAACATCAGCGTGGTCATCAGCGCCGCTAACCTTGCCTCGGCCAATGTGAGCAACGTAGCCGGCATCAGAGCCTATGACCCCGCTACCGGGTTATTCCCGTACTACGACCCTGATCTCGGCAGCGGCGACCTGGCTACGATGGAAGACGGTGTTGGCTACTGGGTCTTCATGGATGTAGCCGATACCCTGACTGTCACTGGCAGGCAGTGGCCTGTGCCACCGGCCATACCGCCCGTCTACCCAGTCGTTGAGGGCTGGAACCTCATCGGGGTGAAAGACATCACCCCTATATACTACTGGGACTATCTATCCAACTTATATGATTTCTTTGACTATGATTTCTCGGTAGTCTGGGGCTACGACGCAGAGGCGGGTAGGTACTTCAACGTGTTTCCACTTGGGGATGGGGATGAGGAATATCTGTTCCCTGGTTCCGGGTACTGGCTGTGGATGAAGGTCGCTGGCACCATTGTGCCTCCACAGTAAAATAGACTCTGTAAGAGGGGGGGTACCCCCCCCTCTTACATATAGGAGGGATAAGCTATGAAAATTGGACTAAGAGTACTCGTTATATCGGCAGTCTTGAGCCTGCTCCTGCTGCCCGCCACAGCCTTAGCTCAGCCGACAGTGCCGCTTCTCTATCACGGCAGTGTCACCATTGACGGCGTGGATGCCCCGATAGGTACCACCGTCACCGCGGAGATAGACGGGGTAGTGGTTTCCACCAATGCCCCAGGCGGCACCACCGAGGTAGGGACATACACATTGGATATTGTCGCTGATGAAGGCGATACGGTGGTTCTCAAAGTAGAAGGGGTTATCGGTGGGCAAACCACGCACCCCGACCCCATGTCAACATTCGATGTCGTTGTTGACCTTGAGGTAGGTGCCCTGGGCCTTAGTGCGAATGCCGGCGGCCCCTACTCCGGCGATGAGGGAGAAAGCATAACGCTATCTGGTTCCGCCAGTGGTGGGGCATCACCCTATACCTATGCCTGGGACCTGGATAACGACGGTTCCTACGATGATGCCACCGGTGCCAGCCCATCATACGCGTGGGAAGCTGCTGACACCTATACCATCGGGCTTCGGGTAACCGATGACAACGCCGACACAGCTACGGACACAGCAACAGTAACGGTGATTGCAGAAGGTGGCTTTGACCCAAGTATCTACGACACCGATGGAACCCCGGGCATAAGCTATGACGAGGCTCGGGCTGCGGTTGACGATTATGACGCTGGGACTATCTCGAAAGATGATGTCCTGGCTGTTATCAAACTCTACTTCTCTTAGTCGCGGCAACCCTGTATTTCGTCACATATTAATAAGGAGGTAGAGGACTTTGAAAAGGCTACTTAAAATCATAATAGTAGCGGTACTGGTAGGTGCTATTTTTGCGCCGGCCAGTATCGCCATGGCTGCTTCGGGTACCAGAGACCTGCCCTCAACAGTAGTCGCCGGCGAAAACTTCGAAGTAGACATCAGCGTCTCGGACTTTGGCGCCTTCGGCCAGGTTGTTGAAACCCTGCCTGACGGCTTCAGCTATATGGACTCCACGCTATTGCCGGCAGCGGTTGAGACAGATGGTCAATTGGTCTATTTCACCCTGCTGCAGGAAGATACCACTTTCAGCTATACAGTTACCGCGTCAGACACGGCTGGTACCTACACCTTCAGCGGGATACTGAAGGACGAGGACATAGTTGAAACCGCAATCGGTGGCGATACCCGGATAACTATTCCTGCTACCAGGAGTATGCCCACATCGATAACTGCCGGTGGGAGCTTCGACATCGACATCAGCACCTTCGACTTTGGTGCCTTCGGCCAGGTTGTAGAAACCCTGCCTGACGGCTTCAGCTATGTGGACTCTACGCTATTACCGGCAGCGGTTGAGACAGATGGTCAATTGGTCTATTTCACCCTCCTGGCAGAGGATACCGACTTTAGCTATACTGTAGCTGCATCAAGCACCGCCGGTACCTATACCTTCAGCGGTATACTAAAGGACGAGGATAAGACTGTATATGATATCGCCGGGGACAACCAAATGTCAGTAACGTCCTCAGGCGGTGGCGCTGCCGCTAGCGCTGACGGCGGGGGTGGGGGTGGGAGTAGCGTATCACCGGGCACTACCTTTCTATATGATTGCGTTAACTCATCCGGAAAATTCGTGGTATCGATTGTAGCCACATCTGAAGATAAAATTTGTAAGTTAAGCATACCCAGAGACACCATCAGCTTGAAAGCCAATGGCCAACGTCCGACAAAAATAACCATAGTGAAATCGTCGGCGCCACCGGCCGTACCTGAGAATATGAGTGTTATCGGTCATGTCTATGACCTGGGTCCCGATGGTCTAACCTTTGACCCTCCAGTGACTCTCTCTTTCACGTATAACCCTGACAAAGTACTTGCAGGAACTGAAATGCATATCCACTACTGGGATGTGGCTTCTGATAAATGGAACTTGTGTCCGGGTTGCATTACTGACACTGTAAATTGCTGTGTCACAAACAACCAGATAAGCCATTTTACCTCTTTTGCAGTTATTGCGCCGGCACCAGCCCCCACGCCAGCACCTACACCTGCTCCAACACCGGCTCCAGAACCGGCACCGGCACCACCAGAACCAACGCCAACTCCGGCACCCGAACCAACCCCGGCTCCAGAACCAACACCCTCACCAACTCCAACTCCTGCGCCGGCTCCAGCGCCTACTCCTGCACCCACACCGACACCGTCTCCAGCTCCAGAAACACCGATTAATTGGGGCCTGATTGGAGGTCTTATTGGGGGAGCGATAGTAATAATCGGGGTGTTACTGTACTTTCTGTGGTGGCGGAGGCGTTTAGCCTGATAATAAAACCAATACGATAAAGCACAGGGGGCTGATTATTAATCAGCCGTCCTTAGTAATACCAGGGTAGCGCGGACTCAGGTTGTTCCGCTTTGCGACCAAGGCCCCGCCGCAAGCCTGGTAACTATCTGCATATCCAGAATGATAAGCCGGCTACTCAGGGCTGAATAGCTTCACGGGAAGGTGATGAATGGCACATGTGGGCAAGGGTATTTCGGCTAGTGTCCATAGTTGATGTAAATTTTCTCTCACAGTGCCGCGGGAAATGTCCAGCCTTGATTATTAGATACTTAAGGGGATGCCATTGGCTTCTGACCGTTTGAAGAGTGTGAGCATCGTAGTAATGCCACGAATTATGACCGGGCTTGTTATTATGGGGAGCCTCAGTGCTGGAATGGCTGGATGGATACGCTCCTCGAACTCCCAAGGAGGTGGATAGCCGACAGTTCAGGAGAAATGCGTGTTGAAAAAATGAGGCTGAGAGACGTGATCGCTGACGGAATGATAGTCGGGCTTAGTGCTTCTTTGCTCTGGCACTTCTCCAACATATGGCGTGGTGGTCAGTATTTAATCGGCGAACCTAATGTTGTCATTAGAAGCCTAGAAACGGCAGGACTTCTAATCATTCTCGTCTTTGGCATTAGTAAATATATAAGTGACTTGAGAAGAGAAATCAGAAGAAGAGATAAAGATAGGAAACAATGAGTCGCCATTATTCCTTCTCTAAACGCATATCGACCAAAGAGATAGAGAATTTGCACACCAGACCCATTACATAGAGGGAGAGTGCTATGAAACTGGCCAGCATGACTTAATTGAGCAAATCGGTCGAGCCAAGGTGATGAAAGAATTTCCTCGATTGTTCGAGGGCCTGCACTGAAAGACAGAAATTGCTGGCTTTTGTGTTCTAAAAGACAAAAAAGGGGGCCGGATGAGGAGGAAAGTGAAACTAGCACGGAGACTATAAATCTCCGTGCCAGTTTATAACCAATTTTTGAGGTGACCGTCACCGCCAACTTCACCCAAGAGGTAACCTTCAGCGTAACAAAAGATACCGTTGACACCTATGCCGTGGATGTCAACCGTTTAACTGGGTCATTCATGGTCAAGGAAAAGCCGGAGGAAGTCGTGCCACCGGGGTTCAACTGGCCTCTCATTGGCGGGATTATAGGCGGGGCGATAGTAGTCGGACTGCTCATTTTCTTGTTGGTTAGGCGTGGAGCATATTAAGCGATTAAGCAGGTTGGCCAACTTTTAGTAGGGTCTAATATAACTAAAGGTGTGAAGGTATGGCACTCACGAAGCGACGGCCGGAGATATTGAGGCTCATCGCCCAGGGATACCCTAATAAGGTAATCGCTGCCGACTTAGGTATATCTGAGCAGACAGTGAAGAACCATGTCAGCTCAATCCTGAGTAT
>Ga0315543_1004099_pt1 | contig 12502 bp, 11 predicted proteins | sample SalMarSW160210MG_2_FD_203098 | JGI IMG/M metagenome (GOLD analysis project Ga0315543, IMG submission 203098) | Salt marsh sediment microbial communities from the Plum Island Ecosystem LTER, Massachusetts, United States - Salt Marsh Sediment SW1601-210 ...
CTCCTAAGTATTCCGACTCAATAATTAATTGAATGTGAAACGAATCAACTTCACTTTTTTTACCGAGCCAAGGCCGCTGTAAACTGAAGGATAAGCTAGATTCACCAGCATACTCTGGTTTGATATTAAATTCTCTACGTCCCTTTTCTCCTATTTTTTCACCTTCTGATTCTACAAACCTTTGGTCAACTAGAATGATTGCTGGATCCCAATCTGAACTAATCCATATATATCCGGTAGATGGCGTTTCTTCCAAACATAAACGTAATTCATCGCCTACTTTAGGGTGAATACTGCGTCCATTATAATGTTTATTTATTTCCCATATATCATTCCAAGGCGTGTCAGTAAACCTACGTAGGGATATACGTTCCTTTAAATCTTTTGGCTGCCATTTACGTAAACGATTTGCTTGTGTCCACGATATCTCTTTTAAGGCAACAAGCTGCGTGATAATAGCCCTGTAGCTTGTACCAAGCACCAATGAAAGCTGATAAATGTCTTCAGGTTTAGGATAGTCGAAGTTAATTCCCAAGGCTTTTTTAATATTACCTATTAATTGCGGTGGCATTAAAAACCAAGATGCGAACACCTCGGCAAACCTTTCGTGTTCCGGTAACATCCTTTGTTGGGTTCGCCCTACAATTTCAGTCTCTCGGTCTAAGCTCATGGTTTGGTCTTGGATATGATGTGCATATTCATGGGCTGCCGTATAACGTTGTCGACTCCTAGGATGATCGGAATTAATTAGTATTCCTGCTTTCAAGTCACTGCTCTCATTTGCTGGAATATAGGCTCCTGATAAGTGCTTAAGTGGTCGAAACAACAAAGGCAATCCGGCATTTTCAATAATCGAAAAAATATCAATCTCGCGATCCCAAGAGACTTTTGCCTCCTCCAGTTCTTTAGTTGCTTCCATTGCGGCTAATTGTGCAATCCACATATCTTTCTTATCCGTTTCTTTCATCTCGTGTTGTGGAGTCCCGCTTTCCCGAATATCTGAGGAATTCTGCAAAGCGTATTAGCTCCTGCTTGTCAGATTCTGTTAAATCGCCAGCTGCTCGATACAGATTATTCAGTGTTTGATCTTCTATCATATCTTGCTCTTTTAAAAAGTATGAAACCGGATAGTTATATAATTTTGCTAAGTTAGCCAATTCGATACTGCTAACTTTCCGTTTACCATACTCTATCGCCGATATAGCAGATCGAGGTATCCCAGTATTTTTAGACACGAACTCCTGTGATAAGTTTAAATATTCTCTTGTCTCCTTCAATCTGCTACCGAGTTTTATCATTTCTTCTTTACTCATCTATTTCTCCAGGTATTAGCTTTATTTAGTGGAAATGCGAACTAACAAATATGTAATATTCAAGTCTTTTGATTTACTAGTTCAGCTAAAAGATTCACGGAACAAGAACTGCCTTTTTTTGTTTTTGTAATGTCGTTACGGTTTATACTAAATCCATATTTAGCCTTTAGTTTCCCTAGAACAGCCATAGCTTGTGGTGAGGGTATTGCTAAATCATGAGTTGGATTTGATGATATTGCCTTGAGATAGTCAGTAGGTTTTACTCCAGTAATTTCAACAAGAGCATCTATTATTATTTTTATGGATGAATCTGTATCTTTTTTTTCTCCAGTACTCACCATCATGCACCTCCTCCTTCAAATGTACCCGTCCTTTTCCTTTATTGTCAGAATTTCCAGCATTATAGCATTAAAGTGTCCGAATGTCAAGCAATTCAGATATACATTGTCGGATATTCCGACAATGTAAACGCTACTTGATGTACTAGTAATAAAGTGTAATAATCTTTCAAATACTATGAGGGTTTGAATGATAAAAGGAATTGGAGTAGACATAGTTCATTTAAGTGCAATTAACAGTATTCTAGAGACCAGTAGTGAAGAGTCTCTCAATGAGATATTCACTCCTGAAGAGATAAACCTGTGCCGCAGTTCACCTAATACTCTCGAAAGATTCGCTACACGCTTTGCAGCGAAAGAAGCAACAATGAAAGCTTTGGGTATGGGCTGGGAGCGAGAGGGACTAGATTGGATAGAGATTGAAGTCGTATCAGATGAAAAAAATAGGCCTTCATTAAATCTGATTGGTAAAGCACAAAAAAGAGCACATAAAATCGGCGTGAAACAAACTTGGGTTTCTCTGTCACATGAGGAAAAATGCGCGATAGCGTTTGTCATCCTAGAAGGATAGAAAATCTATTCGCTTTCAGTCTTGTATTTTGATCATTGTACCTCGATCAAAGAGCATGATGTTTGCACGATGTATTAGAAATACTTAATTTGTAGCGGCCTATTAAACAACATACTAATTCATCAGAATGTTTAACTACCTTTTCTCCTTAATGCGTATAACTGCAATTATACGCCGTAACGAGGAAATATGGAGTGACTTTCCAGTTTCAAAGTAGTTCCCAAAAACGGTGCCAGGAAGGCTGAACAACCATTAGATGAGCCGAAACACACTATATTTTCTGGCTGAGCCTCTTTGCCTCTCTGGCAGTTGGAGATACTACGAGGCGATACCAGTGAACTATCAAGAAGGCTGCGCCAAATAAGGCAAGCATCATGGGTATAATCATAAGATACGGAGAAATCCGCCCCGCGCCAGAGAGAAACAGAAGGGCTAACGCAATAGCAGTTGCTAGGCTGGCGATAATTGCAGCAAAGTCTGCCCTCAAGAACTGACGGAACGCCCTAGTGTTTTCGATGTGTCGGAAGACTCTGTGTCTCTCAAAAACGGTAAAGAGGCATTCTTGAAGAGCAGGTCCGCTCGGCAGGGACCGAAGTGGCCCTAATATTACTGATCTACTAATTTCTTGAGTTAGTGCTTCAGGGTCTTGCATGTCCCAGGTTCTCAGACGTACGGTTTCGTGAAAGTCTGTGGGGAGTATAGCCGTGCGACCACCTGGAAAAGATACCTTCCTAGCTGCCTCAAGCTCTAGTCCAGCCTGTAAACCCTCTCCTTTCATTTCATCAAGGTCGGAATCGGGCGTGCCCACAAGTCGATTCTGTGTAATCTGAACAATGGCACACAAATTCATGTAGTAGGTCTCGGGCGTGACTTTTTCACGATCACACCAACCCGATAAAACCTTAGCAAGAGATGGGGATTTCTCTTTTAGACTAGCACAGAATTCGTTTCTAATCTTGCCGACGCATGTTAATTTCTGTGTAAAGTCTACCTGCAAACCTAGTCTGGAGGGCAAACGACCCCATGTCAGCGTATCATAGATATCATCCTGGGCTCTTTCCAACCCATCTCTGGCCCATCCAGATTGAGTCCATAATACAGTAAACAACAATACCACGATGGCTAACACACCTGAAACAGATTGTGCCAAAGCACTTAGAGTCCAATGAACAGCAGATTCATCAGCACCAGGAACAAGGAATACTATCCATAGGCTGAGTGAAATTGCTACAACCAGTAATACCAGCACCGAGGGCCATCGCCATCCAAGAATAGCAGTCAAGTGTATCAATGTCCATTTCACCGCTTGCCGAAACATACTTAACATCGAGATCCTCGGTTTTAGCTGAAACCCCAAACTCTACTTAGCATTTTACATCAGTGTTGCTATGGCAGTAAACGGGAGATAAACGAGTTAGTAGTCTCCATTGCGGCAGCGGCTGGACTTAAATAAAAACTTTAGGCTATATTTCAAGATGAGAGGAGTGGGCAGCAATGACTATCGCAATAGGCATCAACCTTGGTTCATACGCTGTCCTAGCAGCGGACACCAGAACTACATACCACAGATTCGGTATGCCCTTTTACGACGATAGTAGTACGAAGGTTCAAAAGACGACGATGGGACTAATCACAGGTGCCGGATTCTCACCACTACTTGATAGCGTCAAGAGGGAGCTAACTGAACAAATTGCGAATACTGAGCGTGTGCTGAGCATTATTAAAGAAGAAAGCGAAAGGACTCTACAGGCTTGGGGAACATACTCTCAAATAGATTCTTGGATAGAACAAACAGGTTGGATATTCAGTTACACGACTCTGCTAAACGATCAACCCACTCTTAGAGTGGGTATTTTCCATCCGAGCATCAACAAGGAGATGTATGTCACTTATGAAGTAGGATATCCCGAAATCATTTTACCAGTAGAGTTAGATTATGAAACAGCTGAAGCAATATACGATCCAATCCTGCAACGAATAAAAGTACCAGGTGACTCCTCAGAACTCCAATCCAGTATTGATCAAAATATTGCAGTTATCGGTGCCTTAATCAACGCATTGCAACCGCACTGTCCTTCAATAAGCAGACGCTTCCAGGTCGGTATCCATAGCGGTGGGCAAGTGGGTATTTCTGACCTTACAGATATTCAAGATGACGGAACGTTCAGTTTAAGTATCAAGCTGGAGAATCTGTAGTCTTCCGATTAAGCTCATCAAATGAAATTTAGGTGCCAAACCTATTATAGGTTCGACTTGTAGCGTATAAGTGCAATTACACGCATTCTCAGTTGAGTTTCCCATGCCGCACGCTACTTACATTGTATTGACATGCGAAAGCCTATGAAATTCGGAGTTCACTCCTGACCGTGTCCGCTCAAAACCAATTCGTCTAAGAACTTCCGCCACTGTTCAGAGTTCTGGAATTTACTCAAATGTCCCTCTGCTACAATCTTTCCGATTGATCGCCGTACATACTCTTCTGCGTCATCAACTATCGATGAAATAGCGGCATCAAAATCGTCTCCTCGCAGTTGTTGCCATTTCCCAGGCAGACTAGGCTCTCCGTGAACAACGGAACTCCTGATATCATATACATCCTTCAGTCTGCCAAAGACAGCATTACGCTGTGTAATATCTGACTCCAAGAAACATGAGCATCTCACTGCCAGGCTATGTCTAATCTTTTGGCCTCTTCCAGCGAACAATGCTTCTAGCGCAATCACAAGGTCTAGTAGGCCATCTAACTGATTAGCGCGGCCAAAATAGTCATTGAACCGGCTCAACACTAACATAAAATAATCTGGATAATGGCCGGTTTTCTTTTCTAGGAATCCGTAGACAGTCTTTAGGTCCGACACTTCGCCTTCCCTGAGCTCATAGCCGCCTAAGACTGTGAATCTCAGACTGGGGTGTAACGTCGTGAGGTCAGTCTGGAATAAAGCTGCCACATGACGCTCGAAGCCGCCAAATTCTGGAAAGGTGATATAACACAGGGGACCAACGAAGGTCTTTCCTCTATGTAGTAAGCGTAGAGATTGGAGCACGAGACGTAGCTGATTCACAGCTTTAGACGAGTAACCATCTTCAGCATCTCGTTCTACAGACTTCGGTTGCTCGAGAATGATGTCCACAACCAAATCGTCCATGCCCAAGGGGTTTTCAGCTCTTGGCGGCTGATTTCTCAAGATGGCAGAAAGAAAAGCGTCTGGCTTGCGTATAAACACGCCCGGCCCGAGTTCGACTGGCGCCAACGAGTCGTAAGAGAACGGAGCGAGTAGGCTAACAAAATGAATCACATAGGAGTCGGTATAAAGGAATTCTTCAAGCTTCGAATACACGACATCGAATGCATTGGTGGCAGCGGATAAAAACTGAGCCAAACGCCGTTTTAAAATAGAGCCACTCCGGCGTTAAGTATAATGGCTCCTTTGGTTAATAATCAATCTTTCATAGTATTATCATCTTCCTCACTTTCCCTTGTCTTTAAGGTTGTGGTTTTTTCGAGTTCACGGTTCCGACTGCGATACGAGGTACCACGTGTTGTCAGGATATGAGAGTGATGACCCAGCCGGTCCAGCAGGGCAGTAGTAAGTTTAGCGTCGCCAAAGACCTGTACCCACTCACTAAAAGCAAGATTGGTGGTTATCAGAGTCGACCGCCGTTCGTAGCGTTCGGAAAGCAAGTTGAAAAGCAGTTCGCCGCCGGCACGGTCAAAAGGTACAAATCCAAGTTCGTCTATAATGAGCAGGTCATCTCTCTCCAGCCGACGATGCAGCCGACCCAGGAGTCGCTCATCACGGGCCTCCAGCAGCATACGCACCAGTTCTGCCGCCCTGGTAAAGCTAACCCGGAAACGCCGGCGGGCGGCCTCCACCCCCAGTGCTATGGCGATGTGCGTTTTGCCGGTACCAATAGGACCGGCCAGGATGATATCTTCTGCTCTATTCAGATAGGCGCAGCTGGCCAGTTCCAGCAGCTTGGGGCGGGATATCCCCTTGAGAGCTTCCCAGTCCACCTGGTCCATAGTCTTGATATCGGGGAAGCGGGCTTCCTGCATCCGGCGAGCCGAGGTCCGCTCCTGCCGGGAGCGTATTTCGGTTTCAATGACTTGCCGGAAAAACTCTTCGTAAGCCCAGCCACCGTCACGCGCCTGACGGGCCAAGGACTGGTATTCTTTTGCCGCCCCGGGCATCTTTAAGCTTCGCAGGTGTTCGCTGAGTACAGCTTCACGGATAGCAGTCTCGCTCATTGCACTCCTCCCTGAAGCAGGACATCATAGTCTGCCGGTGAGCCTGCCTCGATCTCATAGCACTGCAGCGCCACCGGTATCTCGACGACGGGGTTTTCTTGTCGGATTTTCCCTGCCAGCCCGAGGAGGTCACACCGCCCGGCCTCAAGAGCTGCCTCAAGGACTTCGCCTACTGTTTGGGAGCCATGGTCTACTACCGCTCCCAGTACCCGGGACAGCACCCGTGCAGCCTCCTTGGCACCATAGCGTCCCACCAGAAGAGACCAGAGCCGGCCGTAAGGTTCACCCAGTTCCATCACCAGTTCCGGTGCTACCTGGCGCACCGCCTGCGGCTTCTTCGCCAATTCCGGGAGATAGTGCCGGTAATTGATACGTTTGCCGCCACGTCGTTGCCGCGGTACCACTTCCGTCTTACCACGACAGACTAGCTTGATATCTTCGACGCCTACATAAGCCGTGGCTTCCAGCCTTGCCCAGCCGGAAGGCACCGAGTAGGTGGCTACCCCTATTTGTACCGTCGCTTTGCTGGATACCGGTACCAGCACGATCTTCCGGGCTTCAAACGGCCTCTCCGGTAAAGGCAATAAATTCTCTCGTTCCTCCTGCCACAGATCCTGACATCGACGTCCATCCCGCTGAACTCGCTGCTTCCAGTCTGTTTCGACTTCCTTGAGCAGCACGGTGGATATCTCTGACAGGCTGTTGCCACAGGGGACGGGAGTCAGGTGCTGGAGTCGTAGATTCTTTCCCCGTGACTCTACACTCCCCTTATCATGCCCCTCGCCCGGTCTGGCAAAACACGGCTCGAAAAGATAGTGGCTGACGAGAGCCTGAAAACGATCGGTCAGTTCCGGCACGATTCCCACCCGGCGTTTCACCGCCGCCGTCAGGTTGTCATACACCAGCCGTTGAGGCAGACCGCCTAAATACGCCGCCGCCCGCACATGTCCGTCCAGGAAAGATAACTGGTCGCAGGATTCGTAAAGCCAGGTGAAATCATGCCCTGAATACGGCAGGTGAAATAACAGCTTCCAGGCACGTCGTAAATCGCTGTCTATTTCTACGGTCACCTCAAAGAAATCGACCTGCCCTTCTTCTCCCGGACGGTGGACAAGCGGAATAAATACCTCCGCTGCCCGGCGGCGTTTCTCTCTGAGATAGTCACGGACGACGGTGACGCCAGTCTGGTAACCTTCCTCGATCAACTGACGGTGGATACGAGTGCCGGTAAGCCGTTGTTTCGGCGTGAGATGCCCTGACCACTGATTCAGTATCTCATCGATACGCGGGACAATATTATCAGTCACCGGCTTCTTTCGGGGAGCAGTTTCCTTTCGGACGGGGGCGGACATCTCTGTGTATTTGGCTACCGTGTTACGACTTACGCCCATCTCACGGGCAACGGAACGGCCACTCAGATGCTCCACCAGCACCTTGTGGCGAATAACGAAGACTTTGTCCATTCCTAGCATTCCTTTCCTCCGGTATCTACTGGTTCTCTCAGTAGATTACCGGACTTCAAGGAGTGGCTCAATTTCTGAGCGGCGAATGGCTCATTTTCTCAGCGGTGCGTCCATGCATGAGCGTTCCAGACCAAACCATTGTTGGTCTCCTCTTGATAGCCCTGGAAGAAATGGTCCAACCACGACGCTGCTCCATCAGCCACTGGTTTATCACGGTTCCACCACCTCACATTCCTATCGACGATGTCTTCCCTAAGAATTGACTCTATCAGATTATGATACTTCTTGGTATGAGGTCGCCAAGACAAAGAATCTTTGCATGCATCCTCCAAGCTTCCCCTGAGCTTCTCATAAAGAGCGGTATTTCTGGGTGCCATCTGTGACTCTCATTCTCCCTGCGAGTAGCATACAAGTTCCGTGGTGTTGAAGCAAGCCTGCCCCGTCTACATCGCTCTTAAGCAGAAGGACATTGTTCATCACGTCAAGGTTGAACGAAAAGCTAGATTGGTTAATTTAGCACGCGTGTAATGTGTGTAATCCGTGTTATACGCTCATAGAATGCACAATCATGAGGTCAGCACAACTCTAATCTTTAGCTACTTCAGTTCATCTGGAATTTCCTGTGCGTAAAGTGTTGGAATAAATCCGGTGGATTCCCTTTCTTTTTTAACCTCTTCCGTATGGACAAACTGAAGTAAGTAGAGGATTGCATTCCTTGTTGCTCTTGCTAGTTCCAACGTCAAGCTAACCAGAGAGCTCTCAGACATATTCTCGATGTCTTCTGTGTCATAATATAGCTTTACGTTCACAAATCTATGTGTCAGTGCATCACGCGTGAGCTTCAGATTCTTGAACTCCCCATCTTCGAAGTCTTGATGCAAACTGAACAACGCATTCAGGCTGAAGTTCTCCGTAGCTAAGATTTGTTTACGAATAGTCTTGTCCCTCGAGTTTTGGTACCATACTGCTCTGAAGGAAACGCGTCGGTCCGGTATTCCAAGTCTAAGGTAGTCATTTATGAAATAGGCGATTTTATCCAAGACGTCATAAAAACCTTTGAATGATGCTTTAACCAATTCAACATAGGTGTTATACAGGCTGTAATCTAACGTATCGATAATCTTGACGCGCTTGTGTACGAAGTCAAGGTTCGAGTCCTTATATCTAGATAACATAAGCATGAATCGTGCTGTGACGTAGTCTTGTTTGATTTGGTTCAAGTATCCTGAAAGCCGAAGGTATTGGTCATTTTTGAGCCAATCTTTGTCATTATGCTCCGTCAGCGGAACAATCATCTTTTTAATAGCCGCCGTATCACCAATGGCCGCATCACATTGCTGGCAGTAATTGCAGATGTTTATATAGAGTTTGTTGTCCAAACAAAACTGGATTGAGAATTTTTCGATCTCAGAGTCTCCTTTGCTCGATATACCCGGGTATTTGGGCTGATTTTCTAGTACGTGTTCCCTTCCTTTGAATCGACGTTTGATCTCATCTAAATATTTCTTAAAATAAGGGGCCGCCTCGGTATTGACTCCTTTCTCAAATGCTAGAGATAGTAGCGAGTAGGCTTCTTTTAGAAACGTACCCTGATGTTCCCCGGCAACTGTAGCATAGTAGTAAAGCCCTACTCCTTTATTGCCTAAGGCCATTCCATGATCCGGTTCCAGCAGTATAGCTTTTTCGTAGCATTCGAGCGCATCCAGTACTCGACCTAGAGCATCAAAGCAATTCCCGAGATTTACCCATATTTGCGAGGTGGTAAAAGAATCCTCCAATTGGTATCTGAGAGCTTTTCCATAGTGGTTTCGAGCAAGGTTCAATTCCGTATCTCTAAAGCAAGCAGCGGAAGGCTCGTGCTTCTTTCTCATATCGAAAATGGCAGAATATCCGTTTCCGAGATTATAGTGGGCAATCGCGGTGTACCTGTCATCGCTAGTTATTCTCTCAAAGTTGTTCTTTAATAAGTCAACGCCTTCCCCGATGGTCTGCTGATTCTTAGACGCATTCCCAATATCTATTAGGAGCCCACTGGTGTTCACTAAAAATCTGTTGGTGGATGTAATGTAGTGCTCTGTCATACTCTGGATTTCTCCGGTCAGTTTCAGGGCATGGTCAAGATCCCCAGAGTCCATCGCTTCCCTGGCTTGTTTAGATAGTGTATCTAGCTTATCCATGACCAAAAAGGAATCCTCCACTAATAGGTTCTCCTAAGGTTATGTTATATGTTAAGGGCAAGAAATTCAATACTAACGTGACCATATGCTTCAGAGACGTTTAAGGTTAATTATATGGTAGAATCAGGATAATGGTAGACTTACTCGCCGAACAAAAAGAGAAGGCCAACTGCAGTTATTTCGATTACCTGAGTATAACCGGATAAGCAGTGGATTTAAGATGGAAAATCTTAAAGAAAATCCCAGCGATTATGATTCTGAATACCTGTGCAAAGAATGCGGCAGTCTATTATATGTTAAAGAAGAGGATGGTTCCGATATTTGCGTTAATAAGGACTGCAGCCAGTTCCCTTCAGGTCTTGACTTCTATGACCCGACTGAGAGTGGTTCCCCACAACTATACCAAGAATTAGACACAGCTCGTGCAAAGTTACTCTCAGAGATGAAAAGGTGTGACCCAACCGAGCTAGCCTTATATATCTACGAGAAGCGGAAGGCTCTGATTGCCTTCGCAATAAAACCTGGGATTATGCTGTCAATTCCTGACCTACTTAGTCTCGGCGAATTTCTGATGATGTTGAACTCTGAGCCACCCAATGGTAATGAACAAGATAAAACACTTTTCGAGTCAGTTTACCAACAGGCAAAGAGACTTACCAAATACCTTAACTTCATTGACGATTTGAAAGAAGGACGGTACATTTGGATTAAAGGCTCCGGGAAACCGAAAGCGCTGGTTATGAAGTATCTCAATGTTATCAGCGATATGCAAAAGAGCTATGGGCTCGTTTCCTCAGCATCAGTAAAAGACATCTCTGAACTGTTCGAGTTTGAAGATATTCAGGAGCTAGTTACAACGAATGTCGAACTGGCACCCGGCGTTGACCATGCTGACTTCCTAGACAGCCTGTGGCCCTATGTACTGACTTTGAGGTATGCTTTTGCGCTCAACTATAGGACGGCCAAGCAATACAGGTATGAATGCGATGCGAGTGATGTGGCTGCTTTGCTGAGCTTTTTCCTCAGCATCCCAAACAACAATACGCTGATAGTACCTATCTCAAATGCTGAACGTCACTATGCTGTTCAGCCCAAAGCGGCAAAATCCTTCGAAGGTTTTCTCAATGAGTATGTTATCAGCGGCCAGAAGGTGCCGACCATGGCTAGGGCTGTCGACAAGATAATCATGGATCGTTTAACCCTTCTATTCTTCATAATATACTTACATGGTCACTACGAAGTGTCAGGTGCGAAGAAAACTGGTGGTAGTACGAGGATACATAAGAAGAAGGAGGAAACCGGAAGGGCATTCGAGCGTCACTTGCGATCCAAGATATCTGAACATGGCTATGAGGGTCCCGATGAGTCAGTTAGTGTAAAAACCTTTGAGTATGACATAATTAAAGTATCCGAAACTAAGAAGAGGATCATTTTGGTCGATGCAAAGTTTCGCGACCCATCTCCTTCCTCTATCTCTGCACATACTCTCATTCAACAAGAATTACTCGATCCTAATCAGGGATTACTTGCAGAAACAAAGCGTCAATTGGATAGACTTAAGTTCTTCAATGACAACCCAGAAGTTTTCAGGGATTGTCTAAAGTTGAAAGTTGATTGGCAGGAATATGAGGTTAGGGGATACGTGGTCACCAAGCATGTGCCGCTAATTAGCCGATACAAGAACATCAAGATTGTGTCCGCATCGGACTTATTAAGGTCTGAACTCTAATACCAGATACCTGTGAGTTTTAGCCAAGATAACACTGTATATAACTGGTCAAATAAGCGACATCATATTATTAATACTAGACTCCATACATTTCCCTGAAAGTTTTAAGATTATCTTTTGTAACTAGAATTCAGGCAGATTCTCTAGATTATCGCTCTTTTTCTTATTAGCGTCAGTCCGAATGAACTCCTCATCGTCAATCACAATAATATGCACATCCTGCCCTCTCTTCCATTTCCCATCGCCCCCCTTCAGGACTGTAACATAAGTTTGGCCTAGCTTCATGCCAGCTATTATTTGTTTTCTTGTCTTCTCTATACCCGGACCCATTCTAGTGTCCTTGTCTTCATGGACTTTTACTTTGTCTATATATGCCTCACCAGCGCTGTATCTAACAGTGTTTTTGGCAAGTGAAAAGAAGCCCATTTTACCATTATAATCCCTCCCAACTTAATTAAATTTATATTCCGTTTATTTCGTAATTTAGTATATGCACTTTAATATTGAATTATAGAGTAGACATGATTATCAATCAACGTGGTCTGCGTATAATCCATGAGCCTGTCGAAAAACCCTGGTCGTTGGTTACTCGTCAGGCTCTGTGGACAATTTTTCAGTAGCTGGGACTTCTACCCGAAGATTGGGCCATAACACTCCTTGTT